>Ga0310690_10003153_pt1 | contig 25209 bp, 20 predicted proteins | sample AusTroGonzalo_MG_2_FD_207661 | JGI IMG/M metagenome (GOLD analysis project Ga0310690, IMG submission 207661) | Bovine rumen microbial communities from tropical cattle in Woodstock, Queensland, Australia - Gonzalo_04 (v2) (version 2) | ecosystem: Host-associated > Mammals > Digestive system >... | reverse complement strand
CCATATTTTCGCCTCTTTCCTTTCCTAGAATACCCACTCAGAACGATACTATTTTAGGCATAATTTCTTAACATTCCAAACCGATATTACAATATCAAGAGACTACGTTCGATTGAATACCGTCATGACCTTATCATCTATCTTCACGAAACGTAAAGAGAGTATAATATTTCAATTTATCGAAGAGAATGCAAATTATTTTGTAATCTTTAGCGGTATATTCCCCTTTTTTTGTACCTTTGCAGCCGAAAAAGATAAAATATTGTACGCGCTTGCGCGAGGATTGTAGAAAATTGACATGAAATATATGATAATTGACTTTGAGAAATGCGGCGGGCTGGTGCCTGCCATCATTCAGGACGCCAAGACAAAGAACGTGCTGATGCTGGGATATATGAACAAGGTGGCCTACGACAAGACGATGGCCACGAGAAAGGTGACCTTCTGGAGCCGTTCGCGCAACTGCCTCTGGACAAAGGGCGAGACGAGCGGTAATTTCCTGAATCTGGTGAGCATCGACGTGGACTGCGACAATGACACACTATTGGTGAAGGCCATCCCCGACGGCCCCACGTGTCACACGGGTACCGACACCTGCTGGGGTGAGGAAAACACGTCCTCTGCCCTACTCTTCCTGACGGAGCTTCAGGACTTCATCGACAAGCGCCACAAGGAAATGCCAGAGGGCAGCTATACAACATCGCTCTTCAAGGATGGCATCAACCGCATCGCCCAGAAGGTGGGTGAAGAGGCGCTGGAGGCTGTCATTGAGGCCACAAACGGCAGCAATGAGAAACTCGTCTACGAGGTTTCTGACCTGATCTACCACCTGATCGTGCTGCTGACGAGCAAGGGCCTGCGTATTGAGGACATCGCCGAAGAGTTGCAGAAGCGTCATGACCCAGATTGGGACAAGAAGCGTCGCGAAGCAAAAGCCAAAGGAGAAATGGAGTGAGCCATGCTGATCAGTTATAAGAATGCGAACATCTACCAGCGGCACGGAATCTGTGTGCTGGAGAACGTCAATTTCCATGTTGACGAAGGGGAATTCATCTACATTATCGGTCGCGTTGGTTCTGGAAAAACCTCGCTTCTGAGGACGCTGTATTTCGAACTTGATATCGACGAGGCTGACGAGGCCTCCGTGCTTGACTACGACCTGCTCAACCTGCGACAGAAGGACATCCCCAAGCTGCGCCGGCAGATGGGTGTCATCTTCCAGGACTTCCAGCTGTTGGGCGACCGCACGGTCTACAAGAACCTGCAGTTTGTGCTAAAGGCCACTGGCTGGAAAGACAAGTCAGATATCGACACCCGCATCAACGAGGTGCTGAGTGCCGTAGGTCTGGAGGACAAGGCCGACAAGCTGCCCCATGAACTCTCAGGAGGTGAACAGCAGCGCGTGGCCATCGCCCGGGCTATTCTCAATAAGCCCAAACTCATCATCGCCGACGAACCGACGGGTAATCTCGACAATGAGACGGCCAGCCATATCATCGAACTGCTGAGAGAGATATCCATGACGGGAACGGCAGTGATCATGTCAACACATAACATGCCCCTGCTCGACCAATATCCTGGTATCGTCTATCGCTGTGTCAATGGCAAGATGGAGGAGGTGACCAGTGACTTCAATAAGATACAGCTTGTGGACGAGCCTGACAGGGATGATATTTCAGTCAAGTACTCAAAGCGAGAAGAAATCTAAGAAAAATAAAAAATAAAAACATAATAGAAAGATGAAAGTAATGAAATTCGGCGGTACGTCCGTCGGTACACCACAGAGAATGAAAGAGGTGGCCCAGTTGGTCACCAAGTCGGGAGAGCCCGTGTTCGTAGTACTCTCAGCCATGTCAGGAACCACGAACTCACTTGTCGAGATATCCGACTATCTCTACAAGAAGAACCCAGACGGTGCCAATGAGGTCATCAACCGTCTGGAGCAGAAGTACATGAAGCACATGGATGAGCTCTACAGCCAGAAGGAAATGAAAGATACCACTATCGAGTTCCTTAAGGGCGAGTTCAACTACTTGCGTTCGTTCACCAAGGAGCTCTTCACGAGCTTTGAAGAGAAGAGCATCGTTGCCCAAGGTGAAATGATGTCGACCAATATGATGGCCAACTACATGAAGGAGCAAGGCATTAATGTCGTACTGCTGAATGCACTCGACTTCATGCGTACCGACAAGAACTCAGAGCCAGACCCCACCTACATTCGTGAAAAGCTGACTGCTCTGCTGGCCGAAAACGAGGGTGCTCAGGTGTATATCACCCAGGGATTCATCTGCCGCAATGCCTATGGCGAGGTGGACAACCTGCAGCGCGGAGGCTCTGACTACACGGCCTCGCTCGTGGGTGCCGCCATCAATGCCGAGGAGATACAGATATGGACAGACATCGACGGCATGCACAACAACGACCCGCGTGTGGTAGACCATACGGAACCTGTACACCAACTCCATTTCGAGGAGGCTGCTGAGTTGGCATATTTCGGTGCCAAGATCCTGCACCCGACCTGTGTACAGCCTGCTAAATATGCCGGTATTCCCGTGCGCCTGCTGAACACGATGGATCCCGATGCCGAGGGAACAACCATCAGCAATGCCACAGAGTATGGCAAAATCAAGGCCATCGCTGCCAAGGACAATATCACGGCCATCAAGATCAAGTCGAGCCGTATGCTGCTCGCCACCGGTTTCCTGCGCAAGGTGTTTGAGATATTCGAGAGCTATCAGACACCTATCGATATGGTGTGTACCTCTGAGGTCGGCGTCTCGATGAGTATTGACAACTCTGCACATCTCGGTGAGATTGTCGACGAGCTGAAGAAGTACGGCACGGTTACCATCGACACCAATATGTGTATTATCTGTGTGGTAGGTGACCTTGACTGGTCGAACATCGGCTTCGAGACGCTGGCACTCGACGCACTCAAGGACATCCCCGTACGTATGGTCAGCTATGGTGGCTCCAACTATAACATCTCCTTCCTCATCCGTGAAGAGGACAAGAAGCGAGCTCTCCAGACCTTGAGTAACACGATTTTCAAAAAATAAAAAGATAACGAATAAAAGGCAGCACAACACTAAAAATGGCTAAAGGAATATTCCCTGTAGAAAAGATGCAGTCTGTCAGGACGCCGTTCTACTACTACGATACAGAACTGCTGCGCCAGACATTGCGCAGCATCAACGAGGAAGCAGGCAAGCATGAGGGCTTCGTAGTACACTATGCCGTCAAGGCCAATGCCAACCCCAAGCTGCTCCGTTATATCCGAGAGGCAGGCTTGGGAGCCGACTGCGTGAGCGGTGGTGAGATAGAGGTTTGCGTGAAGGCTGGTTTCCCCAGCAACAAGATTGTCTTTGCCGGCGTCGGCAAGAGCGACTGGGAGATCAACCTCGGTCTTGACAACGATATCTTCTGCTTCAATGTAGAAAGCATCCCCGAGTTGAAGGTGATCGATGAACTGGCTGGCAAGAAGGGCAAGATTGCCCGTGTGGCGTTTCGACTGAATCCGAATGTAGGAGCACACACCCATGCGAACATCACCACAGGACTGGCCGAGAACAAGTTCGGTATTGCCATGCGCGACATGGAGACCGTAATTGCCGAGGCTGAGCAGTTAAAGAATGTCAAGTTCGTGGGACTGCACTTCCATATCGGTTCACAGATTCTCGACATGGGCGACTTCCAGGCACTCTGTAATCGCGTGAACGAGTTGCAGGACCTGTTGGAGAGCCATCGCATCAAGGTGGAGCATATCAATGTGGGCGGAGGTCTCGGCGTGGACTATGAGCACCCCAACCGTGTGCCCATTCCCGACTTCAAGGCCTACTTCGATACTTATGCCAAGAAGCTCAGACTCCGTCCTGGACAGACGTTGCACTTTGAGTTGGGACGAGCCGTCGTAGCCCAATGTGGCAGCCTCATCACACGTACCTTATATATAAAAGAAGGGGCTGTGAAGAAGTTTGCCATCGTCGATGCCGGATTCCCAGACCTTATTCGTCCAGCCCTCTACCAGGCTTACCACAAGATAGAGAATATCACCAGTGAGGAGCCGAAGGAGACCTACGACGTGGTGGGGCCCATCTGTGAGTCAACGGACGTGTTCGCCAAACAAATTGACCTGAATCGCACCCGACGTGGTGACCTGCTGGCCATCCGTTCAGCTGGAGCCTATGGAGAAATCATGGCTTCGCAATACAATTGTCGCCAACTGCCGATAGGCTATACGTGCGATGAATTTTAATCAGACAAGCAATGGATAAAAAAGAAAGCTCTTTTTCTGTCATCATGACAGTCTACGATCATGCCCACGAACTGGAGGAGCATCTTCCTGCCTTCCTGACGCAGGAGTATGAGCCAGGATATGAGGTCATAGTCGTAGACGAGTCTTCAACCGATGAAACGGATGATGTGCTCAAATTACAGAAACAGAGCTACCCACACCTCTATACGACATTTCTCCCCAAACCTAACCGTAACATCACACGCCTGAAGCTGGCACTGACCATCGGTGTGAAGGCCGCCAAGAAAGACTGGGTCATCTTCTCCGACATCCACGCAGCACCGCCCTCATCCGAATGGCTGAAGGAGGTGTCAGAGGCCACGGATGATACGACAGACATCATACTTGGCTATTTCAGGAAGAACGGTATTCGCATGCAATCCTTCGAAGAGGTCAGCCAGGTGAGTCGTATCGTCAGGAAGGCAGAAAGAAGAAGAGCCAACGGGAAACAAGGCCGACGTCTGAAGGTAATGAGGGGAAAGTACGACTTCATCGTGGTACGCAGGGAAAAGGCACATGACCTGCTGAAGTATTTCGAGCAAGACATCAGCCTGCTCAACCTGTTAGGACTCAGACTCCTCGTGATGCTCCAGAATTGTAAATCGTAAAGCGGTAAACAACGACAAAATGAAAATCCTGCACTTCTATCCCAAATCCGACCCTATGCTGACGCGCCACGTGAGCATCTTGGTGGATGGCATGCGCCACAGTGCTGAGGTGCAGGCAGCTGATTCGCTGAGTGATTTCAAGGCACAGCTACAGGAGATGCGCCCCGACATCGTACACTGTCACGGCTGTTGGCAATACGCTATCTCCAAAGCCTCGGCAATGGCCCACAAGCGAGGAAAACGTATTGTGCTCTCCCCACACGGACAACTGGAGCCTTGGATGATTAAAGACAAGTCGGCCATCAACGGTGATGCAAAGTCGCCAACAGATGTGGTTGGCAAGACCGTCTTCTTACAGCGAAGGGCTGTGGAAAGGGCTTACGCCATCATCGCCTTCGGGAAGATGGAACGCCAACACCTGGAACGACTTGGATGGAATCCACGCATCGAAGTGGTCCATAACGCCATCATCACCAACAGCATCACACCAAAAGATATGTGCAGCCAGACTTTTGCAATCTACCAGAAAGTACTCGACAGCAATGTGCTCGAACAAATGGACGACAGAGACAAGCTGCTGATGGCACAGATCATCAAGGCAGGCATCACGGGAGATGCACGATGGACGGAGACACCCACTAACGATCATCCCGACAGGCGGCGCATCCTCATCTATGCCGAGCATCAGAACATCCGCAACTATGTGGACTACGGCATCAACATTCTGGGACTCCAGCCAGAAGCCATCGACACAACAGGCATCCCTTCCTATTTCCCAGAATCCTACAAACGCCCCGTCTCCATCAAGACACTGATCGGCGACTTCAAGGGCGACGAGACCGACTACCTCATACGGATGCTGCGACAGATACTGACAGCCCCCATCTTGCTCCACCTCATTGAACTGCACCGTGAACTGCGACGTGACAGTGTTGATGACGACAAACTGAAAGAGACACTCGAAGAAAAGCATCTCACTGCGGATGCAGCCCGTCTGATGCAGATACTGGCCGAACAGACACAGCTCGACGAAGGGTATATGCCACTCGATCCTGTCGATGACCGTAAGACCCAACAAATCAGAAACATCATTGCTAATCACCTGAAGATATGACATCTACGAACCATTACGACATCCAAGCCGACAAACATTACCTACAATTGCTCTCGCAGTCATTCCCGACCATCGCTGACGCTGCCAAGGAGATCATTAACCTGGAGGCCATCATGAACCTGCCCAAAGGCACGGAGCACTTCCTGGCCGACCTGCATGGCGAGAGCGAGGCCTTTCAGCATGTGCTGAAGAACGCTTCGGGCAATATCAAACGAAAGGTCAACGAACTGTTTGGCAACGACATCCGTGAGTCGGAGAAGAAGGAGCTCTGCACACTCATCTACTATCCTGAACAGAAACTGGAACTTATCAAAGCACAGGAAACAGACCTCGATGACTGGTACCGTATCACCATCCACCAGCTCGTGAAGGTATGTCGCGATGTCAGCAGCAAATATACCCGCAGCAAGGTGCGCAAGTCGCTGCCAGCTGACTTCTCTTATATTATCGAGGAACTGCTGCATGAGCGTACTGAAGACCAGGACAAGGCCGCCTACGTGGCTGTCATTGTCAATACGATTATCTCAACAGGACGTGCCGACGACTTCATCTGCGCCATCTGCAACGTCATCCAGCGACTGGCCATTGATCAGTTGCATATCCTCGGCGACATCTACGACAGAGGTCCTGGCGCCCATAAGATTATGGACACCCTCAGGCAATACCACTCGTGGGACATCCAGTGGGGTAATCATGACATCCTATGGATGGGAGCCTCTGCCGGCAATGATGCCTGTATATGCAACGTACTGCGACTGAGCCTTCGATACGCCAACCTCGCCACCCTCGAAGAGTACGGCATCAACCTAGTCCCCTTAGCCACCTTTGCCCTCGAATTCTATGGTGACGATGCCTGCAAGGAGTTTATGCCAAGGCTGCTCAAACCCGACCCGAGGATAGACGAGAAGACCCTGCAACTGTCAGCCAAGATGCACAAAGCTATCACCATCATCCAACTGAAGGAGGAGGCCCGCATCTTCCAACGTCATCCTGAGTGGCATATGCTAGATCGTTGCCTGTTCGACCATATCGACTACGAGCGCCATATTTGCACCATCGATGCCAAGGAATATGAGATGAAGGACTGCCACTTCCCCACCATCGACCCTGTAAATCCCAATGTCCTGACACCTGAAGAAGAGCTTTTGATGAAGAAGCTTCACCATAGTTTTCGCATCAGTGAGAAACTACACAAGCACATCCGCACCCTGCTATCTCACGGATGTATGTACAGCATCAGCAATTCCAACCTGCTCTTCCACGCGAGCATCCCCCTCGACAACAACGGAGAACTTAAGGAGGTGGAAATCTATCCCGGCAAGTGCTATGTCGGCAAAGACCTGATGCACAACATCGGCATGATGATACGCGCTGCATTCCAGAATGAGCGAACAGGTTTAGACACACAGGCTCCTTCGGCAGAATATCCCAGGGACTATGCCCGCGACTACTTTCTCTATCTCTGGTGCGGCAAGGACTCCCCACTCTTTGACAAGTCGAAAATGGCGACTTTCGAGCGCTATTTCCTCAGCGACAAGGAAACCTATAGGGAGGAGAAAGGCAACTATTTCAAGATGCGCGACTCGGAGGAAATCTGCGACCGCATCCTCGATGCCTTTGGCGTGGAAGGCGAAAACCGCCACATCATCAACGGCCATGTACCCGTCCATGCCTCCAAGGGTGAGAACCCCATCAAGGCAGGCGGACGCCTAATGGTCATCGACGGCGGATTCTCAGAAGCCTACCACAACGAGACCGGTATCGCCGGCTACACCCTCGTCTACCACTCCCGTGGCTTCCAGCTCGTACAGCACGAGCCCTTCACCTCCCAGCGCGATGCTATCGTCCGCGAGACAGACATCAAGACCACGACACAGATTGTTGAGATGTCGGCCCACCGCATGCTCGTTGCCGATACCGATAAGGGTAGAGAACTGAAGGCACAGGTGGCCGATCTGAAGAAACTGCTCTATGCCTACCGTCACGGTATCCTGACAGAAAAACGCGTCTGAATAAAACGACTGTCTTATATGGTGAAAAAAGTCTTTATATTTCTCTGTATGGTCTGTCTGGCATCGTTCCACAGCGTCGCCAGAAACGTCATCCTGGAACCAAACATTAAGAGTCTAGTGACAATGGTCAACAACGATTGGCTCTCTATGCCCGTCATGCGACTGCACACCAACGATGTATTCAGCATCAGCTTCGACGAACTCTCGCATGAATACCACAGATACACCTACCGCATTGAGCACTGTGAGACTGACTGGAGCCCCTCAAATAGTCTTTTCGAAAGTGACTGGCTGGAGGGATTCAATGGCAATCCCATCGACGACTACGAACTGTCCTCCAACACCACCGTGCCCTACACCCACTACTCTTTCCAGATTCCCAACGAGCAAGTCCGGCGCCTCAAGTTAAGCGGCAATTACCGCATCCATATCCTTGAGGACGACGATGAAGTCATGAGCGTCGACTTCTGGGTCACAGAGGAGTCGATGCCCCTCACACTGACGGCCACCACCAATACCGACATCGACACCAACGCCAGCCACCAACAAGTATCGGCCACGCTCGGCTACGGCAACTTCCGCATCATTAATCCTGCTGATCAGATCTACTTAGTTGTCATGCAGAACAGCCGTGAGGATACCCAGAAGATGGGGCTACGGCCTACCATCGTCAAGTCAAACGGCGTAGAGTGGCAGCACAGCCGCGACCTCATCTTCGATGCCGGCAATGAATACCATAAGTTTGAGGTACTCGACGTGAGCCATACTACCATGGGACTCGACCAAATCATGTGGAACGATGAGAATTATGTGGCTTTCCCATTCATCAACGGGCCGCGCGTTAACTATCTGTACGACAAAGACGCCAATGGGCACTTCATCATCCGCAACAGCGACAACTGGCAGATTAACACCACCTGCGACTATGTATGGGTGGTCTACCGTTACAAGTGCCCTCCCCTGCCCGAAGGCGAGATGCTCGTAGATGGGCTGTGGGCTACCGATGCTGACCGCTCAGCTTATGTCATGAACTACAATGAGACATCTGGCATGTACGTCGCCCAGGTGCTCCAGAAACAAGGCTACTATTCCTTCCAGTACCAATGGCAGCTTCCTGACGGGACCTTAAAGAATCCCCCTTCCGAGGGCAGTTTCTACCAGACAGAGAATGAATATCAGGCTTTCGTCTATTTCAAGGGTATCGGTGAAAGCACGTGGCGCCTTGCAGCCTATCGGAAGGTAGACCTGAACTCCTCGGGCAACTGATGATGCTCTTGATAGAATGAGGCGATAAAGTAGTTAGGAGAGATGAAGTTACAGGCCTCTGCAATGTCGGCGACATCCATGCTCGAGTTCTTGAGCAATTCTTCTGACTTCTGGATCATCAGTTTCTTTTGCAGCGCCTTGGGATTCTTGTAAATATTACCCATCACCAACGCATAGAAGGGCTGCAGTTTCATGCCAGCCTTCTTGCTAAGCTGCAGCATCGACAACTCTGAGGTCTTCTTACTGCTCACCAGATTCATGATGTTCATCATCATATTGACAAACTCTGGACTCAAAGCTGAGTTGTAGTCAGCATTCACCATCGTTGTCTCCTCAAACGCAATTCCCAACGGCTCGCTGTCCGTGCTCATGCAGGAGTCTGCGAACTGCTTGATACGCTTGATAATATGATGCTCCTCAGAGATACGGCGCGCCTTCATGCCGGAATTGCGCACATAGAGATAGACATTCACGAGGAAAAGCGCAAACAGGAGGAATGACATGAGAAGCACCATACCCGTAGTTCGCCACCACGGCTCATTGACATTGACAATCCACTCGTAAGGCTCTTCCTCCCACACATCAGGCACCATCGATGACTGTATCTGAATGGAGTAGCTGCCAGGTTTCAGGCTTACCAATGGCAGATGAAGCTTACCTTTCGAATCCACCATACCGCCAGAGTTGTAGGAAGTCAAAATATGCCAATTGTCATCAATGCCTTCAACCTTGATACGGTAGTAAGTCTGCTGGGGACGGAAATAGTTCAGCGCCGAGAATGTCAGTGATACCGTATTCTGATTATAATTCAGGTTGATTTCCTTCGTACGGGTCAGCGCCTTCTCCAGAATAACATTGCCGTCGAGCTCTTGTCCTGTCTGAATGACATTACCATTCACCATCAGACCAACAAGCTTGGGGAACACCTTGAAGATGACACCCTGTGTGAGTGTTGTCATCTTATCAGGATTGAACTCAATCATGTGGTCGAGCATCTGCATGGCGATAGTGCCGTCGGAAAGCCTGATACTCCGACCGTTCACAAACGACTCCTCTGGTATATTATCCCAACTGTTGTATCTGTTGATATAACGCAGTTTGTCTTTATCCATCAGCAGACAACAGACACCATAGCTCGTACCCACCCAAATGTTATGGGAGCCGTCTTCGATGATGGTGTGTATCACATTATTCAACAGACCGTCCTTGCGGGTGAATATTTGCGGCAACTTATCTGTACTCTTCCGAAATAGATGCAGGCCTGACGATGTACCTACCCATACCCAGCCTCTGGAGTCCCGGAAAACGCAATTAGCCGAATTACCTCTGTACTCAGTGACAGGTTTCACTTTCTCATCCATAAGGGCAGCCAAGTCTAAGGCTCGCTGCTGGTCCCAGGTATGGACTTTGAACGGCGCAGCTATCGGTCGTGCATACAACAGGCCACGCTTCTCTGTGCCTATCCACATGCCACCTTGCAGGTCAAAAACCAAAGCATTGATATCTGTCAGTTGCTTCTCACCGCTTTCCATCTGCAACTCCTCGATATGCGTCAGTTCCTTGGTTTGTAAGTTGTATGTCCAATAGCCATAGGCCGACGGCACATACAACAGGCTGTCGTGCTCGGTAATATTGCTCAGATAGTAGGGGGTGTTAAGCACTGTTTCCCAGTTCCACTTGCTGATATCGAAACGCAACAACACGCCTCCATCGCCACCATTTCGGATCTGGAAGAAGCTACTGCCCGACTGGGTGACCACTGATGAAGTGCGATGGCTGTTTATCAGTTCCTTGGCCAGTCCTAAGCTCTCATAGACCTTCGTACCAGAAGCCAACTCCAGCACCTCCAACAGGCTGTTGTCGTAGAACAGCAGCAGATACTTGTCCTGATAGACGTTTAAATCCTGCAGTTCGTGGTGCTTGTTGACACCATATATCTTCCCTGTCTCAACGTTGACAAGCCCTTTAACCGTTACCACCCACAAATCGTTGTTTACATCGGCAAAGAGATCAAGCACCTGCGTATTGATGCCAAGTTTCTCAAACTCCTCATTAACAGAGTCCACAAATTTTTCGGTGGTCAGGTTCACACAGGTTACATTGCCCCTGCTCTTCAGCCAGAGATGATGGTGCCTGTCGAAATAAAGATGCGCATGACCCTTATAGTTCTTCAGCGGATACAGGTTCTCTGAACTCGGGTCGATATAGGTAAAGCTATTACCATCGAAGAAATTGATCTGACCCATGGTGGTAATCACCAGTCGCCCAGTCTTCGTACAGACAATGGTCTGCGCGCTGTTGTCAGCCAGGCCATTGGCGGCATTATAGACATAGAAACGCTCATTCTCTGCTGACACCGTCAGAGACATTGTCAGCATCCAAAGCGCCACGAAGGCGAAAGCTGTCTTCAAACGTTTATACGCCATAGGTCTTAGTTAATCGATGCAAAGATAATGAAAAAGCCGTTACCCACCAAATATTTCTGGCATTTTCTTGCTAAAAAGACAAAATACCATATACAGCTGCACCTTTTTGACGCGATTATACCTCTCTATATAATTATTCTGCGTAATCGGAGAGATTTTGATTATCTTTGGTAACTTCTTGTTCTATCTCGTGCATGATGGCAGCTAAGTCAAGTTGCGAACCAAGCTGAGCATAAAGCTTGTCATATTCCTCAGTTTTGATTTCCTTGCCATTCTTGGTCTTGATGCTCGACACCAGCTCACCGTCCATACCATACTCGTCAATGGTACGGAAATTGGCGACAGCTTTACTGTCTTTGATCAACGTAAGGTCGGACATCATGCAACCCGTACCGCAGCCACCCTGGGCACCTACCCCGTGTTCAAAATAATAGATCTCTGTGGCACCAAAAGAATTGGCAAGCACTGAGGGTTTATCATCGGCGATTGAAAACACGATATGATAGAAATGGTCTTTGTTCTGAACAAACACCTCTGGGATACCGTCGAGGTCGACATCTATCAGGCCGTATGCATCAAAGGAAATCTCATTTTTATCTACACCCTGCAACTGTGCCACTAAATCCTTCATAACTGGCAAATACTTATAGATATCGAAGTTCTTGTTAAACTTCCCATCGTCTGCGTATGCGCGCATATTCAATAGCAGGTCGAGATTGTCGTCCTTCTCGAAGAAAATGTTGTGTACGCGCCATTGGCCATCTTCCACCCGCATCAGCCAACGGATGGGAATGCCCTTGATGGTGACTGCATCCTTGACCAGAAAGCGTACTTCAGCCATGCCATCTGGCAGCAGCTTGGCCTGGATATCGTTGGCACTGACAGTCCCCTCATAACAATCATAAGTCCAGGCATCCAATGGTCCCTCATCACCGAAGTCGAAGAAACCACCACATTCACATTCCCTGTCAACTGCCTCAACTTCCTTGCGCACCCGCTGCCACTCTTTGCTGCCGAAGCGTTCGTCTAATGAAGGAATGTTCTCATCGTAGTGTTCTCTCATCTCGGCTAAATATTGATAGACAGCATTCACCTGATTAACAACCGCCTCTACAGTATTCAACGTGTCAGGCACTTCATTTACCACAGTAGTAGAGTCGGCATCAGAAGCCGTACTATTTGTCTTATTACCACAGGCAGTCATAGCCACAACGACAAACATTATCATTACAGCATTCTTCATATTTTCTTTATATTAATGTTGATAATATTACCATAATTTCATAAAGTATCTCAAAACTTGGCACAAAGATAGTGATAATTCCCCAAATTTGCGTAACTTTGCAAATAGATTTAAGTGAATTTAGTTAAATAGAAAGAAAAAAGAGAGATGAAGAAAGTATTATTACCCCTATCAATGGTTGCCTTTTTGCTGATGGCCTGCCAGCCAAAACAACAGTCAGAATCGTCGTCATCCACCAACCTCTTCTCAACACTACTCGGGAAGAGTGACATGGAAGTCCAAACTCGTATCGACAGCGTATGGACGCATTTCTTCACACCTGGCGACATTAGCAAGTATGATGCCGACGGCGAGAAAGCAGTCTATTACGAGATTGGCGACTCCATGGGCATTATCGTCGACACTGGCAGCAATGACGTCCGCACTGAAGGCATGTCTTATGGCATGATGATCAGCGTACAGCTTGGCAAGCGCGAGGTATTCGACAAGCTTTGGAGATGGGCCAAGACCTATATGGCATATCCTGCAGATAGCCCCTGGGACGGCTATTTCTGCTGGCAGTGCTCACTCGATGGCAAGCAAATCGGACAGAGCAACGCCTCCGACGGTGAAATCTATTTCGTCACCGCCCTCTTCCTTGCTGCCGAGAAATGGAACGAGCCACAATATGCGGCAGAAGCTAATGAGATTCTGCATAAGGTGACGTCAAAAGACGGTAAACAGACGGGAGTATATAACCTCTATGATGACTCCACACACCTCGTCACCTTCGTTCCCAACGAGGAGGTTCATTGGTACAGCGACCCATCCTATTGCCTGCCGGCATTCCTCGACCTATGGGCTGAGAAAGCCAATGCCAAGAACGACTTCTGGCGCGAGGCTGCCAACAAGGCCCGCTGGCTTCTGAAAGCCTCTCAGGACACTGTGACTGGACTCTATCCCGACTACTGCCTCTTCGACGGCAAGCCCTATCGCCGCCCTAACTTCGACTACCACACCGATCGCTATCAGTACGACGCCATCCGCTGCGCCATGAACGTCGGCATGGACTACTATCTGACGGGTAAGGCCCGTGATGCTCAGCGCAAAATGATGCGACGGCTGCTCCTGTTTTTTAAGGCAGATGGCTACAACGGCGGACAATTCGAACTAGATGGTACTGAGCCAACAGGCAACTACACCGAGGGAATGGCAGGAGCCAATGCCGTAGGAGCTTTTGCCCTGGCCGATAGCGACAACGAGGAGGATCGTGTCCTCGCTCGTGAATATGTCCAGCGACTCTGGGATGTTCAGCCTCCCACCGGAAAATGGCGCTACTACGTAGGGATGGTCTATTTCCTCTCAATGCTCCACGTGTCTGGTAACTTCACATTTGGAAACGGGCTGGAAAAGGAGGTATAGAGTTTCTTTCCTAGCCAATCTTTCAGCTTTCTCTGGGTTACCTAAAGAATGGTAACAAGGGGACGCTTTGTTTCTGAGGGTCTGGGCTATAGAATGGAGCGTGGCAAAACCAAGCACTATGGAGTAACCAAAACTACTTACACTTGTCGAGCCATTCTTTGAGGGCATAACGAGGTATGCCCCGACGAATGGCTCCATTTAATTCTGTGAGAGCCTCAGCATGGCGGTTCTGACGGATAAGGACATCAGCCTTCGACACCACAAAACTGGCATTCATAGGTTGGCGACGGATGGCCTCATCCCAGTCAAAAAGGGCAATGTCAAACATCTTCTGCTCCGTCTCATAAGCAGCGCGCGCTGCATAGGCTGTGGCAGAGTCCGAAAACTGCTCGACAAGGGTGTTTAACTGGTCAAAGGTATCTGTCTTCCTCCCCATTTTCTGCAGAGTATGCGCCAAGCCCAAGCGAGCCTCGAAATGACGTGGCTGGAGGCCAAGGAAGGTCTCGTAGTCAACACGTGCCAGGTCATAGTGGTGCTGTTGGCTGTGGACATAGGCCCGGAAATAGAGGGCAGCCAGGTTGTGCTCATCGGCATGCAGGATCTTTCCATATTCTGCCAGGGCATAGTCCCACTGTTCCAGGTTGATATTAGCCTCAGCCTTGCGCAGACGGAGGTCGATATCACCGGGAGTCTTTTCCAACTGCCGGTTCAAGACCTCCAAAGAATCACGCCACTGCAGACGTGTCTGAGCATTCAGCACCGACACGCCCAACAGCAAGGCAATGATAAGAATATATTTATGCATGTCTGATGTAATTGACAATCCACTCTCCTACCTCACGGGTACCATATTTCTTACCACCCTCGACCTGAATCTCATGTGTACGGACGTTGGCATCAAGAGAGGCATTGACAGCCTCGCGGACAAGGGCACCCTCCTCATTCAAGCCAAAGTGTTCCAGCAGCATAGCAGCAGAGAGGATCTGCGCCAAGGGGTTAGCCAGATTCTGTCCTGCAGCCTGTGGCCATGAGCCATGGACCGGCTCAAAGAGCGGTGTATGCTCGCCCAACGATGATGAAGGCTGAAGTCCCATAGATCCGGTGATGCACGATGTCTCATCAGTCAGGATGTCACCGAAAGTGTTCTCAGTGACAATCACATCGAAGAAGGTCGGCTCCGTCAGTACACGCATCGAGGCATTATCGATGAACATATAGTCGGTCTTCACCTCCGGATACTGCGGTTCCATCTCCTTGGCGATCTGGCGCCACAGACGACTGCTGGCCAGCACATTAGCCTTATCAACGACTGTCAGGTGCTTGTTGCGCGTCATGGCCATCTCGAAGGCCACCTTCAGGATGCGCTCAATCTCGGGACGGGTATAGATATCTGTATCGTAGGCCTTGTCGTTGTCCTGGTACTTTTCACCGAAATACATACCACCGGTCAGTTCACGGATCACCACGAAATCAGCGCCACGCAGCAGTTCATCCTTCAACGGTGACTTATGCAACAGACAGTCGAAGGTAGCCACAGGCCGCACATTTGCAAAGAGACCCAGTTTCTTGCGCATCGCCAGCAGTCCTGTCTCAGGACGTATCTTGGCAGTGGGATCATTGTCGTACTTCAGGTCGCCCACAGCAGCAAAGAGCACTGCATCAGCACGCATACATACTTCATGGGTAGCCTCCGGATAGGGATCACCCACGGCCTCGATGGCATGGGCACCACAGATGGCCTCCTCATAGTCAAACTGATGCCCGAACTTCGCTGCAATAGCGTCGAGCACTGCCACACCCTGTTTCATAATCTCGGGTCCGATACCATCGCCCTCAAGAATAGCAATCTTCAGATTCATAACTCGTTATCTTGTTCGTTTTCTATTATGTTCAACATTTTAAAGGTCGCCTTGATGGCTGCTTCTGTCTGGTCAGCATCCAATCCTCGCGTACGGAGTAGACGGCCATTATCATTCCAGGTGATGACCGTCTGCACGAGGGCATCGGTACGTCCACCTGGAGGAATGGTGACAGCATAGTTTGCCAGGAGTGGGAAGGTGCGGTCCAAGTACTTGCGGTAAATATAGCGAAGGGCCTTCACAAAAGCATCGTACTGACCATCACCCGTTGCACCTGCTTCGTAATGCTGACCATTGATCTCCACCTTCACATTGGCACCAGGCTTCAAACCATAGGCCGTAGAAACCACATAACTGACCAGTTTGACCTTGTCTTCCGGTGCATCATGTTTCAGGACATCACTGACAATGAAAGGAAGGTCTTCCTGCGTCACAATCTCCTTCTTGTCGCCCAGTTCCGTGATACGCTGTGTGACACGTCGTGTCTGCTCAGGCGTCAATTCAAGACCCAGTTCTTCAAGGTTCTTGGCAATGTTGGCCTTGCCACTGTTCTTTCCCAGGGCATACTCCCTGCGACGACCAAAACGTTCGGGAACGAGATCATTACAGTAAAGGTTATCCTTTTTGTCACCATCTGCATGAACACCAGCCACTTGCGTAAACACATTGTCGCCAATGATCGGTTGGTTAGGAGCCACGGCAATACCACTGTAGCTCTCCACCAGACGGGAGATATCGTTGAGCTTATCCTCACGGATATTCGTGCGGGCATTGAACTGATCCTTCAAGATCACCTGTACACTCGACAGTGGTGCATTACCACAGCGTTCTCCCAATCCATTGACAGTGACATGCAGGCCCTTGGCACCGCTCAATACTGCTGCCAAAGAATTTGACACAGCAAGGTCATAGTCATTATGGGCATGGAAGTCGAAATGCGTGTCGGAATAGCGTTTGACCATCTTACGGAAATACTCGATGCACTGCAAGGGATTCATGATGCCAAGCGTGTCTGGCAACATAAAACGACGAATACCTGAGTCGCACAGGGCATCCATCAGCTGGTAGACATAGAAGGACGATTCCTTCATCCCGTTCGACCAGTCCTCCAGATAGAGGTTGACTGATATACCCTTCGAGCGGGCATACTTCACCTCCCTGCGGATCTCTTCGATATGTTCCTCAGGGGTCTTCTGTAGCTGTTGGGTACAGTGCTTCAACGAGCCTTTGGCCAACAGGTTGAGCGTGCGACAGCCACACGACGCTATCCAGTCGACACTCTTGCCACCATCGACAAAGCCCAGCACCTCCACACGCTCGAGCTTGTCAATCTTCTCAGCATAACGGCATATCATGCCGACAGCCTCCTTCTCTCCCTCACTGACACGGGCAGAAGCCACCTCAATACGATCGACGTTGAGGTCATGGAGCAGCATACGGGCCATCATCAGTTTCTCATGCGGGAGAAACGAGACACCACTGGTCTGCTCACCATCACGCAACGTTGAGTCCAAGATCTCGACGAAGGGCTGTATACGCCGGTATTTACTTACTTGTTCAGCTGTTCCCATTCTTCTGTCTTCTTTTGATTCTGTACGAGATAGTCGATATCGTCGAGGCCATTCATCAGACAGTGCTTCTTATAGCCATTGATATCGAAATGCTCACTGCGGCCTGTCATGAGATTCTTAACCGTCTGATTGGGGAGGTCAACCTCCACAGTCATCTTCGGGTCAGCCTTGATACAAGTGAAGAGCTCTGCAAGGAAATCCTCCGAGACCACCACAGGCAGCACAAAGTTATTGAGTTCATTGTTCTTGTGGATATCAGCGAAGAAACTGCTGATGACCACCCGGAAACCATAGCCGGCGATGGCCCATGCCGCATGTTCCCGCGAAGAGCCGGAACCGAAGTTCTTCCCTGCCACGAGGATACAGCCCGAATAGGTGGAATCGTTGAGAACGAAGTCGGGATTGGGTGTTCCGTCGGCATTGTAACGCCAGTCACGGAAGAGGTTGTCACCAAAGAAACTTTCCTCACGCGTCGTTGCCTTCAGGAAACGGGCCGGGATGATCTGGTCGGTGTCCACATTCTCCAATGGAAGGGGCACACAGGTCGATGTTATAACGTTGAATTTCTGTTTCATAATAATGTTCTTGGATCAGTGATGACACCAGTGACTGCAGCAGCAGCGGCAACTAACGGTGATGCCAGGATCGTGCGTGCGCCAGGGCCCTGACGACCTTCAAAGTTACGGTTGGAAGTAGAGATGGAGAGTTTGCCTGCGGGAATCTTGTCATCGTTCATCGCGAGACAGGCTGAGCAACCAGGCTGACGGATCTCGAAGCCCGCAGCCTCCAAGACCTTGTCGAGTCCTTCCTCACGGATCTGACAGTCCACAGCCCACGAGCCAGGCACCAGCCAGGCGATGACATGCTCAGCCTTCTGACGCCCTTTCACGATAGAAGCGAAAGCGCGGAAATCCTCGATACGACCATTGGTACAGGCACCGAGGAAGACATAGTCGACCTTCGTACCCAGCAATTTCTGTCCAGGCTTAAAGCCCATATAGGCAAGGGCCTTCTCTTCTCCCCTCCCATTGGAGGGAATGGGAGAGGTTATGCCTATGCCCATCCCGGGATTCGTACCATAGGTGATGCGTGGCTCTATGTCGGCAGCATCGAAGGAGAGTTCCTTGTCGAATACAGCGTCCTTGTCACTCTTCAGCGTCTTCCAATAAGCGACAGCCTTGTCCCAAGCCTCGCCCTTTGGTGCGAACTCACAGCCTTTGAGATATTCAAAGGTGGTTTCGTCAGGTGCGATGAAACCGCCACGCGCACCCATCTCAATAGAGAGGTTACAGAGCGTCAGGCGACCTTCCATCGATAATGCAGTGACGACATCACCCGCATACTCAACGAAATAGCCAGTAGCGCCAGAGGTCGTCAACTTCGCCATCAGGTAAAGGGCCACATCCTTCGCTGTCACGCCCTTTCCAAGCTTTCCATTGATATTGATGCGCATTGACTTCGGTTTCTGCTGGAGGATACACTGCGAAGCCATGACCATCTCCACCTCACTGGTACCTATGCCGAAAGCTACAGCCCCCATGGCCCCATGGGTGGAGGTGTGCGAGTCACCACAGACGATTGTCATGCCCGGCAGACTCAATCCCTTCTCCGGGCCAACCACGTGGATGATGCCATTGTCCTTCGACATCATGCCATAGTATGTCAGTCCGAACTCGGCAGCATTACGGGCCAACGTGTCCACCTGCTTCTTCGACACAGGGTCCTCGATGGGCTTGTCCTGGTCGTGCGTGGGGGTATTATGGTCGGGCATACAATAGATATTCTCTGGCCGGAAACATTTCAGGCCCCGTGCCCGTAGGCCATCGAATGCCTGCGGCGAAGTGACCTCATGACAGTACAGCCTATCGATATACAACTGCGTGGGGCCATCCTCTACGACCTGCACGACATGTTTGTCCCAAATCTTATCAAAAAGCGTATTCATAACTATTCTACTTACTCCTTCACCTTAAACTTATTGATACAGTCGATATAGGCCTCTACACTGGCAGTGACGATGTCGGTATCGGCACCAAAGCCATAGTAGAGCGAGCCGTCGTATTCCACCTGCATGTGAACCTTACCCACATCGTCGCTTCCCTTCGAGATAGCCTGGATGGTAAACTCCTTCAGCGTCATCTGTTTCATGATGATCTTCTTCAGCGCCTTGATGGCAGCATCCACAGGACCATTGCCAGAGGCAGCAGCCTCGAACTTCTGCCCAGAGATATCGAGACCGATGCTGGCCACACTCTTCACGCCCTTACCAGTGGTCACCTGGAGGAAGTCAAGTCTGACGGCATGGGCCTCAGCAGTATCTGCACCTGCCAGCATGAGCACGTCGGCATCGTTCACCTCCTTCTTCTGGTCGGCCAGGATAAGGAACTTCTCGTATATCTTGTCCAACTTCTCTTCAGGGAGATCCACGCCATTCACATGCAGACGATGCTTCAGGGCAGCCCTTCCAGAACGTGCTGTCAGCACAATCGAGTTGTCGTCGATACCCACATCCTTGGGATCGATGATCTCATAGGTATGTACATTCTTCAACACCCCATCCTGATGGATGCCACTGGAATGGGCAAAGGCATTACGGCCTACGATGGCCTTATTGGGCTGGATGGGCATATTCATCAGCGAGGACACCATCCGACTTGTCGGATAGATCTTCGTAGTATTGATGTTCGTATCAATCTCAAGGCTCTTATGACAGCGCAGGATCATCGCAATCTCCTCAAGGGACGTGTTACCTGCCCGTTCACCGATGCCATTGATGGTCACCTCCACCTGTCGGGCACCAGCCATCACACCACTGAAAGTATTGGCCGTGGCCATGCCCAAGTCATTGTGGCAGTGGGTAGAGATGATGGCCTTGTCGATACAGTCGACATGCTCCTTCAGATACTTGACCTTCGCATAATACTCCTGTGGCAGACAATAGCCCGTGGTATCAGGGATGTTCACCACCGTAGCTCCTGCCTTGATGACGGCTTCCACCACCTGTGCCAGGTACTCATTGTCGGTACGTCCGGCATCCTCACAATAGAACTCCACATCATCGACGAAGCGCTTGGCATACTTCGTGGCAGCTACAGCCCTTTCCAGAATCTCCTCGCGGGTGGAGTTGAACTTATACAAGATGTGCTCGTCTGAGGTACCGATACCTGTGTGGATACGCTTGTGCTTGGCATACTTCAGCGCGTCGAATGCCACGTCGATGTCACGCTCCACAGCACGTGTCAGCGCACAGATGACGGGCCATGTGACGGCCTTTGAAATCTCAATAACGGAATTGAAGTCACCCGGACTTGAAATGGGGAATCCTGCTTCGATCACATCCACGCCCAGTTGCTCAAGGGCCTTGGCCACCTGAATCTTCTCTACGGTGTTCAACTGGCATCCAGGTACCTGTTCACCGTCGCGGAGGGTCGTGTCGAAAATAAACAATCTGTCAATCATCTTTCTATTTACTTAAATGTCTGATTCAACGAAAAGAGCCTTTCGCACTCGGAAGTGAGAAAGGCTCAATATCATTCAGCAATCATATTACCTATATATACACCTTGTCACTTCCGCCTGCTCCCTGCAGTCGAATAATAATAATGGCGCTAAGTAGGTTCAGATTCTTCATCTCTTTTGCTTTTGTTTTTGAATTCGGGTGCAAAATTAATACATTTCATTGAAACAAACAAATAAATCGTAACTTTTTTGCCTAAAAAAGTGTCAAATCTTTAACATCTGTCTCCAAATCGTACACACCACTGGGCATTTTCCGCTTTAACACCTCCAGTTGGACATCCTTCCCGGGAATGATACCATAGGAACGGAGGATAGTCTCGACAGTCTTACGTGCCAGTTCCGGATGATTGTTCTCCTCACTCAGATGGCACAGCCACACATGGCGCAGGTTTTCCGACATATTCTCAGCCAGCGCATGAGCACACGCATCATTGGACAGATGGCCGTTGGAGCTGAGGATACGCGTCTTGAGATAAGCAGGGTACGGGCCATTATTCAGCATCTCCACATCGTGATTAGCCTCGATGATCAGATAATGGGCATGACGAATCCGCTCCTTGACCTCCTCTGTCACACTTCCTACATCGGTGAGAATGACAAAAGAGACACCTTCCACGTCGATCTGATAGCCGACATTCTCACTGGCATCATGGGGTACAGAGAAAGGGGTTACGATGAAATCCCCTAACTTCATCGGCAGCCCGGGCTCCACAAGACGTTTCATCTCATCAGCCACCTTACGCTGTATACAGTAGTTATGGACGATGCCGTCGTGCACTTTCTGAGTGGCATAGACAGGTACATGATAATCGTGGCTGAACGCACCCACAGACTTGATATGATCCGCATGGTCATGCGTGATCAGGATTCGGTTTACCGTATGGAGGTTGATGCCATAATCCTTAGAATGTTTCTTGAGCGTCCTAAGCCCTACGCCTATATCTATCAGTAACCCGTCTGTGGCAGTACAAAGATAATAGCAATTACCGCTGCTTCCGCTTCCAAACGATATAAATTTCAGCATTTTGAGGTTCTTATTTTGTGCAAAAGTACACAAAATCATTGAACATTGAACAATGAATAATGAACATTTTCCCTTTCTTGTCTTTTTTTAACTAATATCTTCCTTAAAACGGAAGACCCACTGCGAAGTGGAAGGCGAGGTCTCGACTCAGACGGGGATGGATGATGGAATAGTGTTCTTCCTCCTCTGTCTCGTAGGCGGGATTGACCGCCTTCATTCCCAGATCGAAGCGCAGGATGAAGTAGTCGAAGTTCAAGCGGAGGCCCAAACCATAACTGACAGCCATATCCCTCAACAGACTATTCAACTTAAACTGTCCCCCAGGCTGCTCATTGTAGGCACGCAACGTCCAGATATTGCCTGCATCCAGGAAGAGGGCGCCACCAAACTTCCAGAAGAGATGGGTACGGTACTCCAGGTTCAGGTCAAGTTTCATGTCACCCGTCTGCGTGATGAAATTGATATTACCATCACGATCCTTATAGCGTCCTGGGCCGAGGCTTCTCACGCTCCAGCCACGTACACTGTTGGCACCTCCTGAGAAATAGCGCTTCTCAAAGGGAAGCACCTGACTGTTGCCATAGGGATAGGCAATACCCAGTCCACAATGGAACACCAACTGGTCCTGATAGCCTGGCATCAGGTTCTTGGTAAAGTCTACATCAGCCTTGACATACTGGGCATACGCGATGTTAAACACCCGATACTGTCCACGGTCATCCTGCTCGGCATGGAACAGATGGCTCCCGGCATTCAAGAGGTTGCCCGCTGTCTCAAGATTGGTCTTCACAGCTATCACCCCATTGTTGTAGATCCAGCCAAAGCCGATCTTCATGATGAAGAGGTCCTCGTAGTTGTAGCGCAGGATGGCATTGTAGTTGCTCGTATTGTCGAGATACTCATGACGGAAGGTCTCACTGATCCACGGCATGAAGACATAGTTCAGGTCGATGAGGTCGAACTGATACTGGTCGTGATGGTTTTGCGGTCTCCAATGGTAACGCCAGCCTGCAGACAGGACACGACGATGGAACTCAGGACGGTTTTGCAGGTCATACAACAACGACACCTCACTGGTGGCGATTGTCCTGCGACGGAGTTCCCTGCTTAAGAACGGCATAATAAACCTGGGGAAGCTCAGACGGGCCTCTGTACTGTACTCCACAAAATCCTGGTTGCTGTATCCCTCCAGTCCACGGATGGCCTCATAGGCCCCACGTAACCGCAGACTGAACGACTCGGAGCCTCGGAAGAGATTACGGTTCTCGTAGGTCAGCGAGGCAGCAGCGCCCAGGTCACCTGCCGTGTTAGTGCCCTCTGGCTGGAAACTGATGGTTGATGGTTTGTTGGTCTGCACATTGACAAAGGCATCCAACAGGGCAGTATCTGGATCAGCCTGAAAACTGATGTTGGTATAGCGCACAGCCCCCAATCGTCCGAAATGGTTATAGGTATTCTGCAGATCACTGGAGGAATAGGGTGCGCCCGACTCGAGGAACGTGTTCTCACGGAGTACGGACTGGCGCAGATGAATCAAGGAGTCGTCAAGATTACCACTGATATAATGGATGTCACGAATCACATAAGGGGTATGCAGCGTGTCATTGATATTCGTCGTGCGATATGGCCTCAACACTAACGTCAGGTCTATCTGACGGTCTTGTTTCAGGGAGTCGGCCATGAACGAGATAAACTCCTTATGAAACCGGTAGTAGCCATTATCCTGTAACAATGATGTCAGACGTGAACGTTCTGCGTTGAGGGCATTGACATTAAACTGCATGCCCTGATGCAGTCTGCGCTTGTCATTTTGCAACAACCTGGCGATGACACTGTCCTGGATGTCGTACTTCAGATTCCTGATATAATAAGCCCTGCCAGGATGCAGCACATAGATGGCATTCAGTTTCTTTTTCTTCACATCGGTAAACAACTCCACCTGTGCATCGAGATAGCCCAGATTCTGCATGGCCTGTCGCAGGTTCTCACACGACAGCTGCGCCTGAAGGGTGTCAAAGACGACGGGTGCCTCACCCATCGTATGCAGTGTCCGGTTGATCCATTTTGTCGTGTCACGCCCTGCCAGTGAATAGACGCCCAAGGGAATCTTGACGGCAGAAAACCATTTGGAATTGGTCTTCTGACGAACGTAGTTCTTCAGTTGTGAGGTATTGATGTCACGGTACTTGCCATCGGCGACTACCGACACACGATTCAGCATGACCGACCCCTCAGGTATGTCACGTGTCGTGGAGCACGAACTCAACAGGAGTACGAGCAGAAACAGGATTGCCGGAATACGAAATGGCCGTCTATACATCAATATCTTACGAATTTGCTTGCAAAGATAGAAATAATTCTTTATCTTTGCAAGCAAAAAGACAAAATGATTAGCAAAAACCAGATAAAATTCATACGCCAGCTGGAATTGAAGAAGTTCCGCAAGCGCGAAGGACTGTTTGTGGCTGAAGGGCCGAAGATCGTGGGCGACCTGCTCCGTCAGTACCAGCCCAAGGCAGTTTTTGCCACCCCGGCATACCTGAGAGAGCACCCGGAGATGGCCGAGGCTACGGAGATCACCGACGACGAACTGTGCCGTATCAGTTTCCTCCAGCACCCCCAACAGGTACTGGCCCTCTTCCCCATTCCAGACCAAAGTTCTTCACTATCCACTATTCACTCTTCACTATCCTTGGCCCTCGACGGCGTACAGGATCCAGGGAACCTGGGCACCATCATCCGTATTGCCGACTGGTTTGGCATTGACACCATCTACTGTAGCGAGGACACGGCAGATGCCTATAACCCTAAAGTGGTACAAGCCACGATGGGCAGTCTCGCGCACGTACATATTATATATTGTAACCTTCCA
>Ga0310690_10003152_pt1 | contig 25212 bp, 11 predicted proteins | sample AusTroGonzalo_MG_2_FD_207661 | JGI IMG/M metagenome (GOLD analysis project Ga0310690, IMG submission 207661) | Bovine rumen microbial communities from tropical cattle in Woodstock, Queensland, Australia - Gonzalo_04 (v2) (version 2) | ecosystem: Host-associated > Mammals > Digestive system >... | reverse complement strand
AGTGTTGCGTTGCGAGGGAGTCAAGTCGAAAGCAATCTTAAACATGTGGTCGATGGCTGTTGACATGATGAGGGGGTTCTTTTCTTTCATCATCAGGCGGTAAAGCTCTCCAAAGTGTGAGGGATTGACCTTGCCCATCAGGTAACTCTCGTGAATAATATTCAATAGCATATAACGCTGCAAGTCGTTGCGGGTGGTGATGAGGCGGAGAGGCAATTTCGATGTGTATTCATCATCAAGTGTAAACCGTCCGTAGCCTTGTCCGTTGTTGTTGGGAATAATGAAGCTCGGTTTCTCCTTCAGTTTGAAAGTCTGGGTAGGTTGCTGCATATCGACGTGGATAGTACGGCTGGAGCCGAGATTATAGATGACAAACACGTCAAACTTCTGTCGCCAACAGAGGCCGCGCCCATATGGGTCTGTCTGCGAGATGATAAGTTGTCCGTCCTTATAAGAGGTATGGATGAGCGGCATGCCTTTCTGTTTGACCCACACCTCACTGAATTGGCGGACACTAGCTGTAGGTGCCTCCTTGTCGAGAGCGTCAATCAGTTCATCCCAAGAAGCATTTTTAAAATAATAGTTGCGCAGATAATTGCGCAGGCCGTTTTGCATATTGGTTGCCCCCATCATCTCCTCGAGCATCCGCATCATCACAGGTGCCTTGTCATAGATGATATTATCATAGAGCATCGAAGCACAGTTGAGATTGTCTAGGGGCATAGCGATAGGGTGAGTGCCTTCGGTGCGATCAATGGCAATGGCACGGGCTTGGTAAGTCTTGTAAAAGTTGAGATCATGATCCACTTTGGAATATTGGCGACGGGTGATTTTAGACGCCATGAAGTTTGCATAGACCTCCTTGGCCCACACATCCTCAAACCATTTCAGCGAGACCATGTCACCAAACCAGAGATGGGCGGTCTCATGGGCAATTAGTTCTGAACGGCTCAGTTCCTCTTCCTTTGTTGGGTTCTTGCCGAGAAAGATACGGCGGTCGGTGAGTTGGATGGCCCCTGGATGCTCCATGCCTCCGAACTGATAGCCGGGGAGAATGACGAGGCCGTACTCCCTGAAGGGGCATTTGATGGCAGTGTAATTTTCCAACCATTTCAATGACTGGGCCGCTTCGTCGAACACCTTGTCCAACTGTTTCACTTTGTCGGGGTCGGTTTCGCGGAAGAGGGCTCGCATGGGACGACCGTCGCGGGTATCAATTTTTTCCTGATAGTTGCCTGCTACAAAGGAATAAAGATAGGTGGGTATAGGGTTGCTACCATCGCTAACCATCGTCTTCCAGCCTGTCGGCACGTTGAGTGTTGTCTTGAACTTCGCTCTCAGGTCAGGCTGGTCGAAGCAGGGGAATGCTGAACGGGCATGATCGGGCACGAAGAGAGAGTACATATAGTCGCTATTGCGATTCAGCGCATCATCGAGTGCGATAAATTCAAAAGTCAGGGTCACAAGTCCTGGTTTCAGGAATTTTTCGGGTATGATGATATGTTCGTTTTTTGTAGATATCTTGCGTTTCTTTTTCCCGACGAGCACGTTACCCTGCAATTTACCCATGAAGTCAAGTACCACATCTCCCTTGTTTTTTAAATTGAAATTGATGACGGCTTTGCCCGTCACCTTTTCTTTTTGTTCCGTGGGAATATTGAATGTCAGATCGTAACTGACATTGCTAATGTTGGCCTTACGATGTTCGGCCAGTTCTTTCGAAACTCCTTTTTCAAGAGATTGGGAAGATACACTCAGTGCCATCAGGCAGAGTAGGGTCAATAGTGTTAATTTGGTACTTTTCATCATATAATTGGTTTTTGGATGCAAATTTAATTAAAATAATTCTAATTCAAGAAACAATTTTATTGTTTTTTGCGCTCAATGCGTAAATTTGCAGTCGAATCATTAATATAAAAAGATTATGAAAAGAAAAATGTTATTTGCCGCACTGGCAGTAGGACTGATGCTGACCAGTTGTGCTTCCAAGAAAGATTTGGCTGAGTGCCAGACACAGAATAAGTCGCTGTCTGAGAGTTTGCAGAATACTCGTGAGGATCTGGCTGCCAAGAACGCCCGCGTAGCCAGTCTTGAAGAGCAGTTGGATGCCCAAAAGAAAGCCCTGGAGGAGCAGAAGCGTGCTTACGCAGCCCTGCAGCGCTCGCTTGACAAAAGCCTGTCGAATGCCAATCAGAACAATATTTCTATCGAGAAGCTGGTTGATCAGATTAACGAGTCAAACCAGTATATCCGCCACTTGGTGGAGGTGAAGAGCAAAAGTGATTCGCTTAACATGGTGCTGACCAATAACCTGACTCGTTCACTCTCAAACGAGGAGATGAAGGAGGTTGACATACAAGTGCTCAAGGGTGTGGTTTATATCTCGCTTGCTGACAACATGCTCTATAAGAGTGGTTCGTATGAGATCAACAGCCGTGCTTCGCAGACGCTCTCGAAGATTGCTAAGATTATTAAGGATTACAAGGATTATGATGTGCTTATCGAGGGCAACACTGACAATGTGCCTATCAAGAAGACCAACATTCGCAACAACTGGGACCTCTCAGCCCTGCGTGCCTCATCTGTGGTACAGGCCCTACAGAACGACTATGGCGTGGATCCAAAGCGCCTGACGGCTGGTGGACGTGGTGAGTATAATCCTGTAGCCACTAACGACACGGAATTGGGTAAGCAGCGCAACCGCCGTACCCAGATCATCATTACGCCGAAACTCGATGAGTTCATGGATCTTATTGGTGAGGCACCTAAAGCAGAATAATTATCTAAGTCATGACAGAAACGTTCAATCACTATCTGGAACAGCAGAAAGCCCGTGTGGCAAATGTCATCGATGCCTGTCTTGGACAGTTTAAGGAAGAAGACTGGCAGACAGTCGTTATGATGGGGCAGGAGAAATATGCTTTCATTTACGATGAGCATTGGGATATCGTTGCGGATTATCCTACCCGTCGTGGTAAATATCTTCGTCCCACATTGGTACTGTTAATGGATGAGGCCATGAGTGGATCTTCCGACAATGCCCTCTATACGGCTACGGCGATGCAGATGAGTGAAGACTGGATTCTGATTCATGACGATTGGGAAGACGGATCATTGGAGCGGCGGGGCAAGCCCGCCCTCCATCATCTGGTCAGCTCTGAGATAGCCGTCAATGCTGGCGATACCTTACACGAATGCATGCACCGCACTCTCTGTGAAAACTATCGTCTGATGGATGTCGAACTTGCCCGACGTGTACAGAAAGAGTTCTTTTTGATGCTTGGCCGCACAACTTTCGGACAGTATGCGGAGATTAAGTGGATGCAGGACAACAAACAGGACATGAGTGACGATGACGTACTCTTCACCATCAGCGGTAAAACAGTCTATTACACGATTGCCGGGCCTCTGCGTCTTGGTGCAATATTGGCTGGCGCTACCGACGAGCAACTCCAGCGTATCTATGAGTTCAGTTATCCGTTAGGCCTCTGTTTTCAGATTCGCGACGATGTGCTTGACCTCACTGGTGACTTTGAAGGTCAGAAGAAACAGAAATTGAATGATATCTATGAAGGCAAGCGCACCATGATTTTACTTCATCTGCTGCGTCATTGCACGGATCAGGAACGTCAGCGTGTGGAAGGGATACTGGGAAAGCCTCGCGAAAAGAAGACGGAAGATGAGGTACAGTATGTTCGCGACCTGATGGAAACCTATGGCAGTATCCGTTATGCTGAGGCTGAGGCTGAACGTTATGCAAAGCAGGCCCTCAACAAATTATCGACTATCGACTTCATTCAACCCGCCTATAGTCCTCTTTTCAGTGAGATGGTAGAGTATATTCTCCGCCGAGGACGATAAGGCCTTCCTGCCTACACACTGTGGCTTCCACCTGGCCCAGCAATCAATTAATAACATAACGGGTTAATAAGGCTCGGAATCAGGGTAGACCAAACCTAGGTCGGAATACAATGCCTGAGATTCTGGACTTGCTATTCCCACATCAAAATATTTAGATTTTAATAAAATGATTATTTTTTCAGGGGTTGCCAATGGTGCTACTCATTAAGATAAGTCCTCCGTTGGGCTGGATGGTCACTTTCGCCTTTCCTTTTTTATCAACCTTCAAGGTGGTGAGTTCTGGCTCACCGCTCTTTTTATTGTCAATGTAACAGTTAAGGGTTTCGCCAGGAGTGAACATCGGCAAGTCGAGAGTTAGCGTCAGTGGTTCTTTCTTAGCAGAGAGGCCAGCCACGTACCATTTCCCGTTTGTTGATTTACGGGCAAGGATGACATAACGTCCTGGATAACCGTCGATGTAGCGAGTTTCTTCCCAAGTTGTTGGTAGGCTCCGTAGGAAGTCAAGTTCGAACTGCGGTAATTCCTGTAGGTTGTTGGGTTGCATGGCGACACATTGCACGGGAGTCTGCATAATAATACCCGAGGCCATCTCGAAGATGTCGGTGGTATGGCGTGGGTGACGGCTCTTGTTGTCTTTCGAGAGATATTTGTTCATGATGATACCGCCCCAGTCCATTGAAGCCGTGGCATTACGGCAGAAGGGATGGAGGGTCAGGTCAAAGGGCTGCTTGATGGCTGCGCCCTCGTTGAAATAGACATTCTCTGAGGCAAGCACAGCCTCGGATGCCACGAAGTTCGGATACATCTTCTCCCAGCCTCGAGGGATGGTGCAACCATGGAAGACAACCTGTAAGCCATAACGGTTGGCGTCACTGAGGATGTCTTCATAGAGGCGCATAACCTCCTGCTTATCGCCGCCGAAGAAATCAACCTTGATACCCTTAATGCCTATTGACTGCATCCACTTCATCTCCCGTTCACGGGCAATGGCAGTGTTCATGCAGTCGCGAGGACCTTGGGGCGCATCGTTGGCAAAGCCGTTACTGTTATACCATAATAGGAGGTGAACACCCTTCGACTGGGCATATTTGGAAAGTTCTGCAATACGATTACGGCCTATCTGAGTATCCCACCAGTTATCGACGAGGCAATATTCAAAGCCCATTGCTGAGGCCAGATTGATGAATTTCACCTGGTCATCGTAGTTAATACTGTTGTCCTGCCAGATGAGCCAACTCCAGGTATAACGGCCTGGCTGATAGTCGGTGTTGGGGGCATAGCGTGGTTCTACGATATCGTAACTAATGGTGGTTTCTATGATGGGTTTGAGCGTTGTGCCGAGGGTGACTGTGCGCCAAGGTGTCTGTCCTGGCAAGGGGATGCCGGCGAAGTCGGAACCGAACCCGTTGTTCTCGCCGCGGTCAGGATAGGCGATGGTATAACCGCAACCAGCCTGATAGTCGGAGAGGTGAGAGCCGCAATAATTACTACCTACGCCTGTCTCTGCGACGAGAGCCCATCCTGTCGGCAGGTGGAAGAGGGCAGGGAAGATATAGCCGTGACCATATTGTGAGGGTGTTGTCATGGGGGCATCGGCACTATAGCCTTCCTCATAACTGGGTTTTGTCTGTTCCCATCCTGTTTCCGGCCCTATCTGGGGTGAGATGAAGGTGGTGGTACTATCAGGGAAGTTAAAACTGCTGGCCTCGCTAAGGATGCGGACACGTTTGTAATCTTTGCGTTGGAATCTCTGGCGGGGCAGTTCGTATCGGAAAGCAATATCGTTGTTGCTCACCTGAAAGATGATGCTCATCTGCATGGCATCTTGGTTTTCGAGACTGAGCATGAGACGGTTCGCTTGATAGTTAGCGGAAGAAGCCTTCGTACCCTGCATGTGATACTGGTTGCTGACAGACTCACTTTTCTGACCCTTTAGTGTCAGTCCTCGGGTGAAGTCGCCGATGCTGGTTTTTAGACCGAGTGCTGACGGGCAGAGCATCTGCTGTCCGGAAAGGCTGGCAGAATAGTAGGCTCTACCATTTTCGATAGAAACGGTGACTTCTAACTGGCCGTTCGGTGAAGACACGCGTACGTCTTCGGCCTGACAGACACTGATGATAAGCAGGGTGCATGCTGATAGGATGAGTTTCTTCATATTTCTGAGTTAATGTTCCTGTTTATAATGCTCCTTCATATAGTCACGGGGTGACATGCCATAGAATTTTTTGAAGACGGTAGAGAAGGAGGCTGAGTTGGAGAAGCCGCAGGCATACATCACCTCGGTCACGTTCATTCCTTTGTTTGCTAACAAGTTGGCGGCCTGTTTCAGACGGATGTTACGGATGAAGTCATGAGGTGTCTGTCCTGTGAGTTCCTTCATCTTGCGGTGCAGGTGGACACGGCTAATGCCCACCTCGTCGGCAATCATATCCACGCTGAGGTCGGAATCGTCGAGATGGGTGTTGATGGCAGCCATGACACGCTCCAACAATTTCTCGTCAGGCGATTTCACCTTAACATTCTCTACTTGCTCCTCCAGCTCGTCGTTTCTGCCATACTTCAAGCGCAGCATACGGTGGGAATTTATCAGGTTGATGATGGTACGACGAAGGATGTCCATATTGAACGGTTTGACCAGATAGGCATCTGCTCCTGTCTCCAGTCCTTCCAACTTGTCTTCATCGCGGTTTTTGGCTGTCAGCAGGATGACGGGGATATGGTTGGTGCTAGGGTTGGACTTGAGTTTTGAGCAGAGGGCGTTACCGTCCATCTCAGGCATCATAACATCACTAATGACCAAATCTGGTTGTGTACGTATAATTTCTGACAAGGCAATTTTCCCATTTTCACACGTCCTGACATCATAATCCTTTTCAAGTTCATTCTCCAGGTAGTCTCGGATTTCACTGTCGTCTTCCGCCACGACAATAGTCATGCGGTGATTTGTCGGATGTTCCGTGGTGGATGTTTTAGTAATGAGTGTCTCCTCTGTCTCTTCTTCTGGTATGAGGTCTACAACATTTTCTTCCTCTTCCAAAATCATTTCTTCTGGTTTTAGGTGAACATTGCCTAATGGGATGGTTACCACAAACTCACATCCTTGCTTAAGATTATGGGCCTCGATGGTTCCGTGGTGCAATTCTACCAATGAACGGGTTAGGTCAAGGCCGATGCCGGTGCCTACATTGCGGTCGTTGACAGTCGATTCCGTTTGGTAGAATCGCTCGAAGATCTTGTCAAGTTTATCCTCAGGTATCTTTTCACCATTATCGCTGATGGCAATTCTTGCATTCTGGTCGTCGTGGGTGACGTGAATGTCGATTTTCCCTCCTGACGGCGTGAATTTAAAGGCATTGGAAAGAATGTTGACGACCACCTTGTCGAAATTCTTGCGATCCACCCATATAGGCAGTGTTTCTGCATCGTGTTCGTATGTCAGTGTCAGACCTTTAGTCTTGGCCTGATGTTCAAAGAGATCGTATATTTCCTTGACGAATGCCACGAGGTCTGTCTCCATCATGCGCATCTGCATCTGTCCCTTGTCGATCTTCCGTAGGTCCATCATCTGATTAATGAGGCTTAAGATGCGCTCTGCATTTCGCTTGATGGTCTCATAGACACCTTTGCGCTGCGGGTCTTCCTCATTCTTGATGAGTGAGAGCAAGGGAGTGACTATCAGTGTCATTGGCGTACGGATTTCATGACTGATGTTCATGAAAAAGCGCAGTTTGGCGTCACTCATCTCCTCAGCATGGATATGCTCTTGGAGGCGCCGACGACTCTGTTCCCTGCGTCTGTAGTTCAGCAACAATTGCCATGCCAAGATTCCGAGAGCCAATAAATAGAGGCAATATGCCCACGCAGAACGATACCAAGGTGTGTGAATAATGACAATAAACTCTTTCTCTGGAGTCTCAATGTTATTACGCTCAGCCTTCACGCGGAAACGGTAAGTGCCGTATGCCAGATGTGTGAATGTTAATTCATTGACACCAGGTTGCAATCGTTGGTATGGTTCACCATTGATACTATATAAATATGTGATGTGCTCAGGATTGTCGTAAGTAAGTGTTGAAAGTTGGATGGCGAAATGATTGTCGCGATGACCCAGTTGGAAGCGATTAGCAGCGATGATAGTCGTGTCGCAGATGTGATAGCCGCCTGACATGGAAGTGCTACTGATGGGCTGTTGGTTGACGATGAATGCAACCAGTCTGACCTTTGCATCCCATTGCGTCTGATGGATCTGTTCCGGACGGAACCATGTGATTCCGCCTACGCCACCAAAGACCATCACCATTCCGTCGCCCCTGTCGGCTGCCCATGAGGCTCCGTCGGAGAACTCATTTGATTGTAGGCCATCATCCACGAAATAACTTTGCGCCAACCCTGTCTTTGGGTTGAAACAACACAGGCCGTGATCCGTGCCAATCCATAATTTACCTTCTTTATCTTGTTCGATAGAGCCGATGCCATTGTCGGCCAAACCTTTTTCTTTCGTATAGTGTTGCAGTTGATGTTTCTTTAAGTCATAACAGTAGAGTCCGTCGTTGGTGCCCACCCAGAGTTGCCCGTCAAATTCCTTGACTACACGTGACGGTGTGCCGTAGTTCAGGCAGTTTTTTCCGAAGGTGCTTGTCCAACTGCCTTTTTCAAGATCCAGACAGCAGACGCCTAATGTCGTTGCCGTATAGACCCGCTTCCCATCAGGTGAAACGGACATCTTTGAAATATAGTCGTTAACGATGCAATTGATATTTCTGTCTCTTTGTGCCTTCTCATGAGCCGTGTAAGCCTTTAGGAGGTTGCCAGCCATGTTGAGTCGCAGGAGTCCCTGTCCCATGGTGGCGATCCAGATGTCGCCCGTCTTGGTGGCTTGGATGTCAAAGACGCTTGAGTTCTTGTATTCTGGATAAGGGTGATACCCCCGTGCGTCTGCATCGATATAGCCAAAACCTTCACCATAACTGCCTACCCAGATTCGTCCACTTTGATCTTCAGCAATGCTCATGATAGAGCCAGGGAACCCTTCCTTAAAATGCTTAAAAGGTCTATGATGGGCATCTAAGCAGTAGATACCATCTTTGTCAGTGCCTACCCAGCAACGTCCTTGTCTGTCGATGAGCGTACTGATGACACAGGCTTGACCTATCAGATTATGTGTGCCGAGCTTATAGCCCATATAGTCGAACTCATTGGTTGTCTTGGGCTGCATATAGATACCTTTCTGAAGAAGACCCAGCCAGATGTTCCCACTATTGTCCTCAACGATGGAATAAACCTTGCTCATTGCTAGATTTACGTCGCGGTTATAATAAGGGTTGTCTTCCATGTCCCCCGTCTTTGGATCATAGATGGCTACTCCTAATCCATCAAAACCTATCATCATCTGTCCGTCTTGTCTGCAGTAGAGGGCTGCCACGTGTCTGTTACCTGTTACGTCAAGGTGTCTGAATTCTCCTCCTGTAGCAGGACGCACATAAACACCGCGATTCGAGGTGCCTAAGTATAGGTTTCCTTCTTTATCTATGCACAGGCGCTGCACCATGTTACGTTCCCCTTCAGCTGTGAAATAACTTTTGATGTTTTTCCCGTCATATTCTATGAGTCCGTTGTCGTTAGTGGCTATCCAGACATGCCCCCGCAGGTCTTCGGCCAGGTCATGGATGGTCTGTATGTTTTTCAGAGGACCGTTCAGTTGTTGGGCATGACTGCGGTCTGTGATTTTCAATAGACCATGTCCAGATGTGCCGGCTAATAACTCTCCACTCTTTCGAAGTAGAAAACATGTCATATAACAAGGAACAACATTTCCGTCAATGTCTTTCACTTCCACGTCGCTGAACTTGTTGCCGTCGTAGGTTTGTAAAGCACCATACATGCCAAAAAAGAAAAGGCCTGACTTGTCCTGCGTCATGCAGTTGACATAGTTGCTGGCCATGCCATTTTGTTGTTCTTTCTCTTTTTTGATAATATGGAATTGGTAGCCATCGTATTTATTCAGGCCGTTACGAGTGGCTACCCAAATGAAACCGTCGTGGTCAAGATAAACCTGACTGGTAAAACTGCTTGATAATTGTTTGTCGGCATCAAACAACTTTCCCATCTGTGCACGGCTCGTGTGAACAGAAGAAAGTGCAACGAATAATAGCAGATACCGGCTTTGCCGTCTTGCAAATCGCAGAACTTTACGTATTGTACGTACCATTGTTTGGGCTATAATATTTTGTATAGAGTTACGTAATTTCGTTGCAAAGATAGTTTTTTTTCTTTACACAACCAAATAATTAATTCTTTTAATCCAAATAAATGTTACTTTTAACAAAGTTTATGTTACATTATACAACAATGGTGAATGAGTCTGTGGTGATTCTGAATGGTAATGGTCCATTGGGGATGGTGCAGGGATTGTCTTTTTTTATGCTTTTTTGGTGTTTGTTACAAATTGACAAATACGCGTTACACATTATAAAGTCTATTATAAATAATGTGCGTACCTTTGCACCGATTTGTTGTTGAAACAGTTTTTTGGTGACAAGCACTGCCTTTGGTAATGCTATGGCTTAGTTGCCGGTATCCTTTAAATAATAATAAGGTATAAACAATGTATTAAGAATAATCTATAAATGAATAAAGAGTATGAATCAAAATCAGTCATGATGAAACAGTTAAGTATTCTGTTATTGACAATGATGTTCTGTACTACGATGTGGGCCCAAAAGGTTGACGTCAAAGGGACCGTTGTCGATTCAAACGGCGAAGCGTTGATAGGCGCTTCTGTTGTGGTAAAGGGAAATACGTCGCTCGGAACCATTACCGATCTCGATGGTAATTTCTCTTTGAGTGTTCCTTCTGAATCGACGACGATCGTTGTTTCCTATGTAGGAATGAATACTCAAGAATTGAAAGTTGGTAAGCAGCGCAATTTTAATGTGATGCTGAACGACAATACTGAAATTCAGGAAGTGGTTGTTGTAGGTTTCGGCCAGCAGAAAAAGGCTTCAGTGGTTGGTGCAATTACACAGACAACAGGTGAAGTCCTTGAACGTGCGGCAGGTATCGGTAGTGTCGGTGCAGCTTTAACGGGTAACCTCCCTGGTGTTGCCACCATTGCTTCTACAGGTCAGCCTGGTGAAGAGGATCCACGTATATATATTCGTGGTGCAGCTGCATGGAACCAAGACGCCCAGCCTCTTATCCTTGTTGATGGAGTCAAGCGCGAGATTAAGTCTGTTGATGTCACATCCGTTGCCACCATCTCCGTATTAAAGGATGCCTCTGCTACGGCCGTTTATGGTGTGGAAGGTGCAAACGGAGTTATCCTGATTACCACCAAGCGCGGTGTGGAAGGCAAGGCCAGGATTGATATTGGCTTCAATGCCACATTGAAGGCTGTGTCAAAACTTCCACGTAAGTATGATTCTTACGATGGCTATATGCTCCGTAATCAGGTTATTGAACATGAACTCGCTCTAAGCGGTGATGCTTCATGGGCCTATTATCGTCCACAGATGTTCATCAATAACTTCCGCAATCAGGACTATACTGTCAAGCCACACTATAATTCTAAAGGTGATTATCTGGGCGACTATAGTCAGGCAGAACGCTATCCAAACATTGACTGGCAGGAGGAAATGTTTAGGAATACTGCCTTGTCGTATAATACAAACATTAATTTCTCTGGTGGTACAAAGGCTGTCAAGTATTTCGTGGCGTTCGACTTCCAGAATGAAGGTGATATGACAAGGATTTGGGAAAACAATCAGGGATATGAAGGAGGTTATTCATATAATCGTTTGAATGTACGCTCGAATCTTGATTTCCAAATTACGAAGACTACGCAGTTCAAGGTGAACTTGGCTGGTTCCAATGCACAGCAGAAGAATCCACGTTATTATTATGGTAATAGCGGTGAGTTCTTCCAGCAGCAGAATTGGGCAGGTGCCTATCGTATGCCGCCAAACGTTTTCCCTGTTAAGTTCTCGAATGGTGCTTGGGGATACTCCAGGCTGGCTGCCTCTAATATGGCAAATTCTCCTATGAACGTTGCAACGGCTGGTTATGAGTTGGGTACCATTACACGTGTATTCACCGACTTTGCCCTTGAGCAGAATCTTGATTTCGTCACAAAGGGACTTGTGGCGCGCGGTACGATTTCTTGGGACAATCAGTTCAACGAGGCTGATCGTGGTATTAATGCCGCTGGCGGTGGTCACGTGAATAATACAGCATATATACTCCCTGAGGATGGTGAATTGCTTTTTGAGAACGAGATTTTTAGCAACACAGGTTTTGATTATTATGAGATGCGAGATTGGTCCACACAGGCCGGTAGCGTCAGTCGTACAAGCCGTGCTACGGAAATGTCGCTTCAACTTTTCTGGGGACGGCAGTTCGGCAATCATAATGTAACGCTTATGGGTAACTGGAAGCGCCGTAACAATGCATATAACTCCGAACTCGAGAATCGTCGTGAAGACTGGGTGTTCCGTACCACATACGACTATAAGAGCAAGTATTTCGCCGAAGTCAATGGTGCTTACAACGGTTCACAGAAATTCTCCCCGGACAACCGCTTTGCATTCTTTGCTTCAGGTGCTTTAGGCTGGATGGTCTCTGAGGAGAAATTTATGAAGCCGTTGAGAGATAAGAAGATTATTGATATGCTCAAGATACGTGGTTCATATGGTGAGATAGGTGATGACAGTGCAGGTGACCGTTGGGCTTACCTGACAGGTTGGGAGGTAATTGGCCCTTATCAGATGGGACTTGACCGTTCTAACAGCCCGTTCACTGGCTATAAGGAATCTACCATTGCCAACCCTGACCTCCGCTGGGCAACTGTTAAGAAGATGAACCTCGGATTCGACTATGCATTCCTTGGTGGTTTATTTGCTGGTAGTTTTGACTGGTTCCGCGACGACCGTTATGACATCTTTATTTACGGAACAGATCGTTCCGTGCCATCATACTATGGTGCTGCAAAGACCCCGGACGTTAACAAGGGTAAGATTAAGAATTCCGGTTTCGAATTAGAAGTTCGCTTCAATAAGGTATTGCATAACGGGATGCGTTTTTGGGTCAACGCCAACTACACCTACGCACACAACGAGATTAAGTTGAAAGATGACCCCGCTTTGATTCCTGCTTACCGCAAGGCTCAGGGGTATTCCCAGGGACAGTATGTGTCATACATTGACAATGGCTTTATCAATACCTATGATGAACTCTATAGTTCACCAGAGCACCAGAGTAATGATGCTCAGGTTCTCCTCGGCGACCATTATATTGTAGACTTCAATGGTGATGGCGTTGTTGATCAGACCAACGATCAGGCTCCTTATGGTTACACGGGAACACCGGAACACACCTATAATGCCACCATCGGTTGGGAGTGGAAAGGCTTCTCCTGCTTTGCCCAACTTTATGGTGTCACAGGTGTCACACGTGATGTCACCCTTACTTCTTTCCCCGATCAGTTGCTGACTGTATATGACACCGGTACATGGTGGAGTTCAGCAGCCCAAGGAGGAGAGGTGGTCATGCCGCGCTTCAACACCCAGGCAACTGGCGGCAACAACGGTACCCAGTACCTCTTCGATGGTTCCTATTTTAGACTGAAAAACGTGGAAGTGGCTTATACATGGACGAAGGGATGGATTAAGAAACTTGGTTTTACAAGCCTGAAGATTTATCTGAATGGCAATAACCTCTTACTCATCACAAAGATGCCTGATGACCGTGAGAGTAACTACGGTTGGAGTGGCGGTGGTGGTGCTTACCCCACAGTCAGACGTTATAACCTCGGATTTAAGCTTTACATTTAATAGTATATATATATATGAAATATAGTAATAATACTAAAACTATTTTATACGGTTTACTGTTCTTGATGGTCGGAGGAGTATCCTTTACCTCTTGTAAGGACTGGCTTGATAAGGATCCTGAGTCTATTGTAGCAGAGGATGAGGCATTTAAGAACTATCGTAACTTCCAGGGGTATATTGAGGAAATCTATAGCCTGATTCCTGATAAGGAAAAAGTGAACTATTGTAGCGGATGGAATATGGGTGACGATGCTGTTCATAACACCGAAGGCTTTGCACACATAGATCATCAGGTTGACCTTGGCAACTACCGTAACTGGTATAACAACAGCCAGTTCTGGCTGAATGGTGATAGATTTTCGCTCTGGAGAAGTTCATGGTATTGTATCCGTAAGTGTAATATGGGTATTGCAAACATTAAGTCGCTCGTTGGAACTGACGAAGAACGCGACTTGTTGCTCGGACAGATGTATTTCTTCCGCGCATGGTGGCATTTTGAACTGATGTGCTACTTCGGTGGCCTTCCTTATATTGATGAGGCATACGAGGCTGCTGCAATTCCTGAACTTCCCCGGCTTTCTTTCCAGGAATGTGCCGAGCGCTGTGCTGAAGACTTCCAACGGGCATACGACCTTCTTCCTGTGGATCCTCAGGCTTGGGACGAGACACTGGCTGGTATGCAAACTGCAGGAAAGAACGATTTGCGTGTCAACAAGTTCATGGCACTCTGCTACCTTGGCAAGTGCTATCTCTGGGCAGGTTCTCCGCTTATGAAAGAGTTTGAGAAGACTAAGGATGGTGGTGTTGCCCAACTTTTAGGTGCCAGTGCCAATGGTAAGACATACGATTATGATGTGAAATATTGTCAGAAAGCTGCTGAAGCACTTGGCAAGGCACTTCAAATGGTATATAGAGGAACTGTCAGTTACAAATTGGCTGAATTCAAATATATCAGTATCTATGACCACGAGAAAGATGAGGATGCCGAGACTTGCTATTCAGACATCTTCTATACCACCAAACAGAGTTGGGCGGTGCCAGGTTCTTCAGAAGCCATCTTCCGTGGCATTTGTTCTGGTCTGAATACCGCCAACTGGAACCATGCAAAGATTTTCGGTCCGAAGGTAGCAGGTCTTGTGGCACATGATAAAATCATCCACCACCCCACGGCAAACCTCATCGACCAGTACGGTATGGCCAACGGACAGCCCATCTACCTTGTACGGAATGGTGTATATGTACTGAATCCTGAGTCAGGTTGGGATCCCGAGCATCCTTATAAGAACCGTGATCCCCGTTTCTATCACGATATTGTGTTCGATGGCTTCCATTATGTACTCAGTACGGATCCCTTAACAGCAGAGCAGAAAAAGCATGAGTATTGTACCCTTTACACAGGCGGTGCCATGCGCGGTGTTGCCGATGGTAGCAGTACGGGCTATTTCATCCAGAAGTTGACCCCTCATCAGTGTAATGAGGGTGACCAGTGGTATAATTGGGACTATGCCTTCGAGGCTTATCTTCCTTATATGCGTTTGGCCGATGTCTATCTGATGTATGCGGAGGCACAGGCTGCTATCGCAACAAGTGCAGCAGGCCTGAAGGAAAAGCCGGAATATTGTCCGTCGCTTTCTGCTGTTGACGCCATCAACAAGCTCCGTGACCGTGTCAATTCAGACGACTACCCGATGGAACATGTCCAGCCTAACCTCATGGATACCAGGGAGCATTTCATTGATGAGGTTCGCCGTGAGCGTGCAGTGGAACTTTCATTTGAGGGTTTCCGTTGGTGTGACCTCCAGCGCTGGCTCCTTCTGACAGAGCCTCCTTACACGGTGAAATACTCTCATGAGTTCGAGCGTTTAGAAGCGGATACATGGTTTAAGACTCACGATCCCAAGGATGCAAAGGTAGGAAACTTCCATAAGGAGGAACTGATTACCCGACGCCTGGAATCAAAGCACTACTGGTTCCCGCTTCCTGACAAGGATACTTATCTTTACGAGGGATTCCCACAGAACCCAGGATGGTAAGAGGATGGCAGTTGATAATTGATAATTGATAATTAACAATGATATGAATAAGATTGTAACGAACATATTTCTTTTCGCCATGTTAACGGCATCGCCACTAATAGTCAATGCCCAGACTGATAGCGATGCTGAAGAAGTTGATTCTGTCGTGGCAAAAAAGAAAGTCCATGTCGCTTTCCGTGACAAGGATCCAGACCACCTTCTCGGAGGCGTTTCCTATGTTGACATGGAAGAACTACAGAAGAAGGACTATACGATGGGTAGTCTTGAGGACATGTATGCGCTGGTTGGCGGATGGAATGGCAACAACCTTTGGGGTATGGACAATGACCGTCTTGACAATAACGACAACAGCAACCTCCCGCTCGTGATTATCGACGGTGTGAAGCGCCCCTCTAACAATGTGCTTCCCTCCGAGATTGAGCAGGTCACCTTCCTTAAGGGTGCACAGGCCGTTGTGCTCTATGGAGCCAAGGCTGCCAAGGGCGCTATCCTCATCACCACCAAGCGTGGCAAGGTTGATGGTTTGCAGATCAAAGCCAATGCCAACACAGGTTTCCATGTAGCCAAGGAGTTTCCTGAGTATCTTGGTTCTGCAGAGTACATGACGCTCTACAACGAAGCATGTATTAACGATGGCTTGTCATCTGGTCCAAAGTACTCCCAGCAGGATATCTACAATCATGCTTCAGGTGTTAATCCTTACCGTTATCCGAATGTCAACTTCTATTCCGATGAGTATATCCGGAAGATATATAACCGTTCTGAGGGTACATTGGAGATACAGGGTGGTGGTCAGCGTGCCCATTTCTACACGAATATTAACTACTATCGTGCAGAAGACCTTATCAATTTTGGTCCTGCAAAGGATAACTATACCGACCGTTTCAGTGTACGCGGTAATGTTGACCTCGTGATTAATAATGTTATCAAAGGTTTTGCCAACGCAAGTGCCACTTTCTATAATGAGAACAAGAATAAAGGAGACTTCTGGGGTGAGGCTGCCACCATGCGTCCGAATTTCCCGGAGAATGCTGCTCCGTTGATTCCAATAGAGATGGTTGACCCGAATGCCAGCAAGGCACTTGCCATCCTCGGCAAGTCGCTCAACCTGCTTGATGGTAAATATTTTCCGGGTGGCACGAAGGCAACCCAGACAAATGTGATTGCGGACTGCTATTTTGGTGGTAGGACCAGAGCCGTCAGCCGTCAGTTCCAGTTCGACGCTGGTTTCATCTATGATATGAGCAAGTTTGTGAGTGGATTGTCATTCAAGACGATGTTCTCTATCGACTATGCTGCCAACTACAGCCTTTCTTATGATAACACGTACGCTGTGTTCATCCCCACATGGAGTAACTATAACTCAGATGATATTATTGTGGGTCTCACTCAGCAGGGTGATGAGATAGTGACAGGTCGCATGACCATGTCAAATACTAAATATCGCCAAACCATTAGTTGGAACGGTCATTTTGATTACGAGCACACCTTTGCCGACAAGCATCATGTTACAGGTATATTGCTCGCAAATATGTACACCACCACAGCTAGTGGAACATACCATCGTTATGCCAATGCTAACTTAGGACTTCAGGCCGGTTACGACTTTATGGGCCGTTACTTTGCCGAGGTGGCTCTGGCTGGTGTACATTCTGCCCGTCTGGCTGAAGGTCATCGTGAAGCGATATCACCTTCATTCACGATCGGCTGGAATTTAGCCAAGGAGAATTTTATGCAGGGTTCCTTCGTCGACGACCTGCTGCTCAGTGCATCATATAGTGACTTGAGGGAAGATATGGATGTCTATATGGGGAATAATGAATACTACCTCTATAATGCGTCATGGTCAAATACCAATAGTACAGGCTTTTCATGGAATGAGGGAACTACCACCAACCATACGATATCCTCTACGGGCGCCAACCCGGCTCTCGATTTCGTTCACCGCAAGGAATGGTCTGTCAGTCTGCGCGGTTCGTTCTTCAACAAGTTGATAAGCACTGACCTTACCTTCTTCAATACGGATATGGATGGTTTTGTTGTCCAGAACCCGACATCCTTCCCTTCACATCTGCAAGGTAGTGGCAGTTCATTCAAGCCGGCACTAAATTACAACATCCAGAACCGTAAGGGCCTTGATTTCAGTGTCACTGCCCAGAAGCAGTTTGGACAGGTTCACACACAACTCGGTGTTGTCGGCACCTATCTTACTACTAAATGGAAGCAGTACGATGAAACAGTTGATCCTGCAGCGACTTGGCGAAACTCAAATGGAGAACTCATTCATGAGGGAAATGCTCTTGATGCAATTTCAGGCTACAAATGTGTCGGTTTCTATGGCGTTGGTGACTTTGATTACAATGCAGAAACAGGAAAGTACACGCTGAAGGCGGGAGTTCCCTCGTCGAGGATTGGTGGTGACATCCTGCCTGGTGATTTGAAGTACGAGGACGTGAATAAAGACGGTGTCATCGACAGCAAAGACCAGGTTGACCTCGGCAAGTCCGGTACATACGGGTCTCCGTTCACGTTGGGTGTGAACCTGACGCTCAAGTACAAGAACTGGACGCTCTTTATGGTTGGCAATGGCCAGTTCGGCGCAAACGGTATGAAGACCGATCTCGGCAGTTACTATTATATGGAAGGAAACAATAAGTATTCCGTCAATGCCCTTGGCCGTTGGACACCGGAGACAGCCTCTACCGCTACGCATCCGCGTCTGACGACAAAGAGTTCGAAGAACAACTCTGCACCATCCACATTCTGGATCTACAGCACAGACCGTTTCAACCTTCGGAAGGTACAAATCACCTATGACTTCCCTCAGGAAATGTTTGACGGGAAGTGGGTGAAGGCCCTCTCTATTTATCTGAACGGAAACGACCTCCTTACAATAGCAAAGGAGCGCAAGTTGTTGGAGACAAGCATTGGCTATGCACCACAGACACGTTTCTATAACCTCGGTGTTAAGGTAACCCTCTAAAAACAACAAGAATATGAAGACAAGATATATTATATTCTATTTATTTGGTCTCCTCGCTTTCTGCTCATGCGATGATATGTTTGAGCCGGCGGAAGAAAACAAGCGACAATTGGAAGACTTGACCAAGGAATCTACGTATGCACATGGTCTGCTGATTTTTGCTTATGAACGTCTTCCTTATACAAGGACCACGCAGACGGACGTTGCTACTGATGATGCTGTGACCAATGTTATCAACAACACCTACCTGACTATGGCAACAGGCTCATGGGCATCAGATAATAACCCGATGTCACAATGGGACAATTGTAAGCATGGCATCCAGTATGCCAATCTCTTCCTCTCCATCGTGGATAAGGTGAGTTGGGCTCCAAGTGCCGCCTCCAAGCAGCAGATGTTCATTGATCGTATGAAAGGTGAGGCCTTTGGTATTCGTGCCGTTTTCTATTACTATCTGTTGCAGGCTCATGGAGGTTATGCAGACGATGGAAAACTTTATGGTGTACCTTTGCTCACGGTCGCAGAGGACGGTAGTTCCGACTTCAACCAGCCACGTGCCACTTTTGCTGACTGCGTCAAACAGTGCTTTGCTGACTGCGACAGTGCTATTGCACTTCTCCCCGATCATTATGAAGACATCAAATCTGAAGAAGAGATCCCTGCAAAATATCTGGCACTTGGTGCGAATGTTTCTGGTTACAACCTTGTATTCGGACAAAAGGCCAAGAATCTGATGTCAGGTAAGGCTGCCGAAGCTGTTAAGGCACAGATTGCTCTGCTCGCAGCAAGTCCTGCCTTCCGTGATCAGAGTGGTGTGACTTCTGCCGAGGCTGCAACACTCTGCGCCAATGTACTCAAGCGCATCGGAGGTTTGGCAGGATTAGACAATAGTGGTAATACTTGGTACAAGAACAAGACAAAAATCGACAATAGTACTACAACGGAAATTCCGGAAATGATCTGGCGCGAAAACCGGAGTCAGGATAATGATCAGGAGAAGGAAAACTTTCCCCCAACGCTCTATGGCAGAGGAAATGTCAACCCGTCCCAGAATCTTGTGGATGCATTCCCCATGCTCAACGGACGTCCTATCACAGACCCTCAGTCAGGGTATGATTCTCAGAATCCGTATGCTAACCGTGATCCGCGTCTTGCAGAATACATCATCTATCACGGATCGACTTTCAAGAAAAATGTTATTTCAACAGGTGTCAATATGCCCGATGAAAACAGCGAGACGGATGATAATCTCAATAGTATCGGTACTTCTACACGTACGGGCTATTATCTGAAGAAACTTCTTCGCGAGGAGGTCAGTGTAAGTCCAACGTCTTCTTCTCAGCAGTATCATATTTATCCGCGGATTCGTTATACAGAGCTTTTCTTGGCCTACGCAGAAGCAGCCAACGATGCATGGGGACCTCAAAGTGATCCTACTGGTGTTGGTTTCACTGCTTACGATGTCATCAAGGCTATCCGTGAACGTGCGAATATTGGCAAAGATGAATACAATATGCCACTTCCTGGAGGTGATGAGTATCTTGAGGAAATCAAGTCTGACAAGGAGAAGATGACCCAACTTATCCGCAACGAGCGTCGTATAGAACTCTGTTTCGAGAATAAGCGTTTCTGGGACCTCCGTCGCTGGCAGATGCCTCTGAACGAGAGCGTCAAGGGCATGAAGATTGAAAAGGTGGATCCCGATAAGGAGGACAGCCCGCTCAAATACACCGTTATTGATGTCGAAGAACGCAAATACGACAGTTCATACCAGTGGTACGGCCCCATTCCAAAGGGTGAAGTACTCAAGTGGAGCAACCTCAACCAAAACAAGGGGTGGAACTAAATTGAGAATTGATAATTGATAATTGATAATTGCAATGATGAAACTCAAGAAATATATTTTTGGTGTAGCCTTGGGGGCACTTTCTCTCATGTATGTGTCTTGCTATAATGCTGACAAAGAGTTCCCTGACTATGAAGGAGGAACAACTGCTTATTTCGCCTATCAGTATCCGGTGCGTACCCTCATACTGGGTAACGACATTTATGACAACACGCTCGACAACGAGCACAAGTGCCGGATATGGTCAACGATGGGCGGTGCATACGGCGGACGTGACGCAGTGGTGGATGTTGTCGTTGATGAGACACTCTGTAATGACCTCTATTTTGCTGATGAAGGTGGTAACGCAGCGGCTCCTGTACTTCCTATGCCGACGGCCTACTATCAACTTGCATCCAATTCCATTAAATACAATGGTGATCCCCGTGGTTATGTGGAGGTGCAGTTCACTGATGCTTTCTTCAATGATGAGAAGGCCATAGCCAACACCTATGTCATCCCACTCGTAATGACGAAAGTAACAGGTATAGACCGTATCCTCACTGGTACACCTCGTGAAGGTCTCACGCCTGCACGTACGAATTCAGAGGATTGGGAAGTTCTTCCCAAGGATTATGTACTATACCTCGTAAAGTATATGAACCCCTGGCAGGGTAAATATATCCGCCGTGGTGTTGACAATGTGACAGAAAAAGGCATAACTACCACTGTGATCCGCAAGGATACGACACTTGTAAACACCGACCTCGAACATTATAAGGAAAACCCGGTGAACCAGAACGACGAGATATGTGGTATCACTACCAAGAACATGACACAAGCCATCTTCCCTGTCTCCTTCAGGACCTCTGGTGCATCCATCTCTTGCAACCTTATCCTCACGTTCAATGGTAATCAGTGTACCATCTCTACTGATGATGCGGACGTGACAGTTACTGGCTCTGGCGAATTCATCGAAAAAGGAACAGAGAGACAGGAATACAAGGATTACCAATGGGGAAGTCTGAATGGACAGCCTGTCCAGCGCGATATTCTCCGTCTGGCATACGATGTTAATTTCGAAAAGAATAATATTCAGGTATCAACTGCCGATACCCTTGTTGTCCAAACGCGTGAGTCAAACAAGAAAGAGTTTTTCTCACCATTATACGTTAAACAATAAAAGGAGGCTAAGAATATGAAGCAAATAATTAGAAACGGTCTCTTGATGTTGGTTGCAGGCGTACTTACTGTTTCCTGTGCCGACTATAACGTGACAGATGATTTCACGGCTCAGCCTGATCCTTCTTTCGTAGAGCCCTATAAGGATTTGGCACCTGTCAAGTCATACATCAATAGGGAGCAGTATCCGAACCTGACACTTGGTGCCACGCTCAATGTGTCTGATTTCAACAAGCAGGAACTGGCCCATGCTGCCGCTGTCACCAACTTCGACAATCTTGCTTTCGGAACCACCCTGATGTCGGGTGCAATCGTCAACGCCAAAGGTGTGATGAACTTCCTCGACATGAAGGACCTCCTCGACCATGTGGAAGAGATTGGCGGCGAGGTGTTCGGTAGTCCTATCGTGGCGAATGCCAACCAGGCTGACGGTTGGCTGAACACGCTCACGGCTCCTATTGAGATCATCGTTGACTATGTAGAGGGAAAGACCGTTGATTTTACCACTATGGAGGCTGGTGATTACAAAGGAACGGTGGAAAAGGGAACGGCTACCATCGAGAAATATGATGGACAGAACGCACTGAAAGTGGCTGCATCTTCCCAAGTTCGCATCGTTGAAGGTTTCGAAGTGGATTCTCTCGCTATTTATACCATCACATTCTGGGCAAAGTCTGACAAAACAGCCAATTTTAGTGTTGTCTTTTCTGGCAATGACCAAATCGATGGAGGTGGTGCAAATGGAAGATTCTCGATTGGAGGTGGTCAAAATTGGAAAAAGATTGTTGTTGAGTGTAAAAGTAAACCCGGCGAAACGGAAGGTTATTTAAGAATTGATAATACCCGTGCTGCTCCCGTCTATATCCAAAAGGTTCAGATAGGTTACTTTCCAGATAACCACCGTCCTCAGACGGCACAGGAGAAAACCGACACGATAAATTATGCCCTCAACGCATGGTGCGATGGTCTGATGAAGATCAATGCAGGCCGTATCAAGTCGTTCGATCTTATTGATGAGGCCATCGGTACTCAAGAACTTGAGAACGGTCTGTTCGACCTTAAGCACTCAACTGAAACCTTCTTCTGGCAGGATGTCCTGGGCAGTGAGAATTACGCTCCCGTTGTATCAAAGATGGCAAGTGCTGCTTTCCAAGAGTATGGCGGTGACCCCACAGCGTTGCGATTCTTTATTAGTGAGTCTGACCTTGATAACACTCAGAAGATGGAGAGTCTCAACTATTGGATTAAAATCTGGGATGCAAACGGTGCAAAGATTGATGGTATCAATGCTAAACTGAACCTCACCTATAGCGAGGATGCCGAAAAGCAGGAAGCCAACAAGACCGCTCTCGATAATCTTCTGACGAACCTTGCTTCTACAGGCAAGCTCATCCGACTCTCTAATTTCGACATCAAGTATCAAGATGCTAACGGTGTCAATGTGGCAGCAAAGGACATCGTAGATGAGCAGCGTCAGAGATTGGCCGATTATTATGGCTACGTCATCAAGAGTTATATGGCCAAGATTCCTCACGACAAGCAGGCGGGCATCTGCAAGGGCAACCTTGCTGATACGTCAGACCCTGTCGGTCTTTGGTCTATTGACAGTAATAGCAAGGATTGGGTGCGTACAGCCACCTACAAGGCCTTCTGTGATGCGCTCAGTGGTAAGTAATGTTTTATTTATATAAACTCTTTATTCAATTAACAGTTTTTTTTAATTCACTTAATTATTAATTTAAATGTATCAATTATGAAGAAATTATTTACTCTTCTTGCTCTCTTGACATGCTTCTTGGGAGCAAACGCGACTGAGGTCGTAGATGTTGATCTTGACTTCTCTACTCAAACCACTCTTTGGGGTTGGGGTCATGGTTGGGTTGACGGGAAGTACAGTGCAGATGATTCTCCCTTCGATCTTGACGACGGCTGCCTCCATTACCACAGTGATGCACCGACAACAAACAATTATGACATCCAACTCCAGCCATTCCCTGGTGTGAAAGATTTGGATGCGTCGTACACTATCACGATTGTGCTTAAGGGTACTCCTACTGGTGACCAGAAGCAAATCTTATTGTCTTTCTCGGGCTCAAGTACTCCTGGTATGATTGATGTCCCAGCAGACTTCGAAGAATTGACATTCACAGATAACGTCAACAATCCTAACGACCAGTACTTTAAAGATAGCGGTTCTATCCTCTTGCAGTGCGGTCACTGGGTAGGCGACTTCTGGATTAAATCTGTCAAAATTACCCACGAAGAGAAGGAACCCGCAAATCCCATTACTTGGATAGATATGATCAAGAATGGTAATGCTGAGGAAGAATGGGCATATCCTGACGCATATGTAGCAAATAATGCTTATCAGGGTGAAGGTGCAGAATTAATCTGTGCTTATGCTAAGGAGTTCGGTTATAATGACAACAATCCTCACCCTGCCTTTATCGAAGATGGTGTATTCTATACCACGACCGTCCCTGTTGAAGATGATCCAGATGGTGCTTCCGAGGAATGGCAGAATCAGTTCTGGATTAACTTCCCAAGACCTCTGAAGGATGGCGAGCCGGTTAGACTTTCATTCAGGTATAAGGCTTCACAAGAGGCTAAAGCCCCTGGTCAAGGTCATAGGGCTCCTGGCGACTATCTCGGTGGTGGCATAGGTGATCTTACATTTACAGAAGATTGGCAGCCATTTGAATCAACATTCGATGCAACTGGTGGTATGCAGTCAATTGCCTTCAATTTAGGTGCTAATAATCAATTTGATAAAGAGATTACTTTCTATTTTGATGATATCAAGTTAGAATATCAGCAACTTGAGGAGGGCTGGTTCGTGGCTGCTACTGACACAGAAGATGGCGATCCTGCATACGACTACGACAACGCTGTTAAGTTTGAAGAAGAAGGTGAAGATTTCGTAGCCATTGTTGGTGGCGAGAGTGAAGACGAATGGGTAAATCAGGTGATGATTTCAACCGCTCGTGGCACCGATAAGGGATTCAGATCTTCTACCATCAAGGTGGATACTTCAGAAAGTCCTATTACAAATGATCCTGAGGACTGGCACGGTTATGAAGCAAAGGGTAAGACTGCAACTGATCTCCCAGTACGTGGTCAGTGGAAGATCCGTATTGCTAATAGTGATGAAAACCTGATCAGTTTCGAGAAACTCGCAGGTGAGGAAGATGTTGAGCCTGAGGATATCATTGTTAACGCTACAGACCTTGTTATCGAAGGTGTGGAGAGAAAATACAAGAGTATTGATGAGGCTACCGAAGACGGCGTAGAACTCCCAGAGGGCTATGCTTCCGATGTTGAAGAAGATAATAATCCTTGGGGTCAGCCTTGGGACAACCAGTTCTGGATTATCGCAAACGAAGAATTTGCAGGTGGTGAAGAAACTACTATCGAGTTCGACTACTATCTCGTTTCTGACGAGATTACTGAGGCAAAGGTTTCCTCACAGGCTCACAGCATCAACCATACCTATGTACA
>Ga0310690_10003150_pt1 | contig 25220 bp, 20 predicted proteins | sample AusTroGonzalo_MG_2_FD_207661 | JGI IMG/M metagenome (GOLD analysis project Ga0310690, IMG submission 207661) | Bovine rumen microbial communities from tropical cattle in Woodstock, Queensland, Australia - Gonzalo_04 (v2) (version 2) | ecosystem: Host-associated > Mammals > Digestive system >... | reverse complement strand
CCGAGAGCGAGGCCGAGACGAAACGCGTCATGGACTGGGCCGGACTGACCGACCTCGCCAAGCTCCGCGCCGCCTCCACCGAGGTGATGTACACCGTGGGCACCTTCTATAACATGGTGAACCCCGGCGACGATGTCTATCTCATGCAGCGCCCCATCGTTGACGGCTATGTCTGCACGAAGACCTTCGACGATGCTGCCCGCGAGGGCACGCTGGCCGACGTTCCCTATATGATCGGCTACACGCTGAACGACATGGGCATGATGGGCGCCGGTATCGGCGAGTTCTGCCGTGTCCGCGACGAGCAGGGCCGCAAGGCCTGGGCCTATGAGTTCGCCCGCCCGCTGCCCGACGACGGCAAACATCCCGAGGTCACCAGCCGGCTGAAGGGAGCCTTCCACTCGTCGGATCTCTGGTTCGTCTTCAAGAGCCTGAAGCACTGCTGGCGCCCGTGGACGCAGGGCGACTGGGACCTGTCGGAGAAGATGCTGACCGCGTGGTCGAACTTCGCGAAGTACGGCGACCCGAACGGCGAGGACGGAAGCCTCGGCTGGCGCCCCTGTACGGCTGCCGACCCGCAGTTCATGCTCTTCAAGCTCGACGCTGCCGACAAGGAGGCCAGCGAGATGGGCGCCCCCATCCTTCCGTAGTCCTTCGGCAGACAGTAGTCTGTATATGTTTACAGCGCGAAGCGACCCAGGTCGCCTTGGCGCTGTAAGTGTTCTCTGCGCTCCGTGGCCGACATATTGTATTCCCTCCGCAGCGTCAAGTAGAGATTGTTCGGTGAACCGAGTCCCGAGCGGCGAGCCACTTCATTACATGACAGGTCGGTAAAGCGTAGCAGGTCATCGACCAGCCGCACCTGATAGAGTTGGCGAAACCGTGTGCTCTTCATGCCGGTGAGGATGAAGACCAACGCAGCTATCTCCTCCGTCTTCAGACCGTGGCGGTCGGCGAACGCCTGCATGTCCGAGTGCCCCTCGGCCAGATAGTTAAGGAAATCATCCATCACGTGGATGCCCGTCGGTTTCAGCCGCCGCTCGACGGGGACGTACTGCCAGTACCCATCCTCGTCGTACCGCTTCTTGCGCGTGAAGGGTGTAATGTAGAGGTCGTCGAGCGTGAACTGCGGTGCCGATTTCAACTCCCGCTTCAAGATGTTCCGGCCTTCATAGCCATAGTAGGCTCGTGTACGGTTCCGGGTCTTCCAAGAATTTCCTTTTGCCATTGTCTTTTTACATTTCTGCGGCAAATGTAAGGCTTTTTGATGAAATCTCCAAGAAATTTACTTAAAATCACCATACTTTTTTTATTCTAAGTCATAATGTAATCATTTCTTTCCCCATATAATATATTCTAATCAACGGATTAGAATATAATATATCCAATATTATCTTATGCTATCGGTAATTAGAATATATCTTATCCCATGTAAATTTATTCATACATGGTTTAGAATATATCCACACCCAATGGATTTTGCTCGGACACGATGGAGAATACGTCCTATGCCTTATTCCGCCTTCTCCATTCTTGGTGGAACGGTTTCTGACAGGAAATAATAAAAAATGTATTTTTCTTGCTTTTGTGCGTGGGGTGCGCTATCTTTGCAACCACGTTTTATGAAAATTCTATGACTATGAAAAGAATACTGTTCAGTTTGGTGGCGCTCATGGCGCTGACGATTGTGCCCGCATGGGCTCAGGACAATACGGCAACGCCCGTGAAGGAAATTGTCAAGACGGGCGACACCACCGTCGAGGTTCGTTACGAGAACGGCCAGGTGCGCATACTCGACTTCTACGGGCCTGACATCGTCCGCATCTTCCAGGACCCTGTCGGCGGCCCCGTCCGCGACCCCAAAGCCCGTCCCGAGGCGAAAATCCTCGTGGACAATCCGCGGAAAAAGATTGGTGAGATAAAGATAAACGGCTTGAATGTGGATACTGACAAGATGGAACTCTCTTTCGATCGGGAAACGGGATTGATGGCGATTACTTCTTTCGGATATCCTATCGTTCATGAGACGGCGCCCGTCAGCATCGAGAACCGCCACACCGTTGTCCGCCTCTCGCGCACGGCCGACGAGTGCTTCTACGGCGGCGGCATGCAGAACGGACGCTTCTCGCACGTCGGTAAAATCATCCAGATTGTCAATACCAACAACTGGACCGACGGCGGCGTCGCCAGCCCATCGCCCTTCTACTGGAGTACGGCCGGCTACAGCATCCTGCTCCATACCTTCCAGCCCGGACGCTACGACTTCGGCGCCACGACCCCCGACGAGGTAGTGCTCAGCCACGACGCAGACTATCTGGACATGTTCGTGATGGTTTCAATACCGAGTTCTTCTTTGGCGGGATATTACCAACTGACGGGTAAGCCCGTGCTGTTGCCGAAGTTCGGCTTCTACGAGGGACACCTTAACGCCTACAACCGCGACTATTGGACGGAGACCGCCGAAGGAGGCATCCCGTTCGAGGACGGGAAACGTTACAAGGAGAGTCAGAAGCCCGTCGCCGGAGGCATCCGCGAGAGCCTGAACGGCGAGCTGAAGGATTCTCTCGGACGCTCGAACTATCAGTTCTCCGCCCGTGCCGTCGTTGATCGCTACGCGGCGCACGACATGCCGCTCGGCTGGGTGCTACCCAACGACGGCTACGGCGCCGGCTACGGTCAGACCGGCTCGTTAGCGGGAAATATCGAGAACCTCCGCCAGTTCGGCGACTACGCCCGCGAGCGTGGCGTCGAGATAGGCCTCTGGACACAGAGCGATCTCCATCCGAAGGAGGGCATCGAGCCGCTCCTTCAACGCGACATCGTCGGCGAAGTCCGCGATGCCGGTGTGCGCGTCCTCAAGACCGATGTCGCTTGGGTGGGCGCAGGCTACAGCTTTGGCCTCAATGGCGTCGCCGACGTGGCGAAGATTATGCCCGATAAGGGCAATCACGCCCGTCCCTTCATCATCACCCTCGACGGCTGGGCAGGCACGCAGCGCTATGCCGGTGTCTGGAGCGGCGACCAGGTCGGCGGCCAGTGGGAATACATCCGCTTCCACATCCCCACCTACATCGGCTCCGGCCTCTCCGGCCAGCCCAACGTGGGCAGCGACATGGACGGCATCTTCGGCGGGCGCAATATTCCCGTTAACGTCCGCGACTTCCAGTGGAAGACCTTCACGCCCATGGAGCTGAACATGGACGGCTGGGGCACCAACGAAAAATATCCCCACGCCCTCGGCAAGAAGGCGGAGGACATCAACCGCACGTGGCTGAAGTTCAAATCCTCCCTCATGCCCTACACCTACAGCATCGCACAGGAGGCGGCACGAAATGGGATACCTATGGTGCGGGCAATGTCGGAAGAGATGGTACGTGTGCGGAAAAATGGTGAAATGGGTATCAGTTTGAACCAATATGCGCTGAAAAACCGTCAGCAGATAGACAACCTGACGAAGTATCAGTTCATGTACGGCCCCTTCTTCCTTGTCGCGCCCATCTATCAGGACACGAAGATGGATGCCGACGGCAATGACATCCGTAACGGCATCTATCTGCCCAACTATTTCAGCATGACCGGCACCAAATGGTTTGACCCCTATGCCAATGCCTTTATCGAGGGCGGCTGTATTCTCAATAGCTACAACGCGCCGCTGGAACGTATTCCGTTCTTTATTCGCGAGGGTGCCATCATTCCCATAACAAAGCCCCACAATCAGCCGCGTGACATCGACTATTCCCTACGCCAATATGAAGTTATTCCTGGCGACAATGGCAATTTCATAGAATACGACGACGACGGCATTACCGACGCTTATCTTAACGGGGAATATACAACAACCGTTCTTGAAAATGAATACTGGGTAGCAAAGAATCAGTTGGACATAACCATTCATCCCACCTCTGGAACGTTTGACGGCTTTGTGCCCGATAAGCGCACGACGTTCCGCATTCACGCCGGTGCTGCTCCGAAGAAGATTACGGTCAAGACGGGCAAGAAGAAAGTAAAGGCCCAGACATCATTTGCCCACGGTCTGCTGACGATTGACATTCCTGCGATGGACGTAACGAAAAACGAGCTGAAGGTCGTTTGCACAGGCTTCACCCTGCCCAAGATGCTGAAGCTGGCCGAGAAGACAGGTTCTCTCACGGCTCCGACTGTCACCACCACAACGACGGCCTACACGGTCACTCCGTCGTGGACATTGCCCGACAATGCTGACTATGCAGAAATTATGTTTGACGGGATGCGCTATACCACGTTGCGCGAGGGCTCATACCTCTTTGAGGATCTGACACCCGAAACGAAGTACGACTTCCAGATTCGTAGCGTCAACGCCGACGGCGCGTCGGAGTGGACCTCGTTCACCGCCACCACCGATGCCAACCCGCTGGAGTTTGCCGTTCACGGCATTACAGCCAAGACCTCGTGTCCCAACCAACGTGGCGAGGGTATAGCCCACTTCTTCGACTTCGACGAAACGACAGTCTGGCACACCGCGTGGGGCGATCGCGCCGTGCCGTTCACGATGGACATCGACCTGCACTGTACCATCCAACTTGACCATATCCACTATCTGCCGCGTGAAGATGCCGGCAACGGCACGCTTCAGGAGGGTGCCGTCGCCTATAGCATCGATGGCCGCACATGGAGCGAGCCGCAGTCCTTCCGCTGGGCCGCTGATGCAAAGACAAAGGAGATGGCCTTCAAGGGTGCGCCCAGCGTGCGTTACCTGCGCATGGAAGTCACGCGCGGACGCGGCGACTTCGGTTCGGGCCGCCAGCTCTACGTCTTCCGCGTCCCCGGCACGGAGGTGCTCATCCCGGGCGACATCAACCACGACGGCCGCGTCGATATGGACGACTTCACCTCCTATATGAACTACACCGGCCTGCGTGCGGGTGATCCCGACTTCGACGGTTACGTCAGCGGCGGCGACATCAACCACGACGGTCGCATCGACGTCAGCGACATCGCCGTCGTCGCCACGCAGGTTCGCGGCGGTGCCGAGCAATGGGTCGAGCACTTCGCGGGAAGCCTGCAGCTTGAGGTCGACAAGCCAGCAGGTCAACGAGTCAACAAGGCGGGAACGATTGATTTGAAGGCGGGCGAGACGCTGACGCTGAACATTGTCGGCATGGGCCTGAGCGAGGTGAACGCCTTCGGCTTCTCCTTGCCCTACAACGCTGCCGACCTGGAGTTCGTCGAGGCGAAGCCAATCGGCACGAAGGAGATGGAGAACCTGACCTACGACCGCCTGCACGCCAACGGCGACAAGGTTCTCTATCCGACGTTCGTCAACACAGGCGACAGGCCAACACTCGACGGCGACGGCATTGTCTGCACGCTGACTTTCCGCGCCCGCCGTACCTGCAAGGTAATGCTGACGGCCAAGAATGTCGTCCTGGTCGATAAGATGCTGAACGAAATAAGATAGCCTAGTTCTTTTTCAGGTACTGATAGCCGATACGACAGCGGAGACAATCCTTGCGCTCGCAATAGACACGTTTCAGATGAATTAGCGACTGGCTGTCAACGGCGCTTTTGACGGTGAGACCGCAGTCGTTCCAACTGCGGATGATGTAGTTGTTCTCCGCCGGCAGCTCTTCCAGTAGTTGTATCGCCTTTTCCTGTAGGGAGCTGTCGCCCATGTGATGGCCGTAGGCAAAGAGGACGGGAGCGATGGCATTGATGATTAGAAGCGTCAGCGCCGTCTCGCCTAGAATCTTCGGACGGCTGGCGGTAGGCGTGCTGCCGAAGCAAAAATGCGTGTCCCAATAGGACGAGGTTCCTATGCGCAGCAGCGAGGTGATGCTCTCCTTGTTGGGCATCCCGACCAGTGAGGATGCCGAGATGTTCTCGTTGTAATAAAGCATCGCCAGTTGGGCCATGCGCACAAAGGGCGAGTTGTCCGGCCTCATGCGGGCGAATTTCCAGAGCAATGTGGCGATGGGCGTGAGTGTGAACTTATGGGCGAGGAAGTCGTACTCGCGGCAAAGCTGTCGATAATAATCGTCCTTCATGGCTTCGTCGCGATAGTACGACGGGATGGCTTCAGGCCGAAGCAGCCCCGCCTGGCCGAAGAAGAGCGCTTCAACCTGCATGAGGTTGTCGCGGTGTTTGTCGACGGCGCGGAACGGGATGGAGCGCGCCCACGCGTCGAAGGCATCGCCATTGACGCCGAACCCGAACGAGCGGGCCAACGTGGCGAACAGCGCATCGTTCCAGTTCTTCTCGTGCTGTTCATATCGCTCCACAATCTGCTTCCGACGCATCTCAAGGCGTTCGAACAGCAGGGCCGACAGCCAGCTGTGTATGGCCAGTTGGGAGAGGTCGCCTACAATCCGGTAACAGGGTGGATAGTGATCCTCTTTCATCAGCGCATCATAGCGGCTACGGATGCTGTCGGGAACGGGAAGTACGAGCTGTGGGATGAGTTGTCCGTCGCGGCGATGGATGGTGGCGTCGCTCTCCTCCACCACATGCAGGATGATGGAGTCATAGCGCTCGTCCTCGTCGTGGTGATGAAGGAACCAATCGGAGGCTTTCACGTGCAGCTCTACGTTGCCCGCCATGAGCAGGCCGCCGATGGAGACTTTGGCGTTGAAAAAATCGGGCCCGGCATTGGGATTGGGCAGGCCGGAGTCAATAACCTCCACCGCGAGACCGTCGATGGTCTTGAGTGGGGAGAGCGGAAACAGACGGTGCTTCCAGACGTAATGCAGCAGTTCTTCCATCGTTGTCATAAGAAATTGGGCAAAAATAGTGGTTTTTTGGCGAATTTCCACTAACTTTGCGGCGAAAATCAGAAGAAAAGATGAAAATAGCGCTAATTGGATATGGAAAGATGGGCCATCTGCTGGAAAAGACGGCTCTCGACCGCGGCCATGAGGTGGTCAGCATCATCGACGTGGACAACGTTCGGGACTTCGACAGCGATGCCTTCCGCAGCGCCGACGTGGCTATTGAGTTCACCGCTCCGACGGTGGCCTTCGGCAATGTGACGGCGGCGTTCGCACAGGGCGTGAAGGTTGTAAGCGGAACGACCGGTTGGTACAGTCAGCACGAGGTGGAACTGCACAGCCTCTGCACCGAGGGGAGCAACACGCTCTTCTGGAGCAGCAACTACAGCATCGGCGTGGCCCTGTTCCGTGCAGTCAACCGCCGGCTCGCCCAGCTCATGAACGACTTTCCCGCCTATGACGTCCGCATGGAGGAGACGCACCACGTCCACAAGCTGGATGCTCCCAGCGGGACTGCCATCACCATCGCCGACGATATCCGTGGCGAACTGAGACGCGTCGGCAACATTCCCATCACCAGCATCCGCGAAGGTGAGGTGCCTGGCAATCACACCGTCAGCTACGAGAGCGATGCCGACATCATCACATTGACCCATTCAGCCAAGAATCGCACAGGTTTTGCCCTTGGCGCTGTCCTTGCAGCTGAGTTCACCGCCCGTCAGCACGGGGGACTATTCGGTATTGACGATCTCTTCCCATGGATAAAATAAGGTCAATAAGCGTTAATTTTGAAACAAATCGGGCGGACGCTCCGTCTAACGAACGATAAAAAAGAAGAATATGAAAAAAGCAAGCCGTAAACAGTGGATAAAATGTATCGTCGTCATTCTGCTTTATCTCGCCTTTCTCTATTGGATTAAGAGCTGGTGGGGATTGGTGGTTGTGCCGTTCCTGTTCGATGCCTACATCACCAAGCTGATTCCGTGGACGTGGTGGAAGAACCTGAAGAGTGACTTCTGGCGTGGGGTGATGAGTTGGGTCGATGCCATCGTGTTCGCCCTTGTGGGTGTCTATTTCGCCAACCTCTACTGGTTCCAGAACTACACCATCCCCTCGTCGTCGTTGGAGAAAAGCCTGTTGGTGGGTGACTACCTCTATGTGAGCAAGGTGTCCTACGGCCCTCGTAAGCCGATGACTCCGCTCACAATGCCCCTCACACAGCACACGATGCCTAAATGGCTGGGGGGCGGCAAGAGCTATTTCGAGAAGCCGCAGTGGAGCTATAAGCGCGTGGCCGGTTGGGGGCGTATCAAGCAGAACGACATCGTTGTCTTCAACTATCCGACGGGCGACACCATCGTAAGCAACCCCAAGTACAGCGCAATGGACTACTACAAGCTGGCATCGGACATCAGTGCGTCGCTTGCTGGCGGCTATCCGGCGACAGACAGCCTCTCGGCTTGGGAGGAACGACAGGCGTTCGACCGTTTCCTGGCTAAGGGCCGCCAGTACATCGCCAACAATGAACACGAGTTCGGCCGTGTGGCTACACGGCCCGTTGACCGCAGGGAGAACTACGTGAAGCGCTGCGTGGGCCTGCCCGGCCAGACGCTCGAGATTCGTGACCGCATCATCTATCTGGACGGTGTGGCCAACAAGGAGCCAGACAATGTGCAGTATTTCTATCAGGTAGCCACCAATCGCCCTATTCCTGAGAAGTTGCGGCGCGAGCTGGGTATCAGCCTTGAGGATCTGAAGGGACGCAATGCCAACGGCACACTTTACTACCTGCCCCTGACGCAGCGGATGGTCGATGACCTGCGCAGCCGCGACTTCGTGACGAGCGTTTCCCTCATGCCGCAGGAGACCGACGGCGGCCTCTATCCGCTGAACAAGCGCACGGGATGGAGCATCGACAACTACGGCCCGCTCTGGATTCCTGCCAAGGGCGCCACTGTCCAGCTCACGCTCGACAACCTGCCTTTCTACGAGCGTCCCATCCGCGTCTATGAGGGTAATGAACTCGAAGTGCGCGACGGACTCATCTACATCAACGGCGAGGCGGCTACGAGCTACACGTTCCAGATGGACTACTACTGGATGCAAGGTGACAACCGCCACAACAGCCTCGACAGCCGCTACTGGGGCTTTGTGCCCGAGGATCATATCGTAGGCAAGCCCCGTTTCATCTGGCTCAGCCTCGACAAGGACCGCAGTCTCTTCGATGGTAAGATTCGTTGGAAACGTCTATTCACAGGAGTAGGGAAATACGATTGAGCATGTTGTTGTCTTCGGCCTATCTTCCTCCTGTCTGGTACTTCACGAAACTTTTGCTGTGCGAAGGCAAGGAGGTACAGATAGAACAGTGGGACCACTACGTGAAGCAGACCTACCGCAATCGTTGTGTCATCGGTAATGCGGACGGTCTGCTGGCGCTTACTATCCCCACGGAGAAGGCCGCGACACCCAAGTGCTATATGCGCGACGTGCGCATTTCCGAGCACGGGAACTGGCGCCACCAGCATTGGAATGCGCTCGAAGCTGCCTATGGCCAGACGCCGTTCTTCCTCTACTACGAAGATGATTTCCGCCCGTTTTATGAGCAGCGATTCGAGTTTCTCTTCGACTTCAACTTGCAGTTGACGGCGCTCTGCTGTCAGCTTATCGACATCCATCCCGTCCTTCATCCGACGGAGGATTTCACGTCGCCCCTCCTGGGGGGGGGGGGAGAGACCGCCGACTTTCGTTCCCTCATTCACCCCAAGCAAGACCCTGCCTGTGACCCGTCGTTCCATCCTGTACCTTATTATCAGGTCTTTGCCAACCGCTTCGGATTCCGTCCCAACCTCAGCATCGTCGATCTCCTGTTCAACATGGGTCCTGAGAGCCTCCTCGTCCTACATGATAGTACTCTCTACCCACCAATCAATAAACCCCTATGAAAATTGTTGTTGACGATAAGATTCCCTACCTGCTGGCTCCGCTAAGGCGTGTGGCTGAGGTGAAGGCGCTGCCGGCTGAGGCGATTACGGCTGAGGCTGTCCGTGATGCCGATGCCCTCATCGTTCGCACTCGTACCCGCTGCGATGCTTCGCTGCTGGAGGGCAGTCGTGTCCGTTTCATTGCTACGGCCACCATCGGCTTCGACCACATCGACGCCACTTGGTGCGATGCTCACGGCATCCGTTGGACGAATGCCCCAGGCTGCAACGCCTCGTCCGTCTGCCAATATGTGGAGTGTGCCCTGCGCCTTCTGGCCAGCGAAGGCACCATCACCCTCACCCCTGCCACCACCATCGGTATCATTGGCGTGGGTCATGTGGGTTCGCTCGTCAAGGCGATGGCCGAGCGCCTCGGCCTCCGCACCCTCTGCTGCGATCCTCCGCTGGCCGAGCGCGAGATCTTGTCCTTTGGACTAGTTGATTTGGAGGCGTTAGCCACCCAGAGCGATATCCTGACCTTTCATGTTCCCTTAACGAAGGATGGGACGTACCCCACGTGGCACATGGCCGATAAGACTTTCTTCGCCTCGCTCCAGCGGAAGCCCCTCTTCATCAACACCTCACGTGGCGCTGTGGTGGAGACAGCCGCATTGAAAGTCGCCCTGCGCGAGGGTCGCATCCGTCAGGCCGTCATCGATGTCTGGGAGGGCGAGCCTGACATCGACGGCGAACTGCTCCGTATGGCCCGCATCACTACGCCTCACATCGCCGGCTACAGCGCTGACGGCAAGGCACGTGCCTCGCAGATGGTTCTCAATGCCCTCACGACCGCTTTCCCCCACCTTCAGGAGGAGTCGGGGGAGGTTTTGTCCGCCGAGACGCCCCCACCGTCCTCTGTCCCCTACGATATCGATGCTGACAGCCGCCGTCTGAAAGCCTCACCCGACACCTTCGAATACCAGCGAGGTCACTACCCCCTCCGTCGAGAAATACTACAAAATTAGTTTAAGAAAAACTGTGTTTCACATCCTCCTAGCGCAGGCAGGTATTTTTTCCTGCGCAGGCAACAAAAAACTCAACCTGTCACGAAGGCCTCAACGTCGTCGGCGTGGTAGGGGATGATGTTTTCGCCGAGGACACGACAGCCATCGGAGGTGATGAGCAGGTCGTCTTCGAGGCGGATGCCGCCGAAATCACGATAAGTCTCCAGCAGGTCGTAGTTGATGAACTCTTTGTAGAGCCCCTCGCCACGCCATTTGTCCATCAAGGCTGGGATGAAGTAGATGCCAGGTTCGTCAGTCAGCACCCATCCGGGTTGAATCCGTCGTCCGCAACGCAGACAGTTGGTGCCGAATTGGGTCGAAGGACGTACCTCGTCGTCGAAGCCCACATAAACCTGGCCCAGACCTTCCATATCATGCACGTCCATTCCCATCATATGGCCCAGACCGTGCTGAAGGAACATGGCGTGTGCGCCAGCGGTCACGGCATCCTCCACATTGCCCTTCATCAGTCCTAAGTCTTTCAGCCTTTCAGTCATCAGACGACAGACGTCCAGATGCATATCCATCCACTTTACACCAGGCCGGGCCTTTTCAATAACAAGGTCGTGACAGGCGACAACAATGTCGTAGATGTCTCTCTGTTTAGTTGTGAAACGGCCTGAAACGGGCGTCACACGGGTGTTGTCCGAACAGTAGTTATTGACTGTCTCGGCTCCTGCATCAACCAAGAGCAGGCGTCCTGTTTCAAGAGGACGCAGCGAAGGGGAACCGTGAAAAATCTCGCCGTGCTGACTGACAATACTCGAGAACGACACCTTCGCGCCACGACTGACGGCAATTCCCTCCATCAGTCCTGCGATAGCTTTCTCGGTATTGCCCGGATGGACGGCTTTCATGGCTGCCGTGTGCATCGCATAACCGATGGCCATTGCCCGTTCGATTTCCTCGATCTCTTCGGCCGACTTTACTGCCCTCATATCGACCACCGCCTTGATAAGCGCCACAGAAGCCTGTGCCCTCGTTTCGAGCGGATGGATGCCCAGAAGGTCGGCAAGTTGAATCATCGTATCGTGGCGATAGGGAGGTAGATAATGCACCGTCTGACGCTTGGCCCTTGCCCCGTCGATGAGCTGACGAAGTTCGCTCATAGGTGCCGACAATCCGACGCCAGCCTCGTTGGCCAGATCGCGGACAGAAGGTACGAACCCCGTCCATATGATATCCTCGATGTCTTGATCATCACCAATGAGCCACTCCAAGCCCGAATCGGCATCTATAACACCAGCCAATCCCTCGCGATGCTGACCGAAGAAATAGAGGAACGAGGAATCCTGCCGATGAGGACCATAAGCGTTGGCAGGATAATTACAAGGGGCTTCGTTATTGCCCATGATGACAATGAGGCCTGAGCCAATTTTCTCGCGCAGCGTAGCGCGACGTTTGATGTAAGTTTCTTTGGAGAACATGGTTTATAGGGTTTAAGAAGTTTAATGGGTTTAAGGTGGTTAGACTTCTAGGCTTGTTGGCCTTTTATCCAGCCTTCAGCCTGATACCAGGCGATAGTCTCGTCAACGCCTCGTTCGAGGTTATAATCGGCCTTGAAGCCCAGTTCCTGAGCAAGAGGCCCGATGTCGCATATCCAGTTGCGCTGGCTGAGGATGCGGTACTTATCCGTGTTTAGGGTAACGGCCTTACCAGTCAGTCTGCTATAGAGGCTTCCTATAGAACATGCCACGCGTCCTAGCCACAACGGAGCTGTCAATCGGACGACGAAGCGTTTCTTCAGCGCCCGCTTCACCAGTTGGGAAAAGTCACGTGCCGTATGTACATCGCCGTCGGCGACGAAGTACGATCGTTCCGTCACTCCCTTCTCAATGGCCAGAAAAACAGCTTTCACCAAGTCGCGGACGTAAATGAACGTGATGTCCTGATGCTTGAATCCCAATGCAAAGTCAAATCCCTGTTGGATGCCCTGCACCATCAGTAGGTAGTCCTTGTCGCGAGGGCCATATACCCCTGTTGGACGGAACACCACCCACGGGAATCGCTCAGCATCTTTCAGATATTCCTCGACGCAGAGTTTCGAGACGCCATAAGCTGTGTTGGGCTGTGGTTCATCGTCGGCTGTGATAGGTGTGTGGGGCATCCGTTCATGCTGAGGCCCCCAGGCACCGAGTGAGCTGAGGAATAAGAACTGCCGAGGAACCATCGCACAGCGCATCAGCTCATCGATGAGGTTGCGCGTCCCAACGAAGTTCACCTGATAGAATACCTCTTTATTGGGACATTTGGTGGCTCCAGCGCAGTGAATGATGTAATCCCATCCCCCGTCGTTCTCGACCTGAAAACAGCGTAGCTGTTCGTGCAGGTGATCGACATTGCCATAATCGAGCTCGATGAAATGGATGCGCTCGTCCTGGAGATAGCGTCGGTTACTGGTACTACGGATGCCTGCCCAGACATCATAGCCTTTGGCGAGAGCCTGCTCGACCATGAAGGAGCCGATGAATCCGCTGGCCCCTGTCACCAACAAACGTTGTTTGACTTCGGGCACCTCCAAGTCCCACGAAAACGAGAGTTGCGTAGCCATTTTCAAGTCACTTTTTTCTTTTGGCATGCAAAAATAGCCATAATTTCTTAATTCTTGTGTGCAGTTTCCATTTTTTTATCTATCTTTGCGAATAAAATCTGAAAAGACATGGGAAAATCAACCGAAAGAAAGGCTCGCCGCATGACCAAACGGATGCTTACCGCCGCTATGGCCGATATGTTTGTCGAGTATAGCGACAGCGACATCACGCTCAACAAAATTTACCAGGAACTGCGTCTGAAGACTCACCCGCTGAAAATGCTTGCCGCCGATATTATCCAGGAAATGCTGGAAGAAAATTTCATCGAAGAAGGACGCAAGGGGCATTATCATTTGAACGCAGTCAAGCTGGAGGAAGCAGACAAAGAACCCGAGGAAACCATCATCGGACGTCAGTTTGTCGGAATCCTCAACGTCGGTAAAAATAGTGCCTATCTGATTTCGAATAATCGCGAACTTCCTGCCGACATCTTTATCCCTTCCAGCAAACTGAAGGGCGGTCACTCGGGTGAGAAGGCTGTCGTGAAAGTTGTCGAATGGCCCGGCAACTCGCGTAACCCTATCGGACACGTGGTGGACATCCTGGGAAAATCAGGCGACAACACAACCGAGATGCACGCCATCCTAGCCGAATACGGACTGCCTTACGTCTATCCCAAGGCCGTGGAAGATGCCGCCAACCAGATTTCTGACGGCATTACCCCCGAGGAAATTGCCAGACGGGAGGATTTTCGCGACGTTACCACCTTCACCATCGACCCCCACGATGCAAAAGACTTCGACGATGCACTCTCCATCCGGCGCATGAAGGACGGTCAGTGGGAAATAGGTGTGCATATTGCCGACGTTACCCATTATGTGCAGGAAGGAGGTATCATCGACCGCGAGGCGCAACGTCGTGCTACCAGCGTATATCTTGTTGACCGCACCATCCCTATGCTTCCCGAACGGCTATGCAACTACATCTGCTCCCTTCGTCCTGACGAGGACAAACTCTGCTATGCCGTCATCGTCCATATGGATGACAAGGGTCGCGTGCGCTATCATAAGATTACCCACACCGTCATCCGCAGCAACCGCCGTTACAACTACGAAGAGGTGCAGGAAATAATCGACAGCAATCAACACACCGACCCCTATGCAGCCGAGTTGTTGACATTGAACCGTCTCGCCCAGATTCTACGTGCCGACCGCTTCGCTCACGGCTCCATTGCTTTCGACCGCGTAGAGGTCGGCTTCGATATTGATGAAAAGGGGCATCCTATCAGTGTTCATATCAAGGAGCAGACCGAAAGCCACCAGCTTATCGAGGAATTCATGCTGTTAGCTAACCGCATCGTTGCCACCACTATCGGCGCCGTTCCCGCCAAGCAACAGAAGGTGTTCCCCTACCGTATCCACGACATCCCCGATGTAGAGAAACTTGACAATGTAGCCCATTTTATTAGTCGCTTCGGTTACAAACTAAAGACCACAGGCGACAAGCAGGCCGTCTCGGCCAGCATCAACAAACTCCTTGCCGACGTCAAGGGTAAGCGCGAGCAGAATCTTATTGAGACCATTTCACTAAAAGCCATGCAGAAAGCCCGTTACAGCACCGATAACATCGGTCACTATGGTCTGGCTTTCGACTATTACACCCATTTCACATCGCCCATTCGCCGTTATCCCGATATGATGGTCCATCGTCTTCTTGCCCGTTACCTGGCAGGCGGTCGTAGTGTCTCCAAGGCAAAGTACGAGGAACTCTGCGATCACTCCAGCGCAATGGAGCAATTGGCTGCATCGGCCGAACGCGCCAGCATCAAATACAAGCAGGTGGAGTTTATGCAGGACCGCATGGGACAGACGTTCGATGCCGTCATCAGCGGCGTCACCGAGTGGGGACTCTATGCGGAGATTATCGAGAATAAATGCGAGGGCCTGATTCCCATGCGTGACCTTGATGACGACCATTATGAGTTTGACGAACGAAACTATTGTCTGGTCGGCCGCCACACCCACAACCGTTACTATCTGGGAGATGCGGTGAAGGTGGAGGTAGCCCACTGTGATTTGGAAAAGAAGCAACTCAACTTCGTTTTAGTTGAATGATTAGGATGGCTGACAACAATGACTTTCGGGATCAGGCGGTTCTCTTTCGACAGAAGAGTATGACGATGGGAACCCTATTGGGGGTGTACTACATAGCGAAGTTCTGCCTCTTCCCTCTCAGCCTGCAATCGGGAGTGGCGGGAATGGCGTTTGTCGTGTTGACGTTGCTTGTTCCTCTCGTTGCTTGGCGTTTGGTCAAGCGTTTCCAGATGGAGAAAGTTCCAGATGGGATGCCGTTCTTAACATCTTGGACGTTTGCGCTGCGGGTATTCTTCTTCGCCTCGTTACTGGTTGCCGTTGCTCACTATATCTATTTCGCGTTCATCGACGGCGGGATGGTGGCTCAAGCGTTTTCGGATAACGTTGCTGTCCTGCGCGAAACCTCGGTTGATGGGGTCACCGACCAATTGGCGTGGCAGACTCAACTCGATACGATAGAGAAGACCTTCGAGGCTGTCGCCGCTATGACGCCCATACAACTGGTGATGGAACTCTTGGTCAACAATCTCTTCTGGGGCAGCATTGCCGCCATATTTATTGCTTTGTTTATTAGGCGTCCAAACCGAAGCAGGACAGAACCATCTCAATCTTAATTGTTTGATGAGAAATTCTCCTCTAACTCGTAAAAAAGTAACTATTTTAACCGTATAGTAAGCACTATGGATATTTCAGTTGTTGTACCACTTTATAATGAGGCAGAGTCACTGCCTGAGCTCTTCGCATGGATTAAGCGTGTGATGGAAGAAAACGGATTCTCCTATGAGGTCATCTTTGTTAATGACGGAAGCACCGATGAATCGTGGGAAACCATTGAGAGCCTTCATGCCGAACATCCAGAGGTAAAGGGCATCAAATTTCGCCGGAATTACGGTAAAAGTCCGGCCTTGTATTGCGGCTTCCGCCGTGCCCAAGGCGATGTGGTTATCACTATGGATGCCGACCTACAAGACTCTCCCGACGAGATACCCGAACTCCGGCGCATGATTGTCGAGGACGGCTTTGACCTGGTGAGCGGCTACAAGCAGAAACGTTACGACCCGCTGTCGAAGACGATACCTACGAAACTCTTCAATGCGACTGCCCGTAAGGTCAGTGGCATCCATAACCTCCACGACTTCAACTGTGGCCTGAAGAGTTACCGTCGCGAGGTCGTCAAGAGCATCGAAGTCTATGGTGAGATGCATCGCTACATCCCGTATCTGGCCAAGAACGCTGGCTTCGTGAAGATTGGCGAGAAGGTTGTCCATCATCAGGCGCGCAAATACGGGAAGACGAAATTCGGTCTCGACCGGTTTGTGAATGGTTACCTTGACCTGCTAACACTATGGTTCCTCAGCCGATTCGGTGTCAAGCCCATGCATTTTTTCGGCCTATGGGGCTCGTTCCTGTTCATCGTCTGCTTTTTCATCATCGTTGGTTTGGTCATTGCTCGCTTGGTCAGCCATATCTACTTGACCAACAATGTGTGGTTTTTCCTTGCCTTAGTGGGAATGATTCTCGGTACACAGATGTTCCTCACCGGTTTCATCGGCGATCTCATCAGTCGAAATTCCGAAGGTCGCAATAACTACAATATCGAAAAAGAGCTATGAGAGGGGAGAAAAGGTGGAGAACGGTTCTTCTCTTCGGAAAAAGAAAGGTGGTTCTTCCTATTTCCTTATTAATAATTTGCGGCGCAGTCATCTGTAGCTGTGGCGGGGAAGACTGTGTCATCAACAACACTGTTACGGCGACGATGACGTTTTATCTGTCGGACGGTAATGCCTGCCAAGTTAACGACACACTAACGGTTACAGTAGTGCGTGCCGACGGAGACAGCGTAGTACTCAACCGTAAAAAGGGAGCGACCGGGCTGACGTTCCCTTTGGGTTACACGAATGCATGCGACACATTCATTTTCCGCTTTGCCCGAATGGGGGTTGCAGATTCGGTTTTCATCCGCCACGACAACCATCCCTGGTTCATCTCGCTTGATTGTGGAACGGCGATGTTTCATACGATTACAGGTGCCGACTGTACGCACCATCTGATGCAATCAGTTCAAATTAAAGATGCTGAAATTAACTACGATGCGAAGGAGAACGTTCAGATTGTTTTTGGGGATTAGCCTGCTGGTGTCACTCTCCGCCCGCGGACAGGAGGTATCGGAAAAGCTTTTCCACGGGGTTTCGGTCGGCATGGATGTCTTCGGATGGATTTACCCGGTATTCGTGAGCGATGTGTTCTATAATAATGAGGTCTCTGTGGCGCTTAACCTTCGCAACCAGTTCTTCCCTGTGGTGGAGGCAGGGTACGGGCATTGCAATACGACGGGTGAACTCTATGGCATCCGCTATGCAACGGCAGCACCTTACTACCGCGTGGGAATGGATTATAATCTCCAATATAAACGTCATTCTCCCGTAGGATTCATCTTGTGTGGCGGACGCTTGGGCTACTCGTCCTTCGAATACGATGTTGATGCACCCTCGCTGACTGATGCTGTAACGGGAGTTGAGTACCCGTTCCATCTAAGAGATATCTCGTGTCGTGCATTGTGGGGCGAGGCCTTGGTTGGGGTGCGGACGAAGATATGGCAGGGGTTCTCGCTGGGGTGGAGTATTCGATATCGGCGCTTATTTAACGACTGTACGTCGCCGAACGGGAATCCGTGGTTCATCCCAGGATACGGTCTCCATGGGATGGATACATTTGGTGCGACTTACCAACTGATTTGGAACTTTTAAGGATATGACGACGATAGAAATCTGGCTACTGGCTATAGCGTTGGCAATGGACTGCTTGGCGGTGTCTATTACGAGTGGTTTGATACTGAAGCGGGTGGCAATCCGTCCGATAGTGACGATGGCCCTGCTGTTCGGGCTGTTCCAAGGGCTGATGCCTTTGATTGGGTGGCTGGGGATGCGGTATCTGAGCGGGTTCATCGAGCGGTGGGATCATTGGATTGCTTTCGGACTGCTGGCGTTCATCGGCGGCAAGATGTTTATCGAGGGCATGAAGGGAGGCGATGAGGGTCATTTCGACCCGACGCGACTCGGAGTTGTTCTCGGGTTGGCGGTAGCCACGAGCATCGATGCCCTGGCGGTTGGTATCTCCTTTGCTTGTACGGGCATGACAGGTTTCGGCGACATCATCGGCCCCGTTGGGGTCATTGCTCTCGTATCGTTCCTTTTCTCAATGGTCGGTTCGTACCTCGGCGTACATCTGGGCCGTCGCGTCCATCTGCCCGTCGAGCAGATTGGCGGCGTAATCCTCATCCTCATCGGAGTCAAGATTCTAATGGAACACCTGCTATGAACGAAATGAAGAAGCCCGTCAACTGGATTATCCTCATCCTCCTCGTGGTGGGAACGATACTCGTCGTCCGCCATGATGGACGTAGCGAAGGAACGTGGCACACTAATCAGGGATATGTCTTCGGCACCGTATATAAAGTGACGTATCGGTACAAGGATGATATACAGTCGATGATTGAAGCTCGTCTGCGAGAGGTTGATAACTCGCTGTCGCCATTCAACCCGCATTCGGTTATCTCGCACATTAACACAGGCGGGAGCATGGAGACCGACTCGCTGTTCCGTACCGTCTTCCGTAAAGCTGAGGAGGTCTGGCAGCTCACCAATGGAGCTTTTGACATCACCTGCGCGCCGCTGGTCAACGCCTGGGGGTTTGGCTTTCGTCAATCCGATTTCCCAACGGCGCAGACCATAGATAGTCTCCTCTCTTTCGTCGGTATGGATAAGGTGGCGATGGATAACGGAATTATCCGAAAACGTGACGAACGCGTCATGCTCGACTGCAGCGCCATTGCCAAAGGCTTTGGATCCGACTGTTTGGCGACTATGTTCGACGTTCTCGGCATCCGCAACTACATGATTGAAATTGGCGGCGAGGTTGTCGTCCGTGGAACAAATCCCAAGGCCTCTCTTTGGCGCATCGGCATAAACCGGCCTACTGATGATAGTCTCTCCCTTTCGAACGAACTCGACACCATTCTCACCCTCACTGGCTGCGGACTCGCCACATCGGGCAATTACCGCAACTTCTATGTCCACGACGGCCGTCGCTACGCCCACACGGTCGATCCGCGTCTTGGCTATCCCGTCCAGCATGCCGTTCTCTCGGCAACCGTCATTGCCCCGACCTGCATGGAGGCCGATGCCTTCGCCACATCATTTATGGTTATCGGGGCTGATAGCGCCCGTCAGATCGTCGAACAGCGTCCCGATCTCCGTGCATATCTCATCCTCGCCTCGCCTGACGGCAATCGCTACCAGACATTACGCCTCGGACGCTGGGAAGATTAAGCATACCTTATATTATATTCAGGAAAATGAAAAAAAACACGATAATCCTTCTTCTTGGTCTTGTTTGCAACCCTCTACAGACGATTGTAGCGAATGATGTCATCGTGCCGTCACCCGATGGCCACCTCGTTCTCACCCTCCGTACTGACGGTGCCCTCACCTATAGTCTTACATCCGACGGTCAACAACTCATTGCTCCCTCACCGATGGGTTTTGAGTTCAAGGGCGAGCAGCCTATGACGGCTGGATTCAGTCTCATCAGTCCTGCTCGCATCGAATCTCGGAGCGACCACTGGCAACCCGTTGTTCGCAACCGACACTCCGAGATCAATCTCCATTGGAATGAGGCCACCCTCCGACTTCAGGAATCTGACGGCGACCGTCGTCGAATGGACATCGAAATCCGTGTCTTCGACGAAGGAACTGCCTTCCGCTACACCCTATATGGTGCTGCACGACTCGGTGACCGACGCATAACACGCGAACTCACCGGCTACCGCATCCCCGAGTCCTCATCAGCCTGGGCCGCTATATATAACCCCGATTACACTTCCTCCCAAGAGGATACCTTCCGCAAGACTGCTGCGACTGAGCTCTCCACCGAGCGAGTAATGGGCATCCCCTTCCTCGTCGAACTTGCCCCAACCCACTACATCGCCATCACCGAGGCCTGTATCGACGGTTTTACATCCTGTTACATCGGCCGCGATGAAGAAATCGATAAAGGGCTGGTCAATCTGACCACCCGACTCTCACCTTTGCCCTTTGAACCTATGGAGGGGGTCAAGGTGCGCTTCGACGAACAAGTCACCACACCTTGGCGCGTTATCCTCGCCGCACCCCATCCCGGCCGCTTCATCGAATCCGAGATCATTCAGGGCCTCAACCCGCCCTGCGCCATCGACGACCCCTCGTGGATTCGGCCTGGCTTAGCTGCTTGGGATCATTGGTGGAGCGGGGAAGTCAAGATGGAGACCGATGTCATCAAAGAGTACATCGACCTTGCCGCCGCCGAAGGATGGCCATACATGCTCATTGACTGGCAGTGGTACGGGCCCTACAACACCCCAAGGGCCGATATCACTCGACCCGCCCCACAGCTCGATATGCCTGCTATCCTCGACTACGCACGCTCCCGCAACGTACGACTTTGGCTTTGGCTCTATTGTACCGATGTCAACCGCAACGGTGCCTTCCGTCGCGCCTTCGCTCAGTACGAGCAATGGGGCATTGCCGGTGTCAAGATAGACTTTATGGACCGCGACGACCAAGAGATGATGCGCTGGTATCGGCGAATTGTCTCCTGCGCCGCTGAGCATCACCTCATGGTCGATTTCCATGGAGCCACCAAGCCTGACGGTATCGAACGCACTTGGCCCAATCTCCTCACACGGGAAGGTGTCCTCGGCGAGGAGTACTACAAGTTCTCCCCCCGCGTCACCCCAGAGCATAATGCCACGCTCCCCTTCACCCGCATGCTCGCCGGCCCGATGGACTATACCCCAGGCGGTTTCCTTAACGTTACCTCGTCCGACTTCCGTCCCCAGACCCCGACGCTTGTCTCCAATACCCGTTGTGCAGAGCTCGCTAAGTTCGTCATCTACGAAAGTCCTCTCACCGTATTCTGTGAACATCCCGACCATGTTCTCGGTCAATCTGGCGCCGATTTTCTCAGTCGCGTGCAAACCACATGGGACGACACCCGCTTCCTTGACGGCTATCCCGGAGAATACGTTGCTCTTGCCCGCAGGAGCGACAACGAGTGGTTCATCGGCGTCTTGGGTAACAGCCAACCCCGTGTCCTTACCCTCGACACCTCGTTCCTGCCCGCTGGCGATTACCAGCTGGAGTACTGGGCCGACGGCCCCAAGGCCGACAAGATCCCGACACAGGTGACACACAAGATAACTACGCTTCATATCCCCGACCACCGGAACCCGCGTGCGGCCCGCCCGCTTAGAATCCGTCTCGCTCCCGCAGGCGGTTACGTCGCCATTCTCACCCCGAAAGTCCCTTGATTCTACCCGTCTGGTGCGTACGAAGATAGAAAAAACAAAAAAAATTGCTCATTTGTTTGGTGGTTCGCTTAACTTGGTGTACCTTTGCAGCCGCTTTTGAAAAAAGCAGTGTGTAATTCATTATTTTAATTAAAAACATCATGTATTTAACCCCAGAGAAAAAACAGGAGATCTTTGGACAATACGGAAAGTCTAACACGGACACTGGTTCCCCCGAGAGCCAGATTGCTTTGTTCTCATACCGTATTTCCCACCTGACGGAGCACCTGAAGGTGAACCGTAAAGATTATAGTACCTCCCGTGCTCTGACGAAGCTGGTTGCCAAGCGTCGCGCCCTTCTGAACTATCTGAAGGATATTGACATCGAGCGCTACCGTGCTATCATCAAAGCCCTCGGCCTCCGCAAGTAAGGCCCTGCAAGGAAACAGGTACGGAAAAAAACTCCGCTTTGAACCGCAGCCCTTTGAAAGGTTGCGGTTCATCGTTTTCAGTGTAGCCGTTACTTTCAGAACGAATAACGAAGTTGTACGGCAAGATCCTCGGCGTGGTGCTGAGGTATCAGGTCGGCATCCGAGCCGATTTCGTTTCTGTCGAAGTAATGTGTCCAACCCAGCTTAGCCGTACAGGTCAGTCTGTTGAACAGTTTCACGTCCGCCATCAGCATCCCCCTCAGACCATGTCCGTAATACGAACGATAGTTGTAGGCATAGAGAAGGCCACGCTCGTATCCGTAAAGACGTGCCGACCACCCTGTAGTGCGGAACCAGGATAGTTCGCCGTTGACGCGGACGGGTCTGGCAGGATGCGTCCATGTGAGTTTGTCGGCCAGCCGGAATCCATAGTCAATCGTTTCGGCATTCACCTGACAGAAGTCGGCAAGCCCCTGGATAGCCCACGAAGGCCCTAAAACCCAGTCTGCTTGCAGACGGACACGTTGTGTCACCTCACGGAACAGGCCGTCGAACGTATAGCCTGCGAGGACATTGCGCTCCTTGACCTTACACCGATAGCGGGCAAGGAACGACAACTCTTCGTTCGGATTGTACTGGGCTGAGGCCATCAGGTCAATGCCCTTGGAGGGCTCGTTCACCCGATAGCGTGGTTCAGGAAAGCGGAACAGATCGGCATAAGCCTTGAAGCACCAGTGCTGAACGCATTGCACGTCGGCCCCTATGTATAGGCCCTGTTCGTTGCGCACCTCACTGTTTTCACGGAAGGAATTGGATTGGAGCCCCCAATAATCACGCGAATAACAGCGCTGGAGCAAGGTAAATGCAACTTGTTCAAAAGGTTCGATACGCAAAGTGTTCAGCGTTGCCCACCCGCCATTGCCGCTCACGGCTGTCTCGCCCTGAAACGAGAAAGCGTGCCGATAGAATGCATAGTCGGCGCTCCAGTTCGTGAAGTTCTGTCCCACAGGATAGTTCATCCTATACGCCTGTGTTCCTTTGGCAAGCGCATGGTCAAAGGCTTGCCACATACCTGTCGCCCCTACGTGAAGGCCGTTCCAACTATATCTGACGTGGCCGCCCGCCACGGTTCCGCGCACATTATTCGCCTTCTGTATCTCTGTGGTCGTACGGTGCTTGCCCGTGGTCAGGAATGTGCTGACAGAGTCTCTGAGTATCGTCGCATCATAATGCCTGTAGGAGACAAAGCCCGTCACATTCACCGCTCCGATGCGCACCGTCGCCGCTCCGCCGCACAGGTAGTCCGATTCGTTCGTTCCCCCGTGACGGCGGATGGGGTCGGCTGTGGCCGAGCGTTCCAGGTTGCTGAGCATGACGTTCTTGCCTAACGAGAAATTCGTATTCATCACAAGCCCTTGGCCGAAGCTCAGCCGATAGGTACCCAGCGTCAGGTTGTGCAGCCAACCCTTGTCCTTTATCTGAAAATAGCCGGAGTAGAAGTCAAAGCCCCTTCGTCCCAGCAGTTCGCCGTCTGCCCCACGCGTGAAGAAAGGCTCGCCGGCATCTTTTTCGGCTGTCAGCCCCCAGAAGAGATGCTCCCGATAGTGGTAGCTGTACCGCATGGAGCTGTAGAGCGGATTGCCCCAATAGTACTTCGACGGATGGTTATTCCATTCGCTCAGTGTAAAAGGTCTGTTGCCTGCCCGTGTGTAGAAGGGAATGTCCATGCGTCCCAGTATGGAGCTCTTCCCTTTCGTTATCCACTGACGGAAACCGGCCTTTTTATCGAGATTTTTCGGCACATCGAAGGTCAAGAAGAACGACAGCAGCCGACGGGTGTCGTAGTCGAGCGAAGGGATGAGCATCAGTCCGCCGACAGCATGTATCGGTCCGTTCACATCAAAATAGAATAGGATGTCCTCCACCTGACGGGGTGAGAGGAAGAACAGCTGTTCCAGCTCCTCACGGGTTGCTGTGTTGATGCAGATGGGATGTTCCTGCAGTGCCGTCAGTTCCTCAACCAGGTTTTCCCATTCAGATTCTTCTCCTTCGGCCATGAGCCGTTGTGCCAGGAAATCTTCCCACGTAAACGCCTGTTTCTCATCCTGAGCATAACCTTTCATTCCCCCTGAAAAGAGGAAAAACAGCAGGAACAATCCTTGAAAAAGTCCTTTCATGGTGCAAAAATAGCTAAAAAACACAAACAAACCCCACGTTTTGTCCCAAAAATAAAACTCTTTGCGTACATTTGCACCGTGAAACGCACGAAACTATACCTCCTCACCCTTCTGCTGCTGGCTGCGACGATGCTTACGGCCTCTGCTCAGGTTTATACCGACAACGCTCTGCCTGTCGATATCTACAAGGGCGACACCATTCCCGTCATCCACATGCGCGACATATACATCTACAGCCCGCCTAAATTCAAGAACCGCCGCATGGAGAAGGAGTACTGGCGCAACGTCCGCGACATCAAGAAGACGCTTCCCCTGGCCGAGGAGATACGGGGAATCATCATCGAAACCTACGAATACATGCAGACCCTGCCCGACGACAAGGCCCGCGAACATCACATGAAAAAGGTGGAAAAAGATCTGATGGCCACCTATACGCCCCGCATGAAGCAGCTGACGCTCCGTCAGGGCAAGATGCTCATCAAACTCGTTGACCGCGAATGCAATCAGACGGGTTACGACCTCATCGTCGTCTTCCGCGGCAAGTTCCGTGCCACGTTCTATCAGGCTTTCGCCGCCCTCTTCGGTGCCAGTCTCAAGAGCAGCTACGATCCCGAAGGCGCCGATGCCGAACTCGAGGAAATCATCTGGCTCGTCGAGAACGACATTCTCTGAACAGACCGAGGTTTGTGCAACTCGGGTTCTGCACTTGTGGGGGAGCTGTTGTGCATGAATGGCGTGCGCATCGCCGTTCCAGCCGCCGCTGGCGCGTACTTCCGAATTGCGGTATAAAGATACAACGCACGTGTTGCGGTTTACGAATAGTGTGTCAGTTTTTTTCATTTTTTTTCTACACCTGAAAAACACATGCGGTCATTTGGTCATTTGGTCATTTGTCAAAATCGAAAACAGATGGTCAAATCCCGCCACTTAATATA
>Ga0310690_10003149_pt1 | contig 25220 bp, 20 predicted proteins | sample AusTroGonzalo_MG_2_FD_207661 | JGI IMG/M metagenome (GOLD analysis project Ga0310690, IMG submission 207661) | Bovine rumen microbial communities from tropical cattle in Woodstock, Queensland, Australia - Gonzalo_04 (v2) (version 2) | ecosystem: Host-associated > Mammals > Digestive system >... | reverse complement strand
GGTCAATTGATGACCCCTTTTTTATTTGCTTGTATCTACTGCCGTAGTGGGCGGCAGCTGATGGTTTCGGGCATCGGTGGCAATCACCACGCTCTCTGCCAGGTTGCGGAATGCAAGGCCGGTCATCGTATCGGGATTGAGTGCCACGGGCTCACCGTTGTCACCACCCTCACAGATGCTCTGCACGATTGGAATCTGTCCCAGCAACGGAACGTTAAGTTCCTCAGCCAGACGCTTGCAGCCCTCCTTGCCAAACAGATAGTATTTGTTCTCCGGCAGCTCGGCAGGTGTGAACCAAGCCATATTCTCAACCAGTCCCAGAACCGGAACGTTCACCTTCTCATTGCGGAACATGTCAATACCCTTGCGTGCATCGGCCAAGGCCACCTCCTGCGGAGTACTTACCACCACGGCACCGGTAATGCCCAGTGTCTGCACCAGAGTAAGATGAATATCGCTTGTGCCGGGAGGCATATCAATCACAAAGTAGTCCAGCTCACCCCAGTCAGCATCGGCAATAAGCTGCTTAAGTGCATTGCTGGCCATGGCACCACGCCACAGCACGGCCTGCTCAGGATCCACAAAATATCCTATTGAGAGCAGTTTGACACCATACTTGTCAACCGGAACAATCAGATCACGGCCGTCCTTGCTCTCAGCATAAGGGCGTGCATCCTCAGTGTGGAACATCTTGGGCATTGAGGGGCCGAAAATATCAGCATCCAACAGTCCCACCCTGTAACCCAGTCCGGCCAAAGCCACAGCCAGATTAGCAGCCACGGTTGACTTACCTACTCCACCCTTGCCCGATGCCACCGCGATGATGTTCTTTACACCCTGCAGCAGATCCGGACCCTCGGGACGCGGAGCCTGACGAGTCTTAACCTTAACGGTAACCTCAACGTCCTGTCCGGCCTTAAGCTTGACAGCAGTCTCAGCCGACTTCACGATAGACTTTATGAAAGGATCAGTAGGTTTCTCAAAAATAAGAGAGAACGATACGCTGTTACCGTCAATACGTATATCATCCTCCAGCATCTCCATAGAGATGATGTCCTTGCCAGTACCCGGATATCGAACCGTCTGCAAGGCCTCCTTAATCAAATTCGGATATAGTGCCATAATGTATATAAAGTTACGCAGTAAAGTTCAACCAGCGAGCACACAATAGAAATGATTTTGGGGTATCGGTATCAGAAACCATCGACGCCCATGTCGCTGTGAATGGGAGGGGCCCGCCGCAAAGCGGTGGGAGGGATAGCGCGAAGCGCGTAGTTTCAGATACTGATACCCCAAAATCATTTCTATTGTGTTATTTCCCAACTTGCAGAGTACTTCTTTTTGTACGTCCGTAGCTGCGGTAATCATCCAGTTCTATCTCAATGTCAGGCTCGGAGAGCTCACCCTCGGCCGGAAGCGAGAACACGATATACTTGATGGTTTTGCCGCGCTCCAGCCACTGCTGCTCATAATGAGTCTTGATGGAGAGTATATGGTCTGCATCACCGCTGCCGTACAGGTCATCAGTCCGGAACTCCACCGGAAGCCGGTTATGATCCACCATAGCGCAAGTATAAGTGTACAGAAAATTGCTGTCCGTCTTAAGATGAATCTTGCCGCCCGGCTTAAGGATACGGCGGTAACGCTCCATAAAATAAGTCGATGTAAGACGCTTGGTAGCCTTTTTCATCTGCGGGTCCGGGAACGTGATCCATATCTCACTTACCTCACCCGGAGCAAAGAACCGCTCAATAAGCTCAATCACCGTGCGCAGAAACGCCACATTCGTCATGCCACGCTCCAGTGACATCTTGGCCCCCGTCCACATACGGGCACCCTTTATGTCAACGCCAATAAAGTTCTTGTCAGCGAATAGCCCGGCAAGCCCCACGGTATACTCTCCCTGGCCACAGCCCAGTTCCAGAACAATAGGCCCGTCATTATGAAAGAAGGAGCTGTTCCAACAGCCCCTCATTTCAAACGGGACATCCTCGCGGAACGAGCCCACAGGCTCGAACACGTGCGGATAGGTCCGCATATCGGCAAACTTGGCCAGTTTACCTTTACCCATATCAGAGATCCAGAACGGTTACCCAGCCGTGAGTATCAGGGGCATCACCATACTGGATGGCACGCAGCTGATTGTACAGCTTGGTGAGTACAGGACCCGGCTTACCGTCCTTGGCAACTACATAAGACTTGCCCAACTCTATATCATCAATGCGTGAGATAGGTGAAATAACGGCTGCAGTACCGCAAGCACCGGCCTCATCCATCTCGTTGAGCTCCTCCAGAGGTACCGGACGGCACTCAACAGTCATGCCGTTGTCCTTGGCAATCTGCTGCAGGCTCTTGTTTGTGATAGAGGGCAGGATTGACTCAGACTTAGGAGTGATATAGCTGTTACCCTTGATTCCGATGAAGTTGGCGGCGCCGCACTCATCGATATACTTCTTCTCCTTGGCATCCAGATAGAACTCACTTCCGTAACCCTTCTCATGAGCGATGTTGTGAGCATAGAGGCTGGCAGCATAGTTACCGCCTACCTTGTACTTACCCATACCCAGAGGAGCTGAACGGTCATAAGAACGAACCAGGGCATATGCATTGGCCGAGAAACCACCCTTGAAGTAGGGGCCTACCGGCATTACGAAAATCAGGAACATGTACTCCTTTGAAGGCTTTACACCAACTTCGGCACCGGTACCGATAAGCAGCGGACGGATATAGAGTGAAGCACCGCTCTCATAAGGAGGAATGAACTCCTTGTTGAGCTCGATCACGCGCTTTACCATCTTGCAGAAGGTCTCGGTAGGCAGCTCAGGCATCATTGTAGCACGGCAGGTGCTCTGCATACGCTCGGCATTGGCCTCCATACGGAACACACGTACCTTGCCGTCCTTGCCACGGAAAGCCTTCAGGCCCTCGAATGCCTCCTGACCGTAGTGCAGGCAGGTAGCGGCAATATGCATGGGTACATACTCGGAGTCAGATTCCTCAATCTCACCCCATTTTCCGTCTTTATAGCTAATTCTGAGATTCCAGTTAGTCTTCATGTAACCGAATGACAGATTGGCCCAGTCAAGTTCTTTCATATCAGTAAATTTTGAATCAACCGCGAAATTACAAAAAATGAGACTAGTTTATTCTCCCTGTAGGTGTAAATAAGCTAAATTTGCCGCACAAATGGAAAAAAACAATACAACACCCGTTCAGGAGAGCGGTCCGTCAGCAAGTCGCGGCAGCAATAAAGACCGTATGGCCAGCAAGATAAGGACCATCCGGTTCATTCTGCTCTCCACCATTCTGTATCTTATAACCCACTCCATAGGCCGATGGTTCATCCCTGAGGGAGATGCGGCACCGGGTCTCTATACGGCAATGATATGGGTGATCTGTTTCATAACCGGCGCAGCACAGTTTTTCCTGTGGCGCAGGATCACTGTCAAATGGATAAAATGGGCCACCGCGGTTGCCTACACCGTTCTTATGGTACTCCTGCTGCGTGCCGGCGGCTTTTACGGATATGGAGGCTCCACCCTTCTGGGATTCAAGTTCTCGGTAACAATCATGCCACTGTGGGGATTCGTAATAGAGGCCTGCTTTACATCATTCCTGCGCTGGTACGGCAATCTGATTAAACGCATATTCCGTCTGGAATCAGTAAACAGCGTGGTGTTCCTGCTGTGCATGATAATTCCCGCAGCACTTGTGGTACTGCTCATTATGGGCAGTTACCGCCTTACAGGTTCACTCTCATCACAGGGGGCCGATATCCAGCAGTATCTGGATGAGGGTGAGATAAACCACAACTCTGATCACCGTGAACCCGTACGCCAGTATGACCGTCTGTTCAATGACCTGAATGACATTCAGCTTGAGGCAGCCAGGCGCAACGGACTCAAGAATCCCATCACCACAACTGAGGCCGAGACTGACCGCCATCTGGTGCACATCGGCCCCAACCAGTATTATGATGTTCAGAGACTGACCCATTCCGTACCCTATCTGGTGCCCAAGGCTGCAAAACTGCTGGAGGATATGGGCAAGGCTTTCCAGGACTCACTCTTTAACCGCGGCTATAACCGCAATCACCGCTTCACTGTGACCAGCGTTCTCAGGACCGATGAGACCGTACGCCAGCTGCGCAAGACCAATGTGAACTCCACCGAGAACTCATGTCACTGCTACGGCACCACGTTTGACATATCATATTTTACCTACAGCACCCCGACAGTGGGCAAATCCGCATCGGTTGACAAGATGCGCCAGATACTCTATCAGGTTGCATATGACATGAAGAGGCAGGGCCGCTGTTACGTAAAATACGAGAAAAAGCAGACCTGCCTCCACATCACAGTCAGGTAAACTCAGAAAGTGACTTCATCCTTCAGCATCCATTCGCTGTTCAGGTTGATGCTTATGGTCCCTTCTACAACCTGTTTCCCGAACATCTCGCCCGTATATCGGGTCTTATAGTTCTTGGTAATAGGGACATCCTTGAATTTCATCTCCTTAAGTACGGTTCCCTCACTGTTCAAGGCCGATACCGTCATTTCCAGGCTGTTGCTGTTACTGCGTATGAACGTATAGACCTCATAAGTCTTTACACCCGGAGTGACGTCAATTATTTCCGTCTGCTTGCTGGCTACACAGCCGCAACTAGAGGTCGCATCCAGAGTGCTGCTTCCGCCCTGATAATAGAACTTGAGCTGAGAGACATTAGCTGGTATCGACTCATCGGTAAGATTAAGCTGGAACATGGCTACTACACGTGTAAGGTCCAGACTGAACGACGTCGTGCTCTCATTGACCGTGATCATGGACCAATACAGGAACGTATCAGTCATCTTGGTAGTGTTCTTGCTCTTACTGAATTCAATTTTCTCAGGATTGGTAGTGGTTGGTGAGGTATCGCTGTTGTGGGCCAGGGCCAGCAGATAATAGGTTCCCTCCTCCAGATTGAATGTAACGCTTCCGAATGATTCATCACCTGCGCTCTGGTTTATGTTCTGCACACGAGTGTAAGAATCACCGTTCAGCGTATAGACTGCAAAACTGATTGCCTTGCAGACATCACTGCTTACCGCTCGGGATTGGACGGCATCACCAAACGGCACCTGTTCCAACGAACCCACACTGAATGTAACGGGAATACCTTCCGCAGAATTTGGAACGATATGGACACGTTCCGTACAGGATTGCGTAAAAGCGGTCAAGGCCAGAAATGCCAGCACACTGCGTAAACTAACTCCTGTCTTCTTTAAGGCTGAAGACTGCCTCATGGTCTTTTGTTTCATAGAATAAAAGATTTTGGTTGATACTAGATGCAGACAAAAAAACGGCACAGCGGGATTCAGTGTTGAATCCAGATGTGTCGAATCAGTGTATGCACCGCAATATTAGCGCAATTATCCTGAAACTACAACAAAAAGCAAAAAAAAAGAGGCCCTAAGGCCTCTCTTTTTATTGAAAGTCAGATTAATACTGACGGAAGTTCCACTTGCAGTTTACATCGTTGAAATCAAACTTGCCAAGTGAAGCGTTAGAGTCACCTACAGAGATAAGGCAAACCTTCTCATCGGTGCCGGGAACGGCCTTGGGGCAGATACGATATGTACCGTCAATGAGCTGGTCAATGCTCCAGAGCTGCTCAGGTGCACCTGTGAACTCAGGAACGGTGGTGAGCTCCTTACCAGCGGTAGCGGCCAGAGCACGGTTGGTACCGGCAATGACGATCTTGTAGTACGGAGTACCAAGGGTACCCTCGTTCATAGGAACAAGCTCCCACTTCTGGTTGGGACGGAACTGATAGTCAATAACGCGAACATCGATGTTACCCTTGGGCCAGTTGCCAATTACATCCTCCAGCTTCTGGAAAGGAATGGTGGTGTTGGCCTGCTGCTGTCCGCCGCCGCCGAACATGCCGCCCATACCGCGACCGCCAGCCATACGAACGTACTCAGTAGCAATCTCAAGAGCATAACCACGACGCTCTGACTCGATCTCATATACACCGGGCTTTACGTTGTAACCAGCCTCAGGCCAGCCGTTACGCCATACGATAGGCAGGATAGCCAGGGTGCTGCGACCACTCTGATAGTAGTCAGCCTCCCAGTGGAATGACATCTTCTCAACGCCTTCCTCGATGATGGTACGGCCAAAGTGACCGGCACCGGTATAACCGTCGCGGCAACCAAGAACCATCTTACCGCCACCCTCAACCATGTCACGGCCTACGTTATCAATGAACGGACCTGTGGGGCTGGTTGAACGGCCGCAAACGATGTTATAGGTTGAGTTGATACCATCGCAGCAGGTACCGTGAGTACCCAGCAGATAGTAGTAACCATCATGATAGATCATTGTTGTAGCCTCGCAGTCAACAGCGATGTTAATATCCTCAGCCAGGGTGTCAAGACGGGCACCGGTCTCAGGATCAAGCTCAGTCATACGGATGAAACCGAAATATGTACCGAATGTAACGAACAGACGGCCGTCGGGAGTAAGGATAAGACCGGCATCGATAGCATCGGCATCCTCATCATACTCTGAGTGAGCAACGGTTACGCGCTCAGCAGCAGGGGGGAATCCATAGTCAGGAGACTTGGGATCAAGGGTCTTGCCCCAGCAAGTAACGATTGTACCTGCATGGCCGCCGCCAAGTCCACCACCGGTGGTTGAATAAGCAAGAAGGTAACGGTCACCTATCTTAAGCATATCAGGAGCAGCACCTACGTTAGGAATACGCTCACCGTTGGTCCATACCCAACCGTCTTCTGAAACAAGGCCTGAACCGCCTGTTCCCCAAGTGTAATACTTACCATCGCACTCTGCAATTGTAGCAGGATCGTGGATGAACGGAGCACCGATCTGGGCCATTGCGACCTCAGACATTGAGACTGAAACAAGGGCTACCAAGCCCATCTGAAATATCTTTTTCATATTATCTGATCCTTATTAGATTAATTGTTGGTGATGGTGATGTTCTTTACAATAGAGCCATCCTCATTGTAGAAACGCATGCACATATCGCTCATACCGGGGCCGTTGATGACAGCGGCGCGAACCAGGTTCTTACCCTTCTTGAGAGTGATACGCTTTGACATACCGTCATCGGCAACCATACGGCGGTCAGCCTGGAGAGTCAGGACCTTCTCACCGTTAACCCACCAAATTGATGATGAGTTAGAACCGGCAGCCAGACGTACGTTAGGCATATCCTGCTCGCAGTTGATAACTGTGAAGGCGTTGAAGATAAGACCGTAACGCTTCTTACCGTTAGAGGTGTTGGTAGCAAAACGGATAAGCTTGATGTTGAACAGCTTGCTGTCAACTGAGTGCCATGTAAGGGTATCCTTTACCATCTGGGGAGCAGCTGCAGCTGCGGGAGCACCGCCCATCATGCCGCCAAATCCACCAAATCCGCCCTGAGGAGCACCGCCCTGAGGACGAGCCTGACCGGCACCTGCACCCTGAGGACGAGCCTGACCTGCACCAGCTCCGGGAGCGCCCTGAGGACGAGCCTGGCCGGCACCTGCACCCTGAGGAGCACCACCGCCAAAACCGCCGAAACCGCCACGACCGCTTGCACGGGGAGCTTCTGTCTCAACTATTACCTTATCACCAGTCTTGGGCAGAGCCTTGATATCATTGGTGAACTGACCCTTGAAATACTCCTTTGTCAACTCAGCAGTAATATAGCTGTCAGTGAAACCGCTATTGCCGCTGTTGGGTTTGTTGATAGGCTCGATGATAGTCCAACGACGGATAAAACCTTTCTCATCGGGTTTAGCCGGTGTAGCATCGGCCGCAATCTCTGTGAAATACTGGTCGAAATCAACGTTTCTGTTGGCATAGCGCTGCGGATCAATATTTGAACCGTTGGAACCGCAACCAACCAAAACTGCTGCCATTCCTAATACCAGAATTGATTTGATGTTTCTGTTCATAGTGAACTTTGGATAAAATTAGGTTTATAAATAATTTGAGTGTCTGCACATAAGTGACCGCACATATTTTGCACATTTGGCGTGCTAATTTACAATAATTGCGCGAATAAAGTATACAAATACTAAACAAAATGATACAAATGCAAAACAACCGGCCCCATAACAGGAGCCGGCTGTATAATCATTAATCCGCTATTCAGATTACTTACCCCAGAAGAACTGAGCCATCTGATAGAGTGAACGTCTCCAGGTAAGGAACTCATGAGCTGTACCCTCTGATACATAACCCATTGCATCGAAACCAGCCTCCTTAAGGGCAGCAGCGGCGTTACGGATGTTATCCGGACCCTCCTTGCTACCGCAGCTGATGAAGATCTTCTTAACCTGCTTCTTGTCAGCAATCTCTGAGGGGCTGTAGGTACCGCCTGAAAGCAGACCGTAGTAACCGAATACCTCAGGACGTGCAAGAGTGATTGAGTGAGTCTCCATACCACCCATTGACAGACCGGCCATAGCGCGGTTCTCCTTGTTGGCGAGAGTGCGGAAGTGAGCGTCTACGTAAGGAACAAGCTCGTCGCAGAGGAACTTCTCAAACTCTGAGTTTGCACCAAAGCCACCCATACCGCCTGTGCGTGCAGGACGTGCAGCCTGACCTGCAGGTGCCTGAGCCTCAGCATCGGGACCGGCAGCAGCAGGACGTGCAGCGGGACGACGCATGCCGCCACCCATAGCGCCCATACGTACGTTGTTGGTCATACCGTAGGTGCATACGATGATGAAGGGCTTGATCTTACCCTCTGAAATCAGGTTATCCATGATGAGGTTTGCATGACCCTGGGTCATCCAAGCGGTCTCATCCTCACCCCAACCGTGCTGCAGGTACAGAACGGGGTACTTTACATCGGCCTTATCGGCATAGTATGTGGGAGGAGTGTAAACGAATGCGCGACGCAGGCTGTTGGTGCTCTCAGACCAAACCAGGATCTGCTGAACAAAGCCGTGCGGGATATTGCGCTCCTCATAGAAAGCCTGATCGTGAGCAGGAATCTCTATACCGCTCTCCCAACGTATTGAACCATAGTAGTTGTTTGCACCGGGATCGTTGAATGTACCACCGTCAATATTGAGATGATAGTAGTGGAAACCCTCATCAAGAGGAGCAGATGTAGTACCGGTCCAGTAACCGTCCTCACCCTTTACGAGGTCTGTACCTCCGTGAGTACCGCCAAGACCCAGGTTAACTGATACGAACTGAGCCTCGGGAGCCTGGATACGGAAACGGGCATAACCCTGTGAGTTTACCTGAGGATACTCCTGCTGGGGCTGATTCTTGGTTGAGGGCTTGAAGTCCTCCTTGATCTCCTGTGCTGCGCAGAAACCGGCAGTAAGAAGAGCAGCGCTTAAAACAACTGTAAACTTTCTCATTTCTTAAATTGGTTTATAGGTTAATGAATTATTTAAAGCAGATCTGTACGAACTGATACAGGCTACGACGCCATGTGTGCCACTCGTGAGCAGTACCCTCTGAGATGTAACCGGTAGCGTTGATTCCGGCCTTCCTGAGGTTCTCGGCAGCCTCCATGACACCCATGTTCTCCTTACCGCCGCAGCTCATGAACAGAGCCTTGTTGGTCTCCTTGTAGCCCTCGGCACCCTCGATGTCCTGCAGAGAGATTGTGCCGCCGCTGAACATACCTACATATGCGAATACCTTAGGATTGGCAAGAGTTACTGAACGTGTGGTCATACCACCCATTGACAGACCTGCCATAGCGCGGTGCTGAGGATCGGCAATTACACGGTAGTTCTTCTCAACCATGGGGATGATATCCTTGATGAGCACATCACCGAATGCGCCACCCATCATGAAGCCGCCGCCAAATCCGCCTGCACGACGCTGGCCACCCTGAGGTGCACCTGCGGGAGCCTGAGCCTCAGCATCCGGACCTGCGGGACGCTGGCCGCCGAAACCGCCAAAGCCCATACCGCCCTGCTGGCCCGGGAGCTGTGCATCCAGACAATCGATAACGATGATGAACGGAACAGCCTTCTTCTCGGCAATCAGGTTATCCATGATCTGAGCGGTGTGACCCTGCTCTGCCCAACCGTGCTCGTTCTCACCCATTCCGTGCATAAGATACAGAACCGGGAACTTCTTGGTGGGGTTGGTGTAGTACTCATTGGGGAAATAGATGTAGCAGTGACGCATCTTCTCGGTTACTGATGAGTAGTAGTAAACCTCATTCATGCTACCCTGCGGTACATTCTTTACCTGCCAGAAATCCTGGTCATCGGACGGAACCTCGATTCCGCTGCCCCAACGGCTTGCGCCATAGTAGTAGAGGCTTCCCGGATCGGGTACGCTTGCACCGTCAATGTTGAGCTGATAGTAGTGGAAACCGGGATCCTGAGGTGCAGAAGTACCGGTCCATACGCCGTTCTCATTCTTGCTCATTGAATAGATCTTGCCGTCAATGTCAAGTCCTACTGCTGTAGCGTTGGGTGCAGAAATCTGTGCACGGACCATACGCTGTGAGTTAACCATAGGATACTGGTGATTAGCCTGATTGTTTGATGCGGGTTTGAAATCTTCTGTAACGTTCTCTGTTACTGAAGGTACGGTGGGATTTCCCTGACCGCGACCGCCGAACTGGGCGTACGCTGAAACTGTAGCGAGCGCCATAAGTGAAAGGATAATTTTCTTCATTATAACTATTGAATTTGGTTATTGTTCAAGCACAAGTCCTGCAAACATACGAATAATATTTTCAATATCGGACTTATAGGGCATAAAAAAAGCGGGCCTGACTGAACCACACCCGCCATATAGCCGTCACTGGACCTTCAACGCAATCTTACGCGCCTTGTCCTGCAGTTTCTCCAGATTCTTTATGCGGTTGGCATCACTGGGATGGGTGCTCATGAATTCCGGTACGGAACTACCCCCCTGTGCAGACATTTTCTGCCACAGAAGCGGAGCCTGGGTTATGTCATAACCGGCAATTGCCATTATGTACAGGCCTATTTCATCGGCCTCATACTCATGTTTACGGGAGTATGGCAGCAGATAACCGTACTGAGTGCCCACGGCAAATGCCGCCTCAAACAGGATACGGCCGTTCTCTGACGTCTTCTGCTCAACCACCTGTCCGGCAACGCTGCCCACGATGCTGGAAAGCGCCTGCTGTGTCATACGTTCATTGCCGTGACGGGCTATGGCATGAGCCATCTCATGTCCCATGACCACAGCCACCAGGTCCGGGCTGTCCAGCAGAGGCATGATGCCCTCATAGAAGACCACCTTGCCTCCGGGCATGCAGAACGCATTCACCTGGTTATCCTGAACCAGCTTGAAATCCCAGTTTATACCGTCAAGCACGCTCATCTGCCCCTGGCTGGCCAGGTACTTGGAGAGCGCATCGGACAGACGCGCACCCACATTCTGCACCATATCAGACTGTTGCCTGTTGGTAGAGATCTTTGTGGTGGCCATAAGTTCATTGTATGACTGGTCTGCCAGCGCGGTTATCTCACTGTCCGAATACAAAAGCATACGGTTGCGCCCCGTAAAGGCTACCGAGCTGCAAGACAGCAAGATAGGCACAACCAATGCACATGCGAATAGTTTACGGATCTTTTTCATGACTTAATCTTCGGATTCAAGTATCTTCTTTATCTCCTCATCAGTCTTATAGAGTTTGTCCTTGCAGAACTTTATCAGCTCACGGGCCTCCTTAAGGCTGTCACCGATCTGGTCTATGTCCATCTTGTTCTCTTCAATCCTGGATACTATCTCCTCCAGGCGTTTCATTGCTTCCTCGTATTTCACTGTATTCTTGATTTTATAGGGTTAATAATCAGATAATCTCACTCTCTACGGTACCGTCGGGGAATGTAGTGGTAAGGCGGTCTCCCTTATGGAGGTCTGCCGCACCTTTTACTACATGTCCGTTCAGTCTGGTCATTGTATATCCACGTTTAAGTATGAGCACCGGATCCGCTGCTGCCACGCTCCGCTCCACCAGTTCCAGTTTGTGAATCTGAGAGGTCAAAACGTTGCTCCAACCTGTCACCGCCCGGTTCCATATATTTTCCAGAATCTGTTCCCTACGCACTTTAGCCACTGCGAACAGAGACGGAAGTTTCTGGATCATTCTCTCAATTCGCAGCTTTTCGGCATTCATGCGTTCATTTACCGAATCACTCATGCGGCGTGTCACGTTCTCCAGTTCCGATGCAGTATCAAAGACCTTATTTATAAGGAACTCTGCCGCAGCAGTGGGAGTCTTCACCTTGGTATGAGCCACCACATCGGCAACCGTATCGTCACGCTCATGGCCTATTCCGGTTATGACAGGAAGCGGGAAATTTGCTATATTGAATGCCAGGGCATATGAGTCAAAGCAGCTGAGTTCACTCACGGCACCGCCTCCGCGTATTATCACCAGCACGTCAAAATCATCACGGCGGCGTGCCACGGCATCCATGGCCGATATCACGCTGCGCTCCACATCATCACCCTGCATGAGGGCCGGGAACAGTTTCACGTAGAACCTGAATCCGTATACGTTATTTGACAACTGGTCACAGAAATCACCGTAACCGGCAGCTGTGGCCGATGATATCACGGCAATCCTCTGCGGCAAAGCAGGTATATCAAGCTCACGGTTGAGTCCTATCACACCGTCTTTCTCAAGTTGCTGCAGGATCTCCCTGCGGCGGCGTGCCATATCACCCAATGTATAGGTAGGATCTATGTCCTGTACGTTGAGCGAGTAGCCATACACCTCATGGAATGTAACGGTAACCTGCAGCAGGACTTTCATACCCACCTTAAGGGTCTCACCTGTCTGCTGTTCAAAATAGGGCTTTATGTGCAGCCATGTATTGCGCCATACGTTGGCTTTGGCCTTGGCCAGGAAAGATCTCCCTGTGGGGTCTTTCTGGACAAGTTCCATGTAACAGTGTCCCTGGCCTGAAGGGCTGATTCCGCTTATTTCGGCCTGCACCCAGTAGGCATCGGGCAATTCAAACTGGAGCGCACTCTTGACGCGTCCGTTGAGTTCAAGGAGAGTAATAGGTTCCATAGTATCAATTTATATGTGTTTCAGTCTGTTCTTCGGGTGATATATGACACAGCACAAGCACATCACCTACCTGCAGCACAGTTTTGCCGTCAGGGATGGTATTCTTTTCACCACGTCTTATCATGACCACCACGCCACGTTCAGGACGGTCATAATCCATGATGCGCTTGCCTGCCCATCGGCCACCGGGTTTAACGGTATGCTCCTCAAGGAACGTGTGGTTATCCTCAAAACTCTTGGTTATGATGACCACGCTGTCACCTGCTTTGATCTTGGTATTACCGCGCGGAAGCACTTTCTGTCCGTCACGCAATATCATGGCTATAAGAAGGTTCTTGGGCAAGCCCAGTTCCCTGATCTGCTTACCTTCCCATGCACTGCCCTCCTTGATGCCGATACGCCCGAACTGCATATCGGTATCCGCCACGTAGTCATTGAACGTCTTCATGACATCCACGCTGTTGTCTATCATATCAAGAGCTCCTGCAACCCACGGCAAGAGTGACCCCTGCAGCAGGATGGAGAGCAGGACGACGCAGAACACGATATTGAACAGGTCTATCTTCATATCCGAGATACTACCGGTAGCCATGATGGCGAACACGATGGATGCCGCACCCCTCAGGCCCACGAATGAGATCAGCGCACGCTGTTTGAATCGGTACCCTTTCTTTCGGAAGAACGGCGTGAGTACCATATCAACGGCCAGCGGACGCGCCACAAGCAGCATGAACGTGAATATCATCAGCGCCGGAACGATGACGCGGTGCATCTGTGCAGGACGGGCCAGCAAGCCCAGCAGGAAGAATATGAGCACCTGCATAAGACCTGTTATTCCGTCAAAGAACGCCACCAGGTTCTTCTTGTCCTTAAGGTCCGCATTACCCATTATTATACCTGCCAGATATGCGCTAAGGTATCCGTTACCTCCTATGAACGTAGGAAGGGCATATGAGAGTATGGCTATGGCAAGCACAAAGAGTGATCCGTACGCAGTGGCACGTGAACGCATCTTCTTGAAGAAATAGATTGCCACAATAGCCATCAGCCAGCCGCCCAGGACACCGAACAGGATCTGTCCCACAAGCATGACAGCCACGCTGCCTCCGCTTGCGGTGCCGCTGCGCAGTGACAGCATCACCATGGTCAGCATATACGCCAGCGGATCATTACTGCCGCTCTCCACCTCAAGCAGGGATGCGGTGTTGTTCTTAAGACCCAGCTTACGTGACCTGAGTATTGAAAAGACCGATGCCGCATCTGTTGATCCCAGTACGGAACCCAGCAGAAGACCGTCCAGCCAGCTCCAATGCAGTGCATAATGGCAGAAAACACCTACCATTCCGGCTGTTGCCACAACACCCAGACTAGCCAGCAGGCCTGACTCCACGGCAACACGGCCGGCGCTCTCCCATCGGGTGCCGAAACCGCCATAGAACATTATGAAAATGAGAGCTACCGTGCAGGTCTTTTCCGCAAAGAACATATCCTCCACATGTATGGCCATTAATCCGTTGTTCCCGAATATCATTCCCAGAACGATGAACGCCAACAGAGTGGGCACACCAATCCTGTTCGTGACATGGTTCAGCCATACGCAGATGAGAATCACCAGCCCTATGAGAATAAGGAATAGAGTCATTTCTAATGCGGTAATTTTGTAGCACCGCAAAGATAAAAGAATCTGCTTTGATTTTAACGCTTTATCTCCAGAACCTCAAGATTATGGAAAGATTTGCCGTCTATCTCCAGACGCACCAGGGTACGCACCTTCTGCCATCCCTGCAGACCGGCGGCACCGGGATTGATGAACAGCATGTTATATTTCTTGTCATGCATCACCTTGAGTATGTGCGAATGGCCACATACAAACAGGTCCGGAGTCTCCAGCAGAAGCTGCTCACGGACGGAGTGGTCATAATGGTCAGGTGACCCGCCTATGTGTTTCATCATGATATTGGCATCCTCCACCTTGAAACGGTACAGTTCCGTAGTGGAGCGGCGTACATCCTGTCCGTCACAGTTCCCGTATACGGCACGCAGCAGGGCAATCTTTGAGAGACGCTCCATTATCTCATACGTACCTATGTCACCGGCATGCCATATCTCGTCACATCCCTGCAGGAATGTGACGTAGCGGTCATCCCAGTAGCCGTGAGTATCGGACAGGATTCCTATACGTTTCATATTCCCAGACGCTCCTTGGCCAGTGCCACAATCATCTCGGCGCACTTGTCATAACCCAAGGTGCTGCTGTTAAGACAGATGTCATAAACGGCGGGGTCACCCCATGTGCGGCCGGTGAAATAGTTGTAGTATGATGAACGCTTGTGGTCTATGTCCTCAATGAGTGAAAGGGCCTTGGATTCAGTCATACCCTCATCGGCATGACGCAGCACACGGGCTACGCGGTCATCCTTATCGGCAGCTATGAAGACGTTGAGCAGACGGTCGCTGTCACGCAGCACATAGTCTGCACATCGGCCTATGAACACGCAGTCCTCCTGCTCATGAATATGCCTGATGGCGTCACTCTGCATCTTGAACAGGGACTCGTTGCTCAGGTAATTGGCGGCGAAACCGTTGCTGCCGTTAAAATGGCTCATAAAGAGAGAGCGCAGACCGCGACGGGTCTTCTCCTCATCGGCCTCATCAAAGAACTGCTCGCTGAATCCGGTATTCTGGGCCGCCTTCTTGAGCAGGTCACGGTCATACACCTTGATACCCAACTGTTCAGCTACCAGAGCTGCCACGTTACGGCCACCGCTGCAGAACTTGCGGCCTATGCATATACAGTAGTGCTTGTCCTTTTCCATATTATGCCATTTTTTTGAGTTTCTTAATTTGGGGAATAAGCAGTGATACTCCCAGGATAACTGAGAGGAAATCCGATGCCGGCATGCTGTACCATATTCCGTTTATGCCGTAGTAACGCGGCAGAATGAGAAGGAACGGGATAAGCAGGAGCAGCTGGCGTGACAGAGACATTATTATTGACTTGCCCGGCATGCCTATGCTCTGGAAGAAGTTACCCGTAACCATCTGTGAGCCTACCAGCGGGAATACCAGGAACGTGAGTTTCATACCCGTCATGGCTATGGCGGTGAGTTCGGGGTCATCGGTAAAGATACGGATGCACAGGCCCGGCAGGAACTCAGTGACGGCAAATCCCAGCGTGGTGACTATAGTGCCAAAGAACATGGTAAGATAGAGCACCCTGAGCACACGGTCAAACTGGCGCGCTCCGTAGTTGTAGCCTGCAATAGGCTGCATGGCCTGGTTGAATCCCATCACCATCATGACAATGAGGAATCCAAAGCTGTTCACTATGCTGTATGCACCGATGGCAACGTCACTGCCGTACTTGAGCAGGCCGCGGTTTATGAGCAGCACTACAAAACATGCGGCGGCGTTCATAAGGCAGGGTGACAGTCCAATGGTGACAATGTTCTTGACCAGATCCCTGCGCAGACGGTAGGTGCCGCGTTGCAGGTGAATGAGTTCACTCTTATCGGACAACTGGAAGCACTGCCATGTGAATGCCAGCACCTGTGAAATCACGGTTGCAATGGCAGCGCCCTTGATGCCCCAGTGGAACACCATGATGAACAGGTAGTCCAGAAATGTGTTGAGCAGCACCGTTCCAATGGTGGCTATCATTGCCTTGTTAGGGTGTCCGGCGGCTCTCAGTATGCAGTTGATACCCAGATAAAGATGGGTGAACGCGTTGCCGGCCAGGATTATGACCATATATTCACGGGCATAGCCGATGGTCACGTCCGTAGCGCCGAAGAGCCTCAGTATGGGGTTTATGAAAATGAGCGCCAGCAGTCCGAACGATATACCTATGAGTATGTTCATTGTCACGGAGTTGCCCAGCAGCATCTGTGCGCTCTTATGGTCTTTCTGACCCAGTTTGAGTGAAATCATTGTCCCCGATCCCACGCCCACCATTGAGCCCAGCGCTGCCGACAGGTTCATGAGCGGGAATGTAACGGCCAGTCCCGAAAGGGCCATAGTGCCCACACCGTGCCCTATGAACGCACGGTCTACGATGTTGTAAAGTGATGATGCCAACATGGCAATCATAGCAGGAACCGCATATCTTATGAGCAACTTACCGATCTTGTCCGTGCCCAGTTCCTGAGGTGTTTTCAATTCTGCCATTTACCTATTATATAAATCACTGCAAAGTTACGCTTTTATGACCAAATCCGGGTACCTTGAAATGCCAATAAACCCCATTTTGTCTTAACTATTTTTTAACACACCCCATTAAACTTTTTGAAAAACCTGATATCTTAAATGTGCTACATGATTTTGTTTCTAACCTAATAAATAACAGAAAAAATGAAGAAGATTCTTTTTGCAATCGCAGCTCTGATGGTTTCAACCATGAGCTTTGCACAGGGATTTGGCGGCGGTTTCGGCGGCGGCCAGGGTATGAACATGAATCCTGAGGATATGGCCAAGCGTCAGGCTGACCGTCTGCAGGAGCAGTTGGAACTCACCAAGGTTCAGTATGATTCAATCTACAACATGTACCTTGCAAACAGCAAGGAGCAGGCAGCACGCCGTGAGCAGATGCAGAATGGTGGCGAGCAGCCCGACATGCAGGCTATGATGGAGCAGATGCAGAAGCAGCGTGAGGCTCAGGAGGCCAAGCTCAAGTCTTTCCTGACCGATGACCAGAAGAAGAAATATGACGAGATCCAGGAGCAGCGTCGTCAGCAGCGCCAGCAGGGCGGCCAAGGTGGATTTGGCGGCGGCATGGGCGGCTTTGGTGGCGGAGCTCCCCAGGGCGGTTTCGGCGGCGGTCGTCCGCAGTAAATAGCACACAATAGGGACAGTCCCCTCCGTGTTTTTTCAAAAAAGCACACGGAGGGGACTGTCCCTATTGTGTTAAGTCATATATTTGCAGATATGAAACGTATCAGAATCCTGTCCATTATCATTTCTATTCTTGTCTGCGCCGGTCTGCACGCACAGACACAGGATTCCGCAACCATCTCGCGTGAGCTGATGCGTTTCTCGGGCAATCTCTACCAGTTCAATCAGATTTTCCCCCAAGAGAAAGTATATCTGGAATTTGACAATACCGCATATTTTCAGGGTGAAACCATCTGGTTCAAGGCATTCGTAACCCAGGCATCTACCCTGAAACGTGCCCCCAGTAAGGTCTTGTACGTGGATCTGCTGGCTCCCACGGGACATGTGCTGAGCAGCCTCAAGCTCAAGGTCGTGGCCGGACAGGCCGATGGCGCGTTCCCATTAATAGATGCAGCAACCGCCCAGGCGCGTGAAAAACGCGGTATGATACTCTACCCCAGCGGTTTCTATGAGATAAGGGCATACACCCGCAACATGCTTGATTTCAATCCCGATATCGTATTCTCACGTGTAATCCCCGTATACGCCAAGCCTGAGAGTGAAGGCAATTATCAGGAGTCACTCATAGTGCTTGACGAGGACAATCCACTTGTAGAATCTATCCGTAACGAGGAGAAGGAGCCCAATGACAGGATCAACCTGCAGTTCTATCCTGAAGGAGGCGACCTCATTGAGGGACTGCCCTGCAATGTAGCATTCAAGGTGACCGATAAAAGCGGCCTGCCCATGGAGGGTGCACTCATAATAAGGGGCCAGGCCGATTCCATCCTTACCCTCCATGACGGCATGGGATCGTTCAGGATAACACCCAGAGGCAGTGAGACCGTAAGATTCGTCTCAAAAGAGGGTCGCAGCACCAGAGAGAGCCTGCCCAAAGCATCCCGTAACGGATACTCCATGATTACCGATGTCATATCCGATTCACTGCTTAAAGTCAGCATAAACCGCACCACGGACCGTCGCGGAGAGCCCGTGGGACTTGCCGTGACATGCCGCGGAAACCTGATATTCTTTAAGGAGATATCTGATATGGACAACGTCTCATTTGACCTGGACTGTTCAGGTTGGCCCGTAGGAGTCTGCCGAATGACCCTGTATAACCGCAAGGGCATGATACTGTCTTCCCGCAGCCTGTTCCATAACAATGAGAGGTTCCGCAGCCCGGTCATTTCACTTGATACGGACAGTTTGGCTTATCGTCCGTTCGGGCGTGAAGTCCTGGGACTCCGTCTCACGGATCCCGACGGCAATCCCATCCGTGACCGTTTCTGCCTCTCCATCCGTGATGACAACGATTATGGAAACGGACAGACAGACAATCTCAAGACCAACCTGCTGCTTTCATCGGACCTTAAGGGATTCATCCATGATCCCGCATGGTATCTTGAGGCCAATGACTCGCTGCACCGTCAGGCTCTCAACCTGCTCACTCTGGTCCAGGGATGGGAGAGATATGAATGGAAATACATGGCCGGACTTGAGGAATTTGAGGAGAAGCACCGTGTTGAGGACAGTCTGACCATGAACGGATGGGTACTCTCGTATACCAGGCGCAAGCCTGTCAAGGATGTGGACGTGCTTGCATCGGTAGTACCCATAAATGACAAGACGCAGTTTGAGACATTCCAGTATCACACTGACTCAACCGGCTATTTCGGGTTTGACCTTAAGGATTTCTACGGACAGGCCAGAATGAGCATCAACCTCATGACCCACAAGAGAAACGGCAACCCCAAATACGAGACCAGCACGCGTATCAAGTTTGAACGCGCCGACCAGCCTCAGCCCAGGGCATATCTCAAGCAGGAGCTCTTCCTTGACAGCACCATAAGCCGATACGTCAAGCCCGATACCGTCCGGACCGATGATGACGGACTGCCTGCCGTAATCAGGGATGACCTGGGTATAGTCCTGGAGGATGTGGATATAACTGAGAAACGCCGATTCGTGGATTATGACACCTTCACGTCATGGGATGTGGCCAAAGAGACCGAACTGGAACTTGACATGGGAGAATATACCACCGATATCATGGGATATCTGCTGGAGAAAGGAATACGTTTTGAGAACTATCCGCCCTACTTCTACGTACACAATCAGCAGAAAGTGCTGGACAAGAAGCCGTTTGACGACCCCATGAGCATAGACATGATAGATGTAAAGAGCATCATTGTCTATGACGATCCCATGGTCCCCCACTATTTTGTTGATTTCATCCCCTTGCTGGTCGAGCAGCACAGGAAACATATCGATATAGACTGGTTTGTCTGGGTTGATACCTGCTGGGACAGATATACTCTTGTGGACATACAGATCAAGAGTGACCGCGAACTGCTCTCTTACCGCGACATACGTAACCTGAGCCGCCGCACCACTACCGTTGACGGATTCTCCCAGCCTGTTGAATTCTATGCGCCTCAGTACCCCGAAGGACCCGTTCTGGGTGATATCGATGTCCGCAGGACCATTTACTGGAACCCCAATGTCATGACAGACAATGAGGGTAAAGCCCGTGTAGAGTTCTACAACAACAGCTACTCTACCGGTTACACCATCAGCGGAGCCGGAATCACCGCCTCCGGCACTCCCTATATCCTAGAACAGTGAGCAGCCAATCAGAACCAGAAGCTGAGCCGTCAAAATGCGAAGGAACATGGTAAGCGGATATACCGTTGAGTAAGCCACAGCCGGAGCGTCATGCTCAGTCTGGCTGTTGGCGAATGCCAGTGCCGGGGGGTTGGTGCTGGCACCTGCCACAAGACCTATGATGCTGTAATAGTTCATTCCATGACGTTTCCGTGCTATGAGCGCAACCACGAACACCGGAATGACCGTGATAAGCAGACCTGCCAGCATGAATGTAAGTCCGTCACCGGACATTATGGTCTCAACGAATGTGGCACCTGACTTGATACCCACGCTAGCCAGGAACAGGGCGATACCCACCTCACGCAGCATCATCAGGGCGCTGGCCTTGGTGTAGGTAACAAGACCCATCTTATATCCGAACCTGCTTATGAGGATAGCCACAACCAGCGGACCGCCGGCAAGACCCAGCTTGAGAGGTGTGGGGATACCGGGTATTGTGAGTGGAATGCTTCCAAACAGCACACCTACAAGAATTCCTATGAACAGGGTAGCCAGGTTGGGAGTATCCAGACGTTTCATCTCATTGCCCACACGCTGAGCCACGGCTGCCACGCTGCTGGCCTTACCCACAACTGACAGACGGTCGCCTATCTGAAGTATAAGACTGGCCGATGCAAACAGCTCCGTACCGGAACGTACCACGCGGGTTATGGTCACATCATATACACTGCCCAGATGGAGCTCACCCAGCGTCTTGCCGTTGAGTTTCTCCTTGGTCACCACGATGCGGCGTGAAACCATAGGCTCAGCACTCTTGATGCTGTCCCACTCCACATCTACAACTGATCCCAGCAATGTGCGTATGGCCTCACCGTCATCCTCAGCGCTCACCACGCAGAGCTGGTCACCCAGATGAACCACAGTATCACGGTGTGGAGTGATTACCTCACCCTCATGCAGCAGACGTGAGCAGATGAACTCACGGTTAATGAGTCGGCGCAGCTCAAGGATGGTCTTGCCGTCAAGACGCTCATTGGTCATGGCCAGATACTGTCTCATGGGCTTGGTGCTGGTATCCTCCTTCTTCATGTTCTCCAGCTCCTCATTCTCCTTGTCATCCTTGATGCGGCAGATGGCCTTGACAATCATGGGCACCATTATCACGCCCAGCACGGCAAGCGGATAGGCACATGCATAACCGTTGGCAATCTCCACGCCGGTGTTGCCCATCTGGCGCAGAGCCTCCTCTGCGGCACCCAGACCGGGAGTATTGGTTACAGCACCGCTCAGCACACCCACAAGCATGGGGAAACTGTCGGGATTGGACCTGTCAAACAAAAGGAAATATGTACCGATGGCCACTACGATATTAAGCACGATAAGAAGCACCGCCAACCTGTTCATCTTGATACCTCCCTTAAGGAATGAACTGAAGAATGACGGGCCCACCTGCAGGCCAAGGCTATATACAAAAAGAATAAGACCGAAATCCTGGATGAAACTGATGGTACTGATATTGCCGGTAAAACCGAAATGTGCAACGACAATACCCGTAAAAAGGATAAATGCCACACCGAACGATACGCCCCTGAACTTTATCTTTCCAAGCAGTACGCCAACGGCAATCACAAAGGCATACAGCAACAGCAGATGTGCAATCGATTCTGTGTCAAAGAGCAGCGTTTTAATCCAATTCATTATGTTTCAGTCTTTTATATAGATGTCCTTACAAATCAGGTGCAAAGTTACTCACATTTCATTCACATTATTCAAAGTGTGCCCCTTTAATTTCCTTAAAAATTAATAGTTATTCAGAGAATATAAATCTGCCTGTTTTATTTGCGATTAGTAAACCTATTAATTACATTTGCCATATTCTTGCCTTTGACAAGAAAAGAGAATTATCCTATCAAACAAGTATTTATATGTCAAACTACAAAGAAAAACTCTTCTCGGAGTTCCCCCCGGTGTCTACCCAGGAGTGGATGGACAAGATAACCGAGGATCTTAAGGGAGCGGATTTTGAGAAGAAACTCGTGTGGAGAACCAACGAGGGATTCAAGGTCCAGCCGTTCTACCGCCAGGAGGACCTGGAAGGTCTGGACACCGATACCAAACCCGGAGAATTTCCTTACAAACGCGGCACCAAGGCATGCAATTCATGGTACGTACGTCAGGGCATCAGCACCAAGGACATCAAGGAGGCAAACGCAAAAGCCCTTGACATCCTGAACAAGGGTGTTGACTCACTGAGTTTCTGCTGCCGCGGCCGTCTGATAGAGGGTGCCGACCTTGAGGCACTGCTGGACGGTATTCTGGCCGATTGCATAGAACTCAATTTCAGTACCAAGCCCCAGCTGGCATGTGCACAGGCTCAGGCTCTGGTTGACTACTTCACCAAGAAGGGTTATGACCTGAGTACCCTGCAGGGTTCAATCTCATATGATCCCATCGCTTCAATGCTCAAGAGCGGCATTGAGTGCGGATTCGAGGATGCAGCCAAACTCCTTGAGATCCTTAAGCCCCTCAAGAAGTTCCGTGCCCTCACCGTCAAGGCTTCAATGCTCACTGATTCAGGAGCGTTCTGCTATCAGGAGTTGGGTTACGCACTAGCTTGGGGTAACGAATACATGCGTTCTCTCACCGAGGCCGGTGTTCCCGCCGACGCAGTAGCCAAGAAGATACAGTTCAACCTGGGCATCGGCTCCAACTACTTCATGGAGATTGCCAAGTTCCGCGCTGCACGCATGCTTTGGGCCAAGATCGTCGAGGCCTATAAGCCCGAGTGCCACTGTGACAAGCAGCAGGAGGATGGCATATGCCGCTGTGCCTGCAAGATGCACGTCAACGCAATCACCACCAAGTACAACCAGACACTGTTTGACCCGTATGTGAACCTGCTTCGTTCACAGACCGAGACCATGAGTGCCGCTCTGGCCGGCGTAAACTCCATTACGGTAACCCCGTTCGACGCCGCATATGCCAATGCCGATGAGTTCTCGGAGCGTCTGGCACGTAACCAGCAGCTTCTGTTAAAGGAGGAGTCACATTTTGACAAGGTTGTCGACCCTGCCGGCGGTTCATACTACATAGAGAATCTGACCGAGGCACTGGCCGAGCAGGCATGGAACCTGTTCCTCCAGGTCGAGGATGAGGGCGGTATGCTGGCAATGGTCAAGGCCGGCAAGGTACAGGAGGCAGTCAACGCCACCAACGCCACCCGCCATGACAACGCCGCCAAGCGCAAGGAGTCACTTCTGGGCACAAATCAGTTCCCCAACATCAAGGAAATGTCCGATGGCCGCGCTCCCAAGACCTGCAACTGCTGCTGCAAGGCCGAGGGCAATCCCACCATCGCAACCCTTGACAGCGCACGCATAGCTTCACAGTTTGAAGAACTCCGCTTAGCTACTGAGGCCAGCGGCCGTCGCCCCAAGGTATTTATGCTTACCATTGGTAACCTTGCCATGCGTCAGGCACGCGCACAGTTCTCGGGTAACTTCTTTGGTTGCGCAGGCTACGAGATTATAGATAACCTTGGTTTCAAGACCGTTGAGGATGGAGCCCAGGCAGCACGCAAGGCTGGTGCCGATATCGTAGTGCTCTGCTCAAGCGATGACGAGTACGCCGAGTACGGTCCCGCCGCATTCAAGGCAGTAGGCAACAGCGCAATCTTCGTCATTGCCGGTAACCCCGCCTGCATCGAGGACCTCAAGGCCGTAGGTATTGAGAACTATGTTCACGTACGCTGCAACGTACTTGAGACACTGAGAGACTTTAACAGCAAGCTTAACATCAAATAATCCGTAGTTATGAAACCTGATTTTAAGAACATCGACATAAAGGCTGCAGCTCCCGCAGGGAAGCTTTGCGGCTGCAAGGCAAAGAAAGCAGGTGCAGACGAGATCTGGAAGACTCCGGAGCACATTGAAGTCAAGCCTGTATATACAAAGGAGGACCTGGAGGGCATGGAGCATCTGAACTATGCCGCCGGTATAGCTCCTAACCTGCGTGGTCCCTACTCGACCATGTACGTTATGCGTCCCTGGACCATCCGTCAGTATGCCGGATTCTCCACTGCAGAGGAGAGTAACGCATTCTACCGCCGTAACCTGGCCGCCGGTCAGAAAGGTCTGTCAGTTGCGTTTGACCTTGCCACCCACCGCGGTTACGATGCTGACCACGAGCGTGTGGTAGGTGACGTTGGTAAGGCCGGTGTATCCATCTGCTCTGTTGAGGATATGAAGGTGCTGTTTGACGGCATACCTCTTAACAAGATGTCAGTCTCCATGACTATGAACGGTGCCGTTCTGCCTATCCTGGCATTCTACATCGTATCAGGTCTGGAGCAGGGTGCCACACTCGAGGAGCTTCAGGGAACCATCCAGAACGATATCCTCAAGGAGTTCATGGTACGTAACACCTACATCTACCCGCCTAAGTTCTCAATGAAGATCATCGCCGACATATTCGAGTACACATCTCAGAATATGCCCAAGTTCAACTCAATATCAATCTCCGGTTACCACATGCAGGAGGCAGGTGCCACCGCCGATATCGAGTTGGCTTACACATTGGCCGATGGTATGGAGTATCTGCGTGCAGGTATCAACGCCGGCATGAACATCGATACGTTCGCCCCGCGTCTGTCATTCTTCTGGGCCATCGGTACCAACCACCTCATGGAGATTGCCAAGATGCG
>Ga0310690_10003148_pt1 | contig 25224 bp, 14 predicted proteins | sample AusTroGonzalo_MG_2_FD_207661 | JGI IMG/M metagenome (GOLD analysis project Ga0310690, IMG submission 207661) | Bovine rumen microbial communities from tropical cattle in Woodstock, Queensland, Australia - Gonzalo_04 (v2) (version 2) | ecosystem: Host-associated > Mammals > Digestive system >... | reverse complement strand
CCACGTTCTTGAACATAAGCGCATTCTCACCCGCCACGCGGAACTCGGCGCCCTCGGCGCACGCCGTGAGCGGCGCGAGCGCGGTCTTCCAGCGCCCCTGCGCGTCGGCCGTGGCCGTCGCCGTCTGTCCGGCGAACGACACGGTCACCTTCTCGCCTGGCACTGCCTTGCCCCACACGGGCACGCGCTGCCCCTGCTGGAGCACCATATTGTCCCCGAACACGCGCGGCATCGTCACCGCCGCCGCGCACTCGACCGCCACAAACAGCGCGACCGCCACCGTCAGCAAGATTTTCTTCATCTGTTTTCCTTTCAGGATTGCGACAATTCTACCATCCCCCCGGCCTATCGTAAAGCGCGAAACAACGCCATGCGGACGCGCAGGAGCGCGTCCCTCCCGTAACTGTTCGAAAACGCGGGAGGGTCGCGCTCCCGTAACTGTTCGAAAACGCGGGAGGGTCGCGCTCCTGCGCGACCTTATGATACAAAGTCGTCGATCCAGTATCTCACGCCCTACCGTCACTTTGCCGGCGTCACGTATTCACCAAGGGCGGCGCAGCACCAGATGAGCGGGGCCTGCCCGTGCAGGTCGCCCGTGATGCGCGGACGCTTGTCGTAGTACTCGCGAGAATTGCCGATGTTGGTGCCGCAGCACACGTCGCGCACGTCGCCGTTGGGCTCGATGTAGTCCTGCAGCGCGATGAACGCCTTGCGCGCCGCTGGCGCGTACACGGACGCGTCGAGCCAGCCGTGCTTCGCGCCCTCGATGAACGCGTACGCGAACATCGCCGAACCCGAGGTCTCGGGCCAGATGGTAGGATCATCCACGAGCTGGCCCCAGAGTCCGTCGGGACGCTGGTGGCGGAGCAGTCCCGTCATCATCTTGCGGAAGCCGACGAGGATGCGTTCGCGGTTCGGGTCGTCCACCGGCAGGCTCTTCAGGAGCATCGCCGTGCCGGCCGCCATCCAGCCGTTGCCGCGCGCCCAGGTGAACGGCGCGCCGGGACCGTGGTCGAAAAGGCCATCCGCGCGCTGCATCTTGTCGAGGTATAGCACCATCTCGTGCGAGGCGCGTTCGGCGTAGACGCGCCGCTCGGACTGGCGAAACGCGTTGAGCTGGAGAATCGTGATCATGAACATGTCGTCCATCCAGAGGCGCGTCTGCGGCGTGTAGCCGTCCTTCCACAGCTTCAGGCGCTCCTCGTAGTTGAACATGCCGTTGATCTCCTTGTCCTCCGGCTTCGGCTCGGCCCACTGCGCGTCCGCCATCGCGAGCCCCTGGTTGAGAGCGCGCTCGTCGCCGGTGTAGGCGTAGACCGACAGCGGCAGGCAGCCGAACATGGAGTTGTCCACGTGGTTGGCGGGCGGGATGTGGCTCGCCCATTCGCCGTAGAACTTGCCGTAGCGCGAGGCGAGCGGACTGCGCAGCTTTCGCGCGGCGGGTTCGTCCGCGAGCGTGGACGCGAACTCGAGCGCGCCGAACCAGGTGCATACCGTGGGGTAAGTGATCGTCTTCGAACGGGAGCTGTGCTTCTTCGTCCACTCCACGGGCGTCTTCTCGAGGAAGCGGTTCACGAGACGCACGCCGAGCGTGCCGGGATCCTTGCCAGCTGGCCAGTCCGTGAAGTTCGCCACGGCGGGATCGGGGCGCGTGGTAGCGTTCACGAGGGACTTCACGGGCGTGACGACGATGTCCATGCGGCCGTCCGCGCGGTCGAGCGTACACACCACGTAGTGGTCGTTGCCGCAGAACTGGGGATGGCCGTCGGGGTGGAGTCGGCTCTCGCGGCTTCTGGGACACAGCGCCGCGCTCGTCGCGTAAATCCAGGCGTGGCGGCCGGTCTTGCGGTTGTAGAAGCCCACGCGCTGCGGCGATCCGCGCCACCAGCCCTTCGGCTTCTGGTCGAAAACCACATAGTTGAGATCGTCGCTCACGTTCGGGTGCTCCGCCACGAGCGGCGAGAGCTGCATCTGGTTGGCGGTCGCGAGATCCTGGTACCACACGCCAAAGGGCTTGGAGCACCAGTAGTGCCCCTTGCCGTCGCGCGCCCACGTCTCGTGCGTGGGCTCCTCGTCACATCGGCGCGCGGGCTGGAACTCGAGGCGTCCATTGCGGTGCAGGTGCCAGATGCGCGGCCAGAATCCGATGTTCTTCCGAAACTCCTTGCCCTGCTCCTTCCAATGCTCCTCCCAGGCGCACATCGCGATGTCGTCGCGCGCGGGGTTGATCTGCCCGTGGTTAGCGAAGAAGTACGTCTCGCCCCAAGGCTCGTATTTCCCAGTGGCGAACTCCACCGTGCCCTGCACGTACTTCTTCTTGCCGTCGGGCGCGCTGACGCAGCTTTCAAGAAACGCGCGGTCGCGCCCCTTCGTGAGGGTCAGGTGCGTGCAGAGGTACCGGATCGAGCCCAGCTTAGTAAGCCCATCCGGCAATGGGCAGATCGCCGTGCCAGGCATGCCTGGAACCTTGAGGTCGTGCACGCGGAAGCCGTCCGTGGTGTTCACGGTGTAGATCTTGTCCGCCGCCGTGTCGATGAAGTAGCTGCCGCTCGGGGAGATGCGGAAGTCCTCGAGCTTCGTGACGGTGTCGGACTCGAAGTCGATCACGGCGAAACGGCACGGCGGCGCACTTTTCTCCGACTGCACCTTGTCCCTGTACATCACTACCATGAAGCGGCAGTCATCGGTGATGCACTTCTGCACGAAATAGGTGGACTGGTGGCTTTCCGCCAGGAGCCTCGGCTTGAGCATACGGCCAGGCACCCCGCAGTCTGGGTCCACGAAATCGACGAACAGCGAACTCGTCTCGGGCGAGAACTTCGGCGCAGCCGCAAGGCTCGCGCAGGCCAGCGCAACGAGCGCGCAGCCGAGGCTCTTCAGGGTTGTCTTTTGCATGTCGCTTTTCCTTCTTAACGGAAGATGATGGTTATTCCGCGCCAGTCGACGAGCGTGGCGTAAAGTCCGTCCGCCTTCACCTCAAGCGTGCCGCGGACCGGACGCGCCGCATTCGCGGACACGACCTTCCAGCCCGCAACCGACCCGCTGATATCCGCACAGCTGACCACCTTCACCTCGCGCGATCCGCCGAACGCGGCAAGATGTTCCCAATCGGCATCCACGCGCAACGTCCCGTTCGCGGGCAACGCCAGCGTCCCCGTACACGTAATGGGATTGTCCGAGAAGTCGTTCGCAAGCATGGTCCCCAGCACGCCGCCCGCGCCGAGCGTCACCGACATGTCCACCGTGCCCGCGCCGGAGAGGTTCCCCACGGTCACGTCCGCCTCGTCCTGACGGAAGGAACATCCAGCCGCGACCGACAGGGAGTCGTACGCCACCGGATTCGCGGTGCCCTTCCACTTGTGGAGCAGTTCCTTCGCGGCGGCACGCCGCACCTCGTCCTGCGGTTCGTAGTTGAGCATCGACACCTCGCCGATCCGGCACCCACCGCGCACGTAGCGCGCCGGTACGCCTGTGCCGAGCATCGACAAGCCCATGTAACCAACGGAAAGGACACAGTCGTTATCCCTCGTGCGGTACTGCACAACGTTCAACTCGTTCGGAATCTCCGTCTTGGCATGATGGTCCACGTTGTTGACACGGCACTGGGTACCGTTCATGTGGGTCGAATGGACGTTGCCGTAGAGCAGCCAGAAACCATTGCCGTTCCCGCCCTGCCCGCGCATCAGGTACAGGTCGGCCTGTGGATTACCCGCCACGGAAAGCGGACTTGGCCCGAGATAGCCAGTTGCCGCGTAGGACACTTCGGGGATTGGATACGTCTTGGCTTCCTCGTTGTCCTCGAACACGCAGTAGATCTCGCCCAGACTTGTCTTGCCGGAAGAGATCTTCATCGCCGCGCCATACCCCTCGGGATTCGCCGTCGAGGCCATGGTACCGAAATCGAGCATGGTGTGCCCGTTGCGGATGTTGCGCGCAAGGAACGGTTTCGGAACGGGACGTGACGTGCCGACGGCGATGTTCTCGTTGAGGACCGTCGCGGACGTTGTCCCGCCGACCAAATCGAGAATCTGCGTCACGTAGTTTGTGCCGTCCGCGTTTTCATCGACCGTCATGTGGGATTCGTCGCTCATGTCAAAGCGCGCGACCGGCGACTGGCCCTCGCGCGTCGAAACGACGAGCGAACCGCCCTCCACCGCAATGCCCGTCACGCCCGTTCCGACAGCCGCCACCTTCAACGCGCCCGAACCCGTCTTGGTGAACATGCCCGCTGCGGAAAGGTACTCGAACCGAAGCATGCCGTTCGTGACGTTCACGGCACCGTCCGCCATGAACGCATAACCGGGATGTACCGGATAATATGTGAGCGGACCCGGCGTAACGGAATTACCCGCAACGGGGAACGGCGCCAGGCCCGTGTACTTCGTAACGGCCAGCTGGCCGTCGCCCGATATCTCGGTCGCACCGCCGTCCGTGAACGCCCCGACCGTCAGCTTGTGCCCGTTCACGTGAAGCGAGGTACCCTGCGCCAGCGTCAGCGACGCGAGCGACATCCCGCGCCACTTGCTGCAGAGCGCCGCGATCAGCAACCGACGTTCGTCTGCCGCAAGCAGTCGGTTGAAGATCATCACCTCGCCGATACGCATCCCACCATACGACTCGCAGCGCCCGAGCGTACTGAAGGGAAGTCCAAAATCCTTCGTGTGGTAGAGCACGTGGATCTCTTCCGCCGCCGGGCGTGTCTGCAGTGGATTGATACCCGACCAGCTGCCGTCAAGAAAGTAGTCAGTCGTCGCACTGCCGTGCATGCGCCTGTAAATGAGAAAAGGCGAAGTCCCGTTGCACCCGCCGCCGCGTCCGCCATAGTTGGCGCTCGGTCCCAGTACGGAAGGCCCGGGAATCTCGTACGATGTCGTTACGGCGACGAGGTCTTTCGATTCCTCGCGGTCCTGCATCACGTAGACGTAGTCCTTGACTCCGCTGATCTGCGCCGAGATGTTGAACGCGGCGCCGTACCCACTTTTCAGGATAGACTGGGTCGCGGCGTCAAGAGAGTCACGGGTTCCGTCTGCGTGGGCGGCACCCTTGTCGCTGGAATAATACAGTTGGCCGAAGTCGATCATGTCGAGGCCGGCGGCGTGGTTCACGGCGAGCATCGGGCGCGGACGATTCGAATCGTACGTCGCGTAATAGGAACCGCCCTCGGCGTCGTTCCAGCGCGTGACGAAGTTCGTGCCGTTCTCCGTAACCGTCACGAGCGACGAGGCGAGCGAAGCGTCCACGTGGAACAGCGTGCCGGTGGTCGTCAGCGTGCGCGGGTCGGAGAATGCGAGCGTCCCCTCCGAGACGGCGATGGAGACGCCCGTGTTGGTGACGATGCCGATCTCAAGGCACCCCGCGCCCGTCTTGGTGATGGTGTGGTTTCCGCCGAGCAGGAACTCGATGTGGTTCGTCGTCCCCGCCGGAACGGCGATCTCGACGTCCCCCGTCAAGGTCAGCACGTCCTCCGCCGGCACGCACGGGGAGGCGATACCCGTCGCATCTGCCACGCAGGCCAATGCCGCACCCGCACACGCCATAAAGGTCAATCTCCTCATTTCTCTGCTCGCTTTCTCTTCGGCGCGCACCGCTTATGCGGCGCGCAGACTTTACTTGATCCCAGTTCTACGTGCGGCTATCATATCATATTCCAGCCATTTCCCGCAAGCCGAAAGTTGCTAGACAAACCCCAATCGGCAAAACAGTGTCGGGGGGCAGGCGAGAAGGCGGCGATTCACGCGCCAAGACGATGGGCGAGGGCGTTGATGTAGTCGTCCGTCATGCCCACTACGAAATCCAGCACCGCGTGCGCCCACCACGCGAGCGTCTCGTGCTGGTGGGCCTCGTAGTAGGCGCGGTCCCACGCGAGCTGCACGAGGTGGCGGACGATGGCCGGCAGCTCGTCGAACGACGGGCACCTCTCCACGGTCACCTTCTGGAGGAAGCGCAGGTAGTGCGTGAGGATGAAGTTGAACTGGCTGTACGACCCGATCTCGGCTATGACCTTGCGGTGGTTCGAGAACAGCACCTCGTACCGGCGCTGGATGTCGTCCAACGACTCTCCTTCCGAACCTGTCAGGCGTGCGCGCAGGTCGCCGTCGAACGTTCCGTCCATGATCTCGTCGTAATGTTCCTCGAACTGCGCGACGAACGCCCGTATGAGATGGTGGATCGCGAGCGCGCGCAGGCGCTGGATCGGCTGGCCGCGGTTTGCCTCGTGCAGCTCGGGCGGAATGGCCTTCAGGAATATCTCCGCCACCTCATCGTACGGGAGCAGTCCCATCAGCACTGCATCCTCGAAGTCAGCGATGCGGTAGCAGATGTCGTCCGCCGCCTCCGAGAGGTATGATAGCGGGTGGCGCATGAACGAGCCGTCGGGGCGCACTAGCCCCAGCTCGTCCCACACGGCGCGAAAGATGGTCTCCTCGGAGGTGAACGCGGCCATCTTCCGCTGCCCCGCATATTCCTTTGGAAAGTGCGAGGACAGGCGTGGATACTTGACGAGCGCGCCGAGGGAGGCGGCGGTGAGGCGGAAGTAGGAGGTGTCGCGCAGGTCGGGGCGCGACATCATTCGGAACGTCTGCGCGTTTCCGTCGAAGAACCGGAAGTCGTTCCACACCGGGTCGTCGCCCAGCTCGTTGGCCAGCTTCTCGGCCCACGCCTGGATGGCGGCCTCGCCGGAATGCCCGTATGGAGGGTTGCCGATGTCGTGCGCGAGGCCGGCAGCCTGCACGGTCCAGCACACGTGGCCGATGCGCTCGGGCGGCAGGTCGCCGCGCTCCACGAGGAACGAGCCGACCTCGCGCGCCAACGTGTGGCCCACCGACGCCACCTCGATCGAGTGCGTGAGGCGGTTGTGCACGTGGTCCACCTCGGAGAACGGATGCACCTGCGTCTTGCGCGCGAGCCGCCGGAACGGCGAGGCGAACACGACGCGCTCGTAGTCGATCTCGTACGGCGAGCGGACGTCGGGCCTGTGCGGCCCCGACAGCTCCACCGCGCCGTCGGCGGCCAGCCGCACGCGCTTGTTCGACAGCAACCTGTCCCATTTCTCCATGCGTGACATCAGCACTGTGTCTCCTTGCGCGAAGATTGTATCACAAATCGGCTTGCCGCCGCAGGAATCTTTCGCTAAAATAGTGGCACATCATGACCTCCAATGACGAATATGTTCTGCAGCTCCTTCGCGAGAGGGGCTATGTAACGGCCGAACAGCTCGACGTCGCCAGCCAGGCGATGCGCGAGGGCAACGAGACGACGCTCGACGTGCTCGTCGCCTCTGGCGCCCTGACCGAGGACGACGTCCTCGGCACCATCGCCGACCAGTTCGGCATGAAGTACGTGAACATCGACCCGTCCGCGCTCGACCCGGACATCGGCAAGGAAATCACCTCCGAGATCGCCCACAAATACGGCGTAGCGCCGGTGATGGCGGACTCCGACTCGGTGACCGTCGTCCTCTCGGACCCGATGAACTACGACGCGGTCGACTCGCTCCGGTACGTGCTCCACGGCAAGGACGTACAGGCCGTCCTGGCCCCGTCGGCCGACGTGAAGGCGCTGATGGACAAGCTATATCCGTCCGGCGCCGACGAGATCACCGCGCGCACGGACGACGGATTCGGCGGCGACGACGAGTCCTCTAGCGGCGACGACGCGCCTGTCATCAAGCTCTGCGGCCTCATCCTCTCCAACGCCATCAAGATGAAGGCGTCCGATATCCACCTCGAGCCGATGGAGAAGGAGTTCCGCGTGCGCTACCGCATCGACGGCGCGCTCCGCAAGATGGACTCGCCGCCGAAGCGCCTGCAGGGCGCCATCCTCTCGCGTTTCAAGATCATGTCGAAGATCAAGATCTCGGAGAAGCGCATTCCGCAGGACGGCCGCATCCAGGTGAACGTAGGCGGACGCGACCTCGACCTCCGCGTCTCGACAGTGCCCACGAACCACGGCGAGTCGATCGTCATGCGTATTCTCGACAAGTCGAACCTCGCGCTCGGCTTGCCACAGCTCGGCTTCCTCTCGGACGACCAGTCCAAGTTCGAGCGCTTCATCCACCTTTCCGACGGCGTGGTGCTCGTCACCGGCCCTACCGGCTCCGGCAAGTCCACCACCCTCTACGCCGCCCTCGGCCAGATCAACCTCCCCGACCGAAAGATCATCACTGTAGAGGACCCGGTCGAATACCAGATGTCCGGCATCAACCAGGTGCAGGTGAACCGCGACGTCGGCCTCGACTTCTCGGCGGCCCTCCGCTCAATCCTGCGTCAGGCGCCGAACATCGTGATGATCGGAGAAATCCGTGACTCGGAAACCGCCGACATCGCCATGGAAGCGTCGCTCACGGGCCACCTCGTGTTCTCCACACTCCACACCAACGACGCGCCGTCGGCCGTGACCCGTCTCACGGATATGGGCGTGAAGCCGTTCCTCGTGGCGTCGGCCATGCGCGCGGCACTCGCGCAGCGTCTCGTCCGCGCCATCTGCACAAAGTGCAAGGAGGAGTACGCCATCACGGACCGCGACAAGAAGATGCTCGGTCCCCTCGCCAAGCTCGCCCCGGACAAGATGTACATCGGCAAGGGCTGTTCGGCCTGCAACGGCGGCTACAAGGGCCGTAAGGGCATCTTCGAGATCTTCGAGGTTGACGACACGATCCAGCGACTCATCTTCGACCACGCCCCGACGTCCGTCCTCCGCGAACGCGCCCGCGAAATGGGCATGCGCACGTTGCGCGAGGACGGCATGCTCAAGGTCGCCTCGGGAATGACCTCACTCAAGGAGGTCCTCCAGGCCACCATGGGCGACGCCGACTAGTTCCATCGTAATGCGTCAGTGAAACGCAGGTTGGCTTAGCCGTGTAGCCCGCCGCCCGCGCTTCGCACGGGAATGTAAATGAAGATAAGTTTCGTTGAATAAGGAAACAACAATGACAACTGATAAAAACAACTTTTGTTATCCGGGCGCAACCGCGCCCGGTTTCAAGATCGCCGCGCAGTTGCGCGGCGAGAAAGAAGATGTTGTTTTTACAAGTTGATCCAGTTGTTTCCAAAAGAACTTACAGGCAAGAAGTGGAGAAAGTGGAGATGATTGGGAACTGGGGCTCTGCCCCAGACCCCGAAAGCGGGCCAATCACAGGCGATTGACTGGTGTTCGGGGTATGGGGTGGAACCCCATCTTCAAATCTTCTTCTACACATCTACATTTCTACACGGCCAAAATATACCCTACCGGTGCGCCCCTACCGATGAGCGACCGATTACGTTCATCTTCGCTCCGTCTTGCGGTCACCGCGGGGATTTGGTAGAATCATCCCGACAGGACACAAGGAGCAGAAAGAAAATGGTAACTTACGATTATACGGGCGTCGTGGAAGTCATCGGCGAGACGAAGGCATTCGGCGCGAACGGATTCACGAAGCGCGAGCTTGTCGTCGGCAACGACGTCGATTCCCCGAACAAGTATCCCAACCCCGTGCTGTTCACCTTCAAGAAGGAGCGGTGCTCGCTCGTCGACGCTGTCAAGCAGGGCGACCGCGTCAAGGTCCAGTTCACCATCGACGGACGCCGCTGGGACGGTCCCAACGGCACGCGCTACTTCACCGACCTCACCGGCTGGAAGATCGACGTCCTCAACGCCGACGGCACGGCCACCGAGCCGGTCCCTGTGCCGCAGCCCGCGGAAGCGCCGGCCGACGTGGATGCCGGAGACCCCGACGACCTGCCGTTCTGAGCGGTGAGCAAGACCTGGCAGGAGCTGCTTTCGCTGGGCGGCACGTACCTTGACGGCAAGGGCGTGCCGGACGCCTCCGTGGCGATGGAGCTGCTGATGGCGCGCCTGCTGAAGTGCGGGCGCGGCTTTCTTTCTCCGCACCTCGCGCAAGTTCCAGAGGAACGCCTCGTTGCGGCCATGCGGCGCGGCATGGCGCGCCTCGCCGCAGGCGAGCCGATCCAGTACGTGCTTGGCGAATGGGATTTCCGCTCGCTCACCCTCGCGTGCGACCGGCGCGCGCTCATCCCCCGACCAGAGACCGAGGAGCTCGTCACGCGCGTCCTCGCCTTCGCCAAGACCTGCGGCAACGAGAGGCCGTTCGTCGTGGACGTCGGCACAGGGTCCGGCTGCATCATCCTCTCCCTCGCGCGCGAGATGGCAGACGGAATCTTCCTCGGCATCGACATCTCGGCGGACGCCATCGCGCTAGCCACGGAGAACGCATCCCGCTGCGGCCTCGCCGACAAGGTGAAGTTCGCGGTCGCGGACGGACTCGACGACTTCGACGAGCCGGAGACGATCGACATCCTCGTCTCCAACCCGCCGTACATCCCGACGGCGGAGTGCGCCACGCTCGACCCGCGCATCCGCAACTTCGAGCCGATGAACGCGCTCGACGGCGGGCGCGAGGGGCTTGACTTCTACGACCGCCTGATCGGCGACGCCATCAATCTGCTGCGCCCCGGCGGCGGCGTATTCTTCGAGATAGGCGACGGCCAGGGCCCCGCCCTCCAGAAGCGGCTCTTCGACGCGGGTTTCGACAGCATACGCATCGAACCCGACTACGCCGGCCACGACCGCTACGCCAGCGCCGTGCTGCCCTGATCACTATGCCGACATGAGTGCAACTTGTGTCTTCATTTTCATTTGTCCTTATTGTTCGGCAAAGGTACGTTCCTGACCTTCTGAAAAAATGACGGTGTAGTCCTTTGAAGTCGGGTCAGCCGAAGCCCGCACGCCCTTGATGCCGACCGCGGCACCACGCGAAGGCATGAACACCGTGACGATGCGCAGGGCACCTTCGAGTTTCCCGCACAACGTCGGAGTGTGGACTGCGCGGTGTTCGTGCTCGTCTCCTGTGTGGATGGGCATCCAGCCCTGGTATTCCGGTTCGTGCTGGCCCTTCTTGTCAACGAGTCCCGGCTGCGAGAACGCGCCGGCCAGCCTCACTCCGCCGCCGAAGTCCGCGTCAAACGTGTCGGAACGCGTCTCGCACGTGCAGGTCTCAAGATGCCAGATCTGCTCGAACGCGTGCTGGGCGCCGTCTCCAGCGGAAAGCCTGTCCACGACCACGAAGAACGGCGGCAGGCCGGACTCGTTCTTGTGGAAGATGAGCCGGCGCGCGTGGCGTACCGGGATCTTCGACGGACCGTAGCCGTCCTCATACACGGCCTCTGCCCAGTCGAGGGACGGCGACGTGCGGAACACGAGGTCGGACTTCCGCGTAATGTCCTCGTCCTTCCAGCGATATCCCTTCCGGCGGTTCTGGTCCAGTCCGTCGATGCGCACGGTGTTGTGCGCACGTGTGGATAGCACGTACTTGCGCATCTCCGACGTGTCGTACGCGAAGGTGCCGGCCTCCGCGATCATGTCCTTGCCGTAGGCGTAGAGAAGGACGTTGAGCTTGTCCTCGTGCTGGTGCGCCATGCCGAAGGGTCCGCCGTCAAGGAAGGCCCACACGCCATCCGCGTCCCAGGAGTTGCGCATTGCCGCGAATCCCGCATACGGCATCTCGCACGAAAGCCATTCCGGCGGACGCCCCTCGCGCCGCGCCGTCGCGAACCACTTCATCGCCGCGTTGTCCGGATAGTGGCGGAGGGCGCTTCTGGCAAGCTTGCCGCCGGGCGCGTTGCCCGAGTCGTTCACGCCGGGCACGCGCAGGTCCGGCCGCGCGAGGCGGGGGAAGATCAGGAACATCCGCTCCACGCTCTTCGCGAACGCGGGCGGCAGAGGCTCGCCGCATTCGCTGGCCGTTTCCACAACGGAGAGGAAATGCCGCATCACGCTGCAGTGGTAGCCGGGCGCGAGCTCGCTTTGGAAACCGTCGGGATAGACCTGCCGGTCCAGCTCGGCCTGCAGGCGTCCGATGGCGTAGTCCCGCCACTCGCGCGTCTCCTTGAAGTACGGATAGAAGAACGAAAGACGCGCGAGCGAGCTCATCTCGTTCGTGAACCAGTTGCCTCTCGAGGCGTGGCCGGTGCGGAGGCGCAGGCCGTGTTCCCAGATGCTGCGGAAGAGCGTCACGAGGAACTCGTCGTCGCAGACCGGCGACGTGATGAAGGCGTGGAGCTGGCGCGTGAGGTAGAACGTGCGTGTGGCCGTGTCGAGCGAACGCCAGCACTTCGTGGCGCCCGCCCCCGCGCGGAGCGGCACAGGATTGTAGGAGATGAAGGAGAGGAGGAGCTCGCGCCACGAACGCGCGAGCGATTCGTCATGCGTCAGGAGATAGAGTTCCGCGAGCGGGTCGCCGCAGTCAAAGTAGGAGATGTGGTAGTTCCATTCGCGGTAGCCGTTGTACGTGGGGTTGAACTCCCATTCCACGGGTCCCTCGAAATGCCAGGACGTCCCCAGCGTATTGAGCGTGTGGTCCTGCACGAGCGCGGCCTTTTTCCGGAGGTACGTGACGATGGCGGGCGTGTTCTGCTTCGCCTTCCAGTCGGCGAGGACGAATCCTGGGCGGAGGCTGCGGCGCACATGGTCGGCGAAGATCTTCCGCGCGCCCGCCACGTCGCCGGCGGCGACGCGCGCCGGGATTCCCGAGAACGCGAGAATCGTCGTGTCGAGGCGGTTCGTGAAGAAATCAAGTTCGGAGAGAAGCGGTCCCTTCGTGGTTGGATAAGTCCCGCTCAGCACGATGCGCGAGACTGGCTTCGCGGGCGCTGTCCGCACCGTAATCTCAAGTTCGTTCTCCGTCTCGCCCCTGATCGCTCGCTTCGGCACGATCACCTCGAAGGGCGCGGTGCGCATCTCGCCGAGGTCCTTGCCGTTCATCTTCACCGCGAACACGCCCCCTTCCGTGCCTTCAAGGGCAAGCTTCAGAGGCGTGATCACGCGCCAGTCCGTGCGACCCAGGTTCACTATGTGGCGGTATACGCGCGCGTCTGGCTTGATTGCCGGCAGGAACGCCAGCCGTCGCCATTCGGTGGCCTGTCTTTCGGGCTTTGCTTCTGCGGCCGGTGCGGTTTGCGCGCATACGACTACGGGCAACAGCAGCACAACCGATAATATACTGTTCATGGCGTTCCTTTCTGGTACGCCGCCAGTATAGCCGATTTCTCGCTCAGGTGTAAAGAGTCTACTTGATGACGCTGAGCGTGTGGACGGCGTCGGCGCCGGAGTTGACCATGCCTGCGGAGGGCGCGTCGATGTTCACCACCACGAGACGTCCGTCAGGCAGGTAGATGAGTTCGCTCGGCTGGTCGAGAAGCCCCGTCGCGCCGTCGTTGTCGCCGTTGGCCCACACGAGCTCCATCTTGCCCTTCGCCACGTCCCAGGCGTAGATGGCGTTCTGCGCCGCCGCCGTGCAGAGGATGCGGTCGTTCTTGGCATCGTGAACGATGCCATCGCAACAGACCATCGTCTTGTCATCGAGCAGCTCAGGCTTGCCAAACTTGCCGCCGCCCAGCGCCTTCAGCCGCCAGAAGCGACCGTCGCCGAACGAGCCGGTGTAGAGGTTCCCGGCCGCGTCGAAGTCGATGCCGTCGGGGCCGGCCGTGTATATGTGCACCTTGTTGTCGAGCGGGTCGATGCCGTTGCGCGAGAAGAGGCGCGTGGGCACGAACCCGAGGCAGTAGGGATCCTTGTCCATCTGATCCTTGTCGAGGAGTCGGGCTGGCTTGTCTGCGCGGAGATCCGCCGCCGGAATCCGGTAGAGCGCGCCGCCGAACTTGCCGCCGTGGTGCGCGAACGACTCCGAGAAGAAGAGCGCGCCGTCGCGCCAGCGGAGTCCGTTCGGAAGCATCACGTGCTCGACCACGGTCTCGCAGCGCTGGGGCTCGCCGTTCTCGATCACGATGCGCCGGACGGTGGAGGCGTAGTTGCGGTCGGCGAAATACTGGTTCTCCGCGTAGTAGAGGTGGCCGTCGTCGCCGAACACGATTCCCTGCGGGAAGGACTTCCCGCTCTTCGTGTTCGTGCGCGTGACGGCGAACACGCTCCAGGTGTAGCTGGTAGATGGTAGTTGGCAGTTGGTAGTTGGGGTGGCCTTCCAGATGTGGCCGGAGTAGGACGGATCGACGCCGTTGATCGCCGAAAGGAACAGGTTGCCGTCCTTGTCGAGCGCAAGGCCCTCCGGCGTGTTGACGATGTCGCCGAATGTCTTGAAGAGCGTCGGGCGATTTGCCTCCGGCCCCTTCGTCCACGGCGCCGCCACCGCCGCCGCCACGCACATCAGAATGCTACCTATGATTATCTCTTTCATTTCCTAATTCCTTTCAATAAGTGTTTAAAGTGTTTAGCCGCAAAGAACGCAAAGTTCGCAAAGTGTTTTAGCCACAAAGAACACAAAGATCACAAAGAGTGAAGTGGTAATCTCACACAGAGCCACAGAGGTTGAAAGTGTGATTTGGAGATGGGGCTCCGCCCCATGCCCCGAATACAGGTAAATCGCAAGAGATTGGCAGGCGCTCGGGGTCTGGGGCAGAGCCCCAGCTCGAAATCTTCTCTGTGTCTCTGTGCCTCTGTGTGAAAACATCACGACCTCGTATCTTTGTGCTCTTTGTGTTCTTTGTGGCTAAGAAACAAGCCCGACCAACCCCTACAAATCCCGTTGCTTGGCCTTGTCGAACGTGCCCCAGCAGGCGGCGTTTGAATCCATCCACAGGATGAGGCGATGCAGTTCGTCGTCGGTGAGCTTCACGCCGCCGTGCCCCGACTCGAGCCGCTTCAGGAGCGGACTCCCCAGCGCGCCGAACCGGAGCGGCTCGGTGAGTGGTTCGTAGTTGTTGTTGGGCGCGCCCCACGACGAGTAGGACACGTGCTTCACGAGCGCGTTGAACGACTTGCACGCCCATCCCTCGGCGTCGCCTTTCAGCGACGGGCACTTCGGCCGCGTGCCGTCGTGGCACTTCACGCACTTCGCGTCGAGCACGGGCTGCACGAGCTTGAGGTAGTTGAACGGACGCGAACCGGACACCTCGGGCGCGATGCGCGAGGGCGCGCGCTGGAGCGCGAGCGCCTGTGCGGGCACGGACGCGCTTTTGCGCCTGTCCTCATGGCAGCCGAGACAGCTTTCGCGCTCGCCCGGCTGCAGGTACACGACGGACCGCATCGTCTGGACGGCATGTCCTTCCTTATCAAGCGCCTGGAAGTACACGGGCATCCGCGCCGGCACCTCGAAGTACGCGCTACCGTCGCTTTCGACGGGCACCGTGCCCAGTACCTCGCGTCCCACCGAACCAAGCCCGGCCGCAACCTTGGGCTGGTCGATGTTCGGCGTCGTCTTGTTGATCACGTGGAACACGCGGAGCGCCGTGATGGGGCGGTCTTCTGGAAATGCTTTCGGCCACGCCTCCGTCACCTTGCCGAGCGCGAACGTGCCCGCGTCGCGCTGGACCAGTGCATTGTCGATGGACGAGTGCGCGAGCGGCGGCAACGTGCGCGGTTCGACGGGGCGCGCCCACAGCGACGAGATGCGCGGATCGCGGTAGATGAGCTCGCGTCCGCCGTCCGCGTCGCACAGGTAGATGCCGTACTGGTTCGGGATGTTGCCGCCCGGCTCGCCCAACAGACGGTCATAGGAGTAGGAGGCAAGAAAGATCGTTTCGGAAAGCGGCCACGGCGACTTGAACGTGTGCCCCGGCCACCGTTTCTCCTGAACCGTCGGCACCAGGTTTCTGTTTGGATCGGGGATGCCGCCCGTCCAGAACTTCATCGGCACGTAGTCGAACGCGATGTCCTTCACGAACCTCGGCGCGTGCGCGAGCGGTTCCTCCGACTCCGGGAAGCGCACTTCGGGCGTGAGGCGCGTGACGGGGACGGTGCCGTCCACGCCCTTGAGCGTGTCGATCAGCACCACGCTGCCGGCGGACATCGCGTGGTGCGGTCCCGCGACTGCCATCACCTTCGTGGAGTTTGGAACCGGACGCGCCTCCCACGTGCCGCAGGGGTTCCACGTGTTGTTGCCGTAGTAGATGCGCACGCCGCCGCCGTCGGGGCGCGCCGACCAGAGGTGCTGGTAGAGGACGCCGTTGCGGTCGAGATAGTCCCAGCGCGTGTAGAGGAGGCGGCCGTCCGGCAACAGCGCGGGCGTCCACTCGTGCGTCTCGTGGAAGGATATGGAATGCGGATTCTCGCCGTTCGACCCCATCCGCGCAAGCGTGAACACAGGACACGGTCCCATGCCGCACCGATGGTAGCCGCCGCGCCGCGTGGACGAGAACACGATGTCCCCGCCCGGCAGATAGATGGGGAAGAGGTCGTCGAATCCGTCGGAGGTGAGCCGCCGCGCGGGGCCGCCCGCGAGCGGCGCCTCGTAGACGTCGTACACGTCCTTCATCCGCTCGGGCGTGCAGAATCGCGGGATGTCCTTGCCACCGCCATACGTGCCTTCCGGCGCCGACTTCACCGGTGCGTACGAGAACAGTACTTTCGTGGCGTCCGGCGAAAGCTCGGGATTGAGGAGGCTGCCCGCCGTCAGGTTGGACGGCGTCACCTCGCGCGGACGCATCGCGGACGGATCGTCCAGCACGAACAATCCGCCGCCCGGCCGCGCGCAGTAGCCGAGGCACTGCGTGAGCTGGTGGCTCATCGCGCCTGGCACGAACTTCCCGAAGAGAATCTTTTTTCCCGCAAGACGTTTCAGCGCGTGTGCGCGCAGGGCCACGTGGAGCGCGCGCCATTCCGTCTCGTCCCCCGCCTCCTTCGGTGGCGTACCGAACCCCGCCTTGCGGAAACGCGCACGAAGCGGCACCACGGCCTCGGCGAACGTGCGTGGTTCGCGCGGCGTGCCGATGCCGTCCTGCAGCCGCCAGTCCCATTCCACGAGGGCGTCCGCGACCGCGCGAGCGAGCGGTGGCGAACTCGTCACCGGCCCGGCGTCAAACGGCGCGCGTTCGGGCACGAGGCTGCGTGCGAGCGTGCACGTACCTTCGGGAAGTGCCTTGCCGTTGAGCGCCCACCCCGCACCGCAGGCGACGGCGCGCCAGCCCGGCCGTCCCTCGAACCCCAGCAACAGCAACTGCGCGTCGCCGCACGACCAGAACCAAATGCCCGCGACCGAACCAAATGAAGGTTGCACGGACTTTCCGTTGAAGGTCACGCGGACTGCGTCCGCACGGCGGAACATCTCGCGCAGGGCTTTCACGGACGCGTCGTAGTCTGTCGCGTGGCCGCGGTCCGCTTTGTCGTCCACGTACACGTTCTCCGGATGGAGCGAGGCGACCGACGCGGCGAGTTCGCGCGCGCTTTCTGGCGGCACGGTCGAGTCCTTGCCGCCGAGCGTGATGGAAAGCGGCATCGTGAACCGTTCGGGGAAGTAGAGCGCGCTGCGGGCGCGGTATTCGTCGGGACGCGCCACTTTCGTCCCGCCGAAGCTGGCAGTGATGGCATCCTGGAACTTGCCGTAGGAAAGGTGGTTGGCGAGCGGGTTGAACGCCGTCACGCCGCTGATCTTCTCGGGATGGCGGGCGGCGTAGGTGAGCGCGGACGTGCCGCCCATCGAGCCGCCGCAGAAGAAGATGCGTCCGCCGAAGCGCGTGGCCAACGCGTCGAGGAGCTGCGTCACGTCGGCCTCGGCGGCGGGTCCCATCCACGAAGTCTTCGCACGGTAGTCCGGCGAGACGAGCGCCATGCCGCGTTCCGCCGCCACGTCGCGTGCGGCCCGGCATTCGCCGCGTTCCTCGCGGATCTGCGCGCGGTCGCTACCGTGGCCATGCAGATAGACGAGAACGTCAACCGGCGCCGAAACGTCGCTTGGCGCGGCCAGCAGGTACTTCTGCACCGTGCCGTCAAATGAAGCCGTAAACGAGCGCTCCTCGAACGCGGCCGCACAAAAAGCGATGACGGCAACCAAGACTGATGCGACGGTTTTCATGGCAATAGCATACCACAATGAGTGAAAAGTTTCTATCGGATGATGACACAGACGCCCAGCGGCGAGCTGCGCTTCTGTAGAAACTCAGACGGCTCGAGCGCGCGTCCCGTGATGCGGATATCGTCCAGCTCGCCAACGAACCAGAAACCCGAATCGCTGCGCGAGCCGATGTAGAGGCGTTCGCTCCGCAGATGCGGATGCGGATTCCAAGATTCATCGTACATGTTAGGTTGTGGCGTTCCATCCTTGTAGAGACGTACGACATTCGCGTCCGACAGCTTGGAATCGTAGACGAACGCATAATGGTGCCACTTGCCATCTGCCGTACCCTGCGTCCGATTGGCGTTATATCCTACAGGCATCCGAAATCCCGCATCCATGCGGCCATTATGAGCATCCCCAGTCTTATACTCGTTTGCGACGATTCCGAAACGTCCTGAATTATTATTGTAATTGGGGCCGCATTCCAATACGAGCGATAGTGTTTCGGCATCCGTCGTACGCATGAAGAACTCAACCGTCAATGCATCACGCTCGTACAGCGGCAGGGTGCCGATCGTCGAGAACTTCCGCTGCGCGCCCGAGAATGACGCGGCACCTCCCCGAGTAAACGCGACACCATCACTTTGAAGCTCATTGCCGTTCTCGCTGGCATCGTGGAGCGGATTGTGTTTGTCGAATGGCCAGTAGGCGACCACGTCGGAAGGCTCCGGCGACTGCGAGCGCGCGGACATGAACGAGCCAGGCTGGAGCGCCCGCGCGGTGATGCGGATATCGTCGATGTCCGCGTCGAGGTTGAATCTCGTGTTGTTGCGTGAACCGATGAAGAGAGTCTGGTTACCGAGGTTCACGTCGCCCGCCGCCGTGTGCTTGACGTTTTGAGACATCGCCATCCCATCCACGAACAAACGGCTGCGGTTGTTGCCCACGAGAGTCGAATCGATCACGAGCGCCACATGGTGCCAGCCGGCGTAGACCGTATTGGTTTGGGAACAGTCGATGTGCCAGCCACCGGGGTAGAAGGCTCCATTGATCACGCCGGGCCCCGTCTCGTTCAACGTGAAGAAGAAGCATCCGTTGCGTCCGTTGATGTCTGGAGAATGTTCAAGGACCATGTAGGTCGCCGTCGCGTTCGTATGAGGGCGCAGGAATAGTTCCACGGTCACGTCCTTGTGCGCCGAGAGGTCAAGGGGGTTGATCGTTTTCATCGTGTGGGCGCCGCCGTTGAACGTGGCATAGCCGTCCTGAAACGTCACGCCGCTACCGGTGAGGTGGTTGCCGTTGCCGGACGCGTCCTGCAAGGCGGTCTCCGGCGTATCGAACGGATAGTAGGCGACGACGGGCTTGCCGACAGTACGGGCCTTGAGGAACTCGTTTGTGGAAAGCGCGCCCCTGGTGATGCGCACGTCGTCGATCAGGCCACAAAAGGCGTGCTGTGAATTTCGCCTTGACCCGATGTAAAGGACTTGGCTTCTGAGTTGTACGCTACCAGCCTGATGCTGCGAGTAGATGTCCTGCAGCCTGCCATCCACGTAGAAGAGAACTTGGTTCGTGATGTTGTTTGTGCCCAAGGGGGTGAAAATGGCGGCCAGGTGGTGCCACCGGTCGTCGAGGATGTTGTCCTGGAGTTTGCGCCCGGTCCAGCCGGCGCTTGTGTGTGCCATCGCGCCATCCGGGTAGCAGATGAACGCACCGCCGTTGACAGAACCAGCGTCCCACGACAGTTCAACGCACATGGCCGCGCTATTTTGCGTCGTCGCCGGTCGCACAAAACACTCAAACGTGTAGGCGGAATCAGAATTCATCGGCAGGCTCCTGATGGTCGAGAACGCCTTAGGCGTGCCGTCGAACGAAGCCGCCCCGTCGACGATCGTCACGCCGCCATTCGTGAGCGTGTTGAAGTTTCCGGATGCGTCCGTCACGCCGAGCGGGTCGTCGTCGAACGTCCACCAGGCTAGCGTGTCGGCGGCAGAAACCGCCAGCGATACTGCGAACGCGGCGAGAAGCGCGAGCTTTTTCATTTGCTTTCTCCTTGAAGTTGACTAGGAAGGGTGATTCGCGAGGGGCGGCCCGTGCGGGCGGCGGTACGTTCTGCGTCCACGAGCGCAAGCGAGGCGAGGATGTCCGCGAGCGGCGCGGGGTTCGATTCGGCGCGGGCGCGGCCCGTGACGAACCGGTGGAAGAACGCGATTTCGTTCTGGTAGGGATCCTTGGCGCGGAAGACGGGCGCGAACGGCTTGCCGCGCGCCGGGTACACCATGAACGGCGCGGGGAGACGCGGATCGTAGACGACGGTGGCGCGCGCGAAGTGTACGCGGAAGCCATAGGTGAAACCGAACGTCTCGGTAGCGGACCAGCTCGCCTCGGAGGTCACGATCTTGTCCGGGTAGTCGTAGCTGGCCACGAGGTGGTCCATCGCGCCCGACGCGACGCGGTGCGCGCGGCAGGCGACGGAACGGGGCAGGCCGAAGAGCCAGTTGACGATGTCCGCGTCGTGGATGTTCAGGTCGAGCGCGACGCCGCCGGAGACGGACTCGTCCTGAAACCAGCTCGCGCCTTTCTCCGCACGGGGGGGCGGCGTGAGGCGCATGAACGTGGCCGCCGTCACGGCACCGTAGCGGTTCGACGCGACGAGCTTCTTCAGGTACGCGTATTCAGGCGCAAAGCGGAGGCACTGCGCGACCATGAGGATTCCCTTCGCGCGTGCGGCCGTGCGCACGATGCGCCCCGCCTCGCGGGCGTCGCGCGCGAGCGGTTTCTCGCACAGCACGTGCGCGCCATGCGCAAGCGCCTTCTCCGCCGCCGCCGCGTGCAGGGCAGTCGGTAGCACGACGTCTACAATGTCCGGCTTGATCTCGGAAAGCATCTTCTCGGCGTCGGTGTACACCGCCACGTCCGGCGGCAGGTTGGCGGGCACGGCCTCGCCCACGCACCCGTACACCTTCACGGCGCGGGCGAGCGAGGCGCGGTTGCGCACGCACACCGCCGCCACGCGCACGCCGCGGATGCGCCGCCAACATGCGGCGTGGATGCGCCCCATGAAGCCATAACCGATGAACGCGACAGTTTTCATGGTCAATAGTCTAGCACAGTGCGACTGCCCGGATGAATGATGATTCGTGCAAAAAATACTATGTTTTCGTGCAACTGATTTTTTGATAGACTTGCGCCATGCCCCATGCAGCACCAGTTGGAACCGCGCCTGCCTCGAAGCGGGTCGTCATCATGACGAACCGCATGACGATCGATTGCCACGACCGTCTGCGGGGCATCGAGCGTTACCTTGAGGCGCTGCCAGACTGGGAAAGGCGTTTCATCGTGAAGGCGGGCGACATGACAGCGGAGGCGGTGCGGCAGGAGGTTAGGCGCGGCACGGACGGTTTCATAGTGGACATCAGCGTAAGCAAAGACGTGCTGGACGCGCTGGCATCCGTGCGCGTCCCCGTGGTGACGATCGACGTGCGCGGCCATCCGATCTGCACTGGCAGGCGGAACGTGCGGGCGGTCTGCTGCGACGACGAGGGCGTCGCCCGGGCGGCGGTGATGCATTTCCTCGACCAGGAGCGGTTCCACGCGTTCGCGTTCGTGCGGGGCGGCATCTCGGCCCCATGGGCGCAGATACGCGAGCGGACGTTTGTGCGGATGCTGGCGGACAGGGGAATCTTCTGCCACCTGTTCAATCCGGCCACGGGAGATGCTCTCCAGAAGGAACTGAAGGGATGGTTGCGCAAGTTGCCGAAACCCGCTGCAGTGATGGCCGTGAATGACGACACGGCGGCCAAGGTCCTCCAGGCGGCGCGCGATGCGAAACTGCGCGTCCCGCAGGCCGTGGCCGTGCTGGGATCGGACAACGACGAGCTCGTCTGCCAGAACACGCGGCCAACAATTTCCAGCGTACCGCCCGACTTCGAGGAGGAGGGCTATCGCGCGGCGCAAATATTGGATGCGCTCATGCGCGGCGACGTATCCGTGCCGGAGGAACCGGTGTTCGTCGCCGTCCGCCCAACGGTCGTGCGCGAGTCGACCGCGCCCGTCTCGCAGGCGGGGTTGCTTGTGCGCCGCGCCCAGCAGTTCATCGAGAAGAACGCGTGTAAAGGCGTCGGCGTGGACGACGTGGCGCGTCATCTCGGCGTTTCGCGCCGCCTGCTCTACCTGCGCTTCCGCGAGGTGAAGGACCTCTCGCCGTTCGAGGTGATCCGCGCCGTGCGCCTGGAGGCCGTCTGCCGCCGCCTGCGCACCACGCGCGAGACGATCGCGTCCATCGCCGCCGACTGCGGGTTTGAGAGCGAGACACACCTGATGCGACTCTTCAAGCGCCGCTTCGGCATGACGATGCACGCGTTCCGCAAGCGCAACCGGCCCTAGCGAGGCCAGCACCTTCATGGCGTCCGGCGACAAGCACGAGCGTCTCCATAGAGGTTCTCATTTCAAGTCAAACCCAAAAGATTCTTGAACGGGACAATTGCGTCGAAATACCCGTCCGCCTCAACGATAGGAGCCAGATGTCCGTCATATACAAGTGCCGTACGAATGGAAACGTTCGGGCGCGTTTTTAGGCAACGAACCTTCGCGTCCACCTCTTCAATAACACTACGACCAATCTCCGTCACCCTCTTGATCTCGACTATGTAGGAGGTTCGGCGCGACCAAACGGACGATCGCAGAAGACACCCTTCCGCCCTTTTCAATGTTCAACTTCTTGGCAATTGCGATCGTGCTTTGCGGCCCGTCAACAAGGCATCGAAGAACTTTTCCGGTAAAAGTAGGCTGATTCGTGATCACGTCATTGAACATTTCGTCAAAGTCCACGCGAAGGGCGTCTTGACGGGCTCGCGAACCTGAACGGAAAGTTGCTTTGCGAATTCGCGAAGTTCAACCTCGTTCGAGAAGCCGGGTTGCGGCTTCACGCCCTCAAGATGAAAGTAGCACCATTTTTCGATTCTAAAAATTAGTGCTATTTTATGCGAAGCGGCGAGGAGGCCTTCCGACACCGACTGGCGCGACACCAAGATCCAGGCCGTTCACTTGTCGAAGGCGAACGTGATGACGCGGCCGTCCCAGTTCTTGCGGAATGCGTCCCACGACGCAGGGTGCCGTCCAGGTCCGCCCTCCTGCGGACGAAACTCGGCCGGCAGCGGGAAATAGAAGTCACGCGCGACGCACGACACCTCGGCCTGTCCCTTCCCGATTCGCATCAGGCCGTAGCCGACGTCGTTGTCCAGCCCAAACGACGGCAGGCCGAACTGCAGCACATCCTTGGCGTTCTTGCCGTAGTCGTCCATGATGTAGTTCGACATCCAGTGATGGTGGTGTCCGTGCAGGTACCCAAAGACCGTGCGGGCGCGCGCGATGAGCTTGCTGATGCCCAGCTCCCCGGCCTGGTGGTGCGCGCAGACAAAAGTGGGCTTGTCCGTGGAGGCCAGCCGATCCTTCAGCCATGCGATCTGCTTCTCTCCAAGACCTCGTCCCGTGCAGGCCGGATACTTGCCACGATCCTTATCTGCGCACTCGACATGCGAATCAAGCAGGATGAAGTCGGCATGCGGCGTGGACACCTCCGAGACGAGTTTTTTCTCGAAGCCGCCACGTCCCTTGTACTCTGGATACGCCGCCAGGAATTCGTCCACGCGGTCGTGGTTGCCCATCGCGTGCGTGACTTTTATGCCCGCATCTTCCAGCGGCTTCAGGAACTGGCGGCAAAGAACGTATTCCTTGTGCTCCGCGAAGGCGAGCGATATGTCGCCGAGGGCAATCACGTTGGCAGGCAGCGGACGCAGCGCAAGTATCTCCGAGACGAACTTCTGGATCGTTGCGTTCACGTGCGGATACTCGCGTCCGGTGCGGTACTTCTGCTCGCTGAACGGCAGGGCGACGTGGATGTCGGAGATGAGCGCGACTAGGTTAGGGTCGCAGACGGCCTTGTCATGCTTCAGCTTCACGCGGAGGCATCCGGCCGCCGTTGTCGCAAGGCAACCGGCCAGGAATTGCCGCCTGCCAAGTCGCGCACGCGGTTTCTCGCCAAGAACCGGATTTGTCGTTGAATCGTTCATGCCGTAGTGTCCTCTCTGTGTTTCGGATGGAAAGACGTCAAATATCATAGCATACTCTGCTGTCGGAATCATGGCAAAAGAAACGGGGATGTGATATGATACCCCCGCATGGAACCTTAATCAGGAAGCATAGAAGATGAAGAAACTAGCGATTGGAATGGCGGTTGTGATGGCATGCGGCATGGCTTTCGCCGAGACGGCGGTCGTGCGCATCGGATATCCCGAGGGTGCCAAGGGCGTGCGCTATGAGACGCGCACTGTCGAGCTTGAGAAGACTAGCGACGCGTCCTGGCGATTCGTCATGCCAAAGGCCGAGATACCGCGCAACGCGAAGTGCGTGGAGGTGGTGCCGTCCTTCATGACGGCAAGGAAAGGCGACGACGGCTACTGGATGCAGGCGCGCGGCACGTACGGTCTCTTCGACAAGGAGGACGGCACGTACGTGAAGGCGCGGCAGCTCATGCCGATCTTCGGCCTGAAGCGGGACGATTCGCTCTGGTACGGCCACGTCAAGACATGGCGCTTCACCTACGACTTCGTGGCGACGGCGAAGAAAGGCGCGTACGAGGTGTTCCCGCGCTTCGACTGCGCAAAGGTGCGCAATTGGTTCCCGGAGTACTATGACGACATCGTCGTGGAGTTCCACCGCCTCGACGGAGCGGAGGCGAACTACAACGGTCTCGCGCACGCCTACCGCAAGTTCCAGCTCGACCGCGGCGCGGTGCGCACGATCAAGGACCGCATTAAGGACTATCCCGAGCTCGACTACCTCTGCGACGCGATCGTCGTGCGCATCCAGACGCACGCGGCGAAGCCCATCCCCGACAAGCGCACGTTCTACGCCGTGGGGGAGGAGCCGCCGATCGTCGTGCACATGCCCTTCGGCGTTACGGAGGAGTTCCTGCAGGCGATCAAGGACGCGGGGGTGGACAAGCTCACCGTCTGCTCCGCAGGCTGGCAGGACGGTGGGTACGACGGCCGCGTTCCCGGACACTTCCCCGTGGGCGCCGAGGCCGGCGGCGAGGAGGCCTTCCGCCGCCTGATCGACCGCGCGCACCGCCTCGGCTACCAGTTCACGCTGCACGCCTCGCACACAGACGGCTACCGCTGCTCGCGGATGTGGAGCGAGGACTTCGTGTGCAAGACCGCGTCAGGCAAGCTGATGGAGGGCGGCCTCTGGGCCGGCGGGCAGTGCTACTGGGTGTGCCAGCGCCGCTCGTGGGACTGGGTGCCCGACGAGCTGAAGCAGATGGCCGCGCTCGGCGTGCGCGGACCGCACTACATCGACGTGTTCTCGGCCACGTATCCCCTGGCGTGCGCCGATCCGAAGCACCCCAGCACATGGGAACAGACGGCCGAGTACCAGAACCGCAT
>Ga0310690_10003146_pt1 | contig 25233 bp, 16 predicted proteins | sample AusTroGonzalo_MG_2_FD_207661 | JGI IMG/M metagenome (GOLD analysis project Ga0310690, IMG submission 207661) | Bovine rumen microbial communities from tropical cattle in Woodstock, Queensland, Australia - Gonzalo_04 (v2) (version 2) | ecosystem: Host-associated > Mammals > Digestive system >... | reverse complement strand
GCATGACGGGAGCACCCTGGGCAACCATAGGAGTCTCAACCTTAGGCATGCGGGCATTGTCGCTCGAATAGCTGTAGAAGCCTTCGCCGGCGCGGTTGGTGAAGTACTGACGCATGGTCCAGGTGCCGTACGTCTGGTGATCCCAGCCATAGCCAACCTCGAGACCCGCGCTCCACCACGTGCCTTCGTCGACAAGACCGTCGCAGCAGCCGGCAGGCCAGCTGCTCAGGTGCGTGTTGGCCGTCCAGACCACCCACAGCTTCTCAGAACCGCTCACGCTGACGGGAGTCGTCAGGTCGAAGTCGACCCAGGCGTTCATGTTCTGAGGAACGTCGACGGTGATCGTGCTCACGGCTGTGCCGGCCATGGGCTCGTTACCGCCCTGGTAGATCGTGCAGGTGTAGTTGCCACCCACGGCGCTGTACATGTTGTCGGAGAACAGCGAGACCTTCGTCAGGTTGAAGCCTGCATAGGCGCCAACGACGCTGACGGGATACTCATAGGCCCAACGCGAGGTGCCCACGTTCGAACCGACGGCGTTGTTGAAGTCGCCCTGGGCATAGGTGTGCCAGCCCGGTTGTGCGGGTTGAGGCGGCTCCGGACGCTTGTAGAAGGTGATGTAGTCAACGTAGAAGCAGTCGTCATTGCTGTTCACGCTGCCGTCCTTGGTGTATCTCCACTGGAACGTGTGCGTACCGGCAGTGATCTCGAAGGACTTCTCGGCCCAGTTGCTGGTGCCCGTGTATTGGGCCCTCTGGACACCGTCCAGGTAGAAGTAGCCGTAGTCCCAGTTGCTCTCGCAGCTGATCTTGCCGAAGTAGCTCATGATACCGTCGGCGGGAATCTCCACGGTCACCGTCATGTTGCTGACGACGTTGGCAACGCCGGCGCCGCCGCTCTTCATGCAATAGGTGCCCTCATACGGGTTGTTCGTGGTGATCGTCCAAGGATAGGTGGGATCCACCTGCCAGTCGAACAGGCTGAAGTCGCCGGTCTCGAACGGCTCGACGATCTCCTCGCCGGGCAGACCGCAGCCCCAGTAAACCTTCACGTACGGGCTGTTCGGATCCAGGCTGTCGGGATAGTACTCGGCGATGACCGTGCAAGGTGCATCGAAGTTCTCGTCGAGCATGTAGTCGATCGGGCTGGTCGTCTCGTTGTAGTTGATCGCGATCGGGTTGCCTTGGACAGGCTCGTAGATGGTCTGGTAGCCTTCCTTGGCGGCCTGGCCGTTGTAGCTGCCGGCATAGATGTGGCCGCTGTAGTAACCCTGGTTGTTGGTCTGGAAGTTATAGGTGTGGTTCACACCGAACTCGTCTTGGCCGACCATCGTCACGGTGGCGCCGGCGATGCCGGTGGTGCCGTCTTGCTCGTACACGTGGCCGTTCACGTTACCGTAGCCGGAGACCTTCACGGTGATTTCGTTCGACGGGGCGCTTTCGCCTTCGTCGTAGATGGCGGTCACATAGTACACATAGCCTTCCATGTTGTAGGACAGAGGTCCGTCGGTGTAGGTGGTAGTGCCGATCTGGTTGGTCGTGGTCTCACCGACCTTCACGCCGTCGCGGTAGATGAAGTACGTGCGGAAGGTGCGGTCGACGACGGCATTCCAGTTCAGGGTGATGGTCTCGTCGTTGAACACCGTGTAGTCGACGGCGGTCAGGTTCTGCGGCACGTTCAGGTGCGTCGTGAAGCCCCAGATCGGGCTGCTCACGCCTTCAGGGCAAGCGTCGTTGTTGAACTCCACTCTCCAGAAGTAGTTCGTGTTGTTCCACAGGTTGCGCACCGTGAAGCTGTTGGCCATCTCGTGGTCAGTGAAGCTGCCATCCTCAGGATACATGATCGTCTGCGGGTGGTTCGGATCCGGATGGTAGGTGGTACCGAAGATCAGACGCCAACCGGTGGCAAACTCGGGCACCTGCCAACGCAGGGTCACGCTGTTCGGCTCGACTTCGTCCTCGTCGTCGGCGGGTTGCGGGTTGAAGGCAAAGCCCTCAGCCTCGATGGCCGGGCAAGGCATGTCTTCAATGTTGATCTCAACAACATAGTTGTAATCAGCAACCGCTCTGGGCTGATACTCAGCCTCGGTGGCAGAAGTCACCAGGTAGTAGGTACCGGGAGCGATGGGCAGGTTCTCGATGACAGGACCGGCGCTGACGTTCAGGTCATTGTTGCCGCCAGCAGTGACATCAAACTCGAACGGAAGATCGGTGTAGTCGCCATCGAAGATGGTGTTGCCGTTCACTTCGACATCGAAGGAGGTCTCGTAGGAATACGAACCGCTCGTCCAGGTCAAGGTGACGTGGGCACCTTCAGCGATGTTGAAGGTGAAGCTGTCTTCATAACCGCTGGAAATGGTGAGGCTCTCGTTGGTGCCGTCGGTGGCACTGACGTTGAGGTAATTGCCATTCCAGCCATCGCCATAAGAGTCATGCAGGTTGAAAGTGACAGGCATCGTAGCGCGGTCGCCCTCGCGGTTGCCGCCCTTCATGATGATGTTGGCACGGTTGGTCATAGTGCCACCATAGGACGAACCGGAAGTACCGAAGACATAGGACGTGGTCTCCATGTTGTAGGCACCTTGCGAGTCGTTGTAGGAATAACCGCTAGCGGTGAAGTTCTGGGCACCCACTTGCCAGTTGATACCAGAGGCCCAGGAACCGTTGTTACGCTGGACGGAGATGAGGATGTTGCTTGTGCCGTCCCAAGCGAATGTGCCTTCGTTGAAGACAAACTCGTTCCATTGGTTGGCCACAGGAGTCATGTTGCCAGTATAGACTTTGCTCATGCCGGCGGTCATCGTGGAGCTGCTACCGATAGCGGTGGCATCCACATTGGCCATCCAGATGGTGATGTTGCTCTGCAGGTTGCCGTTGGTGGCCGTGCAGTACCAGCTCAAGCTGGTCATCGGGGCGCGGGTCACACCGGCTTCTTCAAGCTCGGCGGCAGTGAAGAGCTGCTGGCTGATGGAGTAATTGTAGAAGCAGTAGAAGGGCACATAGCCAGAGGTGCTGGTGCCTTCACCGATCTGAGCCTCAAACGGCATGGCTGAGCTACCACCCAGCGACAGGCCGGTGTAGTTGTTGTCGGCCATGGGGCCGCCCATCTCGTAGAAGTCCTCCGTGTACAGGGCAACCTTGCCATTGTCGAAGTAGTCGTCATCAACAACGTGAGCGCTGATGATCATGTCGGTAGCGACCGTGAACTTGTAGACGGCATCCTCGCCTTCCGGAATCTCGGGGAAAGGCAGGGTGTAGTCGTTGTGCAAGGTCGTGGGAGTGATCTCGGCAGGCTTGCCTTGATAGCTGAAGCCATTACCCACAGTACCAAAGTCGTAGGCCAGTTCGACCACATCCGGGACGGCGGGATCGTAAGGCTCGACGAGCATGGTCCAGATGGCGGCGGTACGCTCGTTGCCGTAGAGGGCAACCATCTGCCAAATGTCGTTGGTCGACTCACCAGTGTTCAGCTGGACATCGATCTCCTCGTTGTGGCCGATGGCCGCGGGGAGCTCGGGAGCCACGAGGGTGAAGTACTCCTCAGGCGTCCAGTCGAGTTGGTTGATCGTAGTGGCAGCGCCGGTGTTACGGATCTGGAAGGTGAAAGGTTCCATCCAGCAGCCGTTCGGGCGCGGACCAACGTAGACGGTGTCGACGATTTCATCATCCTGGACAGCGTAGATGACCTGTTGCGGGCCTTGGTTGCCAGATGTGATGTAGTCGAAGTTGGTCTTGGGAAGGAAGTTGCGCTGTGCAGCAGTAACGCCGCTCAGGCTGCTGTAGTCGTAGCCTTGCACCGAAGCGCCGTTTACGGTCTCACCGTACCAGCTGCAGGAAACGTAGCTACCCGTGGCGGTGTTGTACACACCGACGAGCAGGTTGCCGCCACCATATTGGTAAGGCGTGGTGAAGTTCACAACCATCTCGTTGTTCACGATGCTCAGGGTACCCGTGTAGACCACGGTGCCGGGGCCGTAGAAGTCGCTGATGGAAGCGCTACTCACTTCGTTCACGAACACTTGGTAGTTGGCGCTACCCCAGCTAACAGAAGTGTTGCTGGCATAGAAGGTCATACCATTGATGGTACCACCGTTCATGGCGCTCAGTTCAGCGGCGGGATACACCATCTCGCACTTGTTGTAGGCATCCTGATAGTAGCCGTACACAGGCACGTAGCTGTTGGTGGTGGTGCCGTCGTGCACAAGCAACGTGGCGGGAACACCGCCGCCACCAGCCGTCATTTCGAGCTGGATGTTGCTACGGTAGCTGCGGGTGTACGAACTGCCCGAGTAGGAACCCAGGTTGTACGGATCCGGATTGTACGAGTCACTGTACCACTGGACAGAACCGTTGGTCACCGCATCATAGGTGAAGTAACGCGTGCTGTAGCCGCTAGTGGATTCGTGCATGGCAACCAACAGGTTGCTCGTGCCGTCGTAGGCGAAAGGCGTATCGAGGGTAATGGTCACCCAACCAGTGTAGTTGGCCGGGATGGTCCACAAACCCGAATACACGATGTCGCCAGCAGTGACGGCTTCGTAATCCGACGTGCTCGAGAAGCTGCTTCTCGACACGTTCTTCATGTACAGAGCAATCTGATTCGTCTGTTCAGACGAGTAGCTCTGACCAAGGTTGAAACTGATGGAAGTGATGTTTCCAGCAGCCCCAATCTCACTGGCAAGGAACACCTGCTCAGTGAACGAGTACCCATAGAGAGAGTTGAACGGGACGTAGTACGTCGTACCCGACGAACCCGTGCCAATCTCTACGGTCTCCGCCTTTGCCACACCAATGAAGGCGAGCAAAAGCGTCATCATCAAAGAAAATACTTTCTTTTTCATAATGATTTGAATTGGTTAATAAATAAGTGAATTAATAGGTTTTTCGAAGAAGTGTATCGCCTCGTGCCCAAAGATGGCGCGAAGCTGGAGCATAAAACTCCAAAAGCCCCCATGCACAATGGCATAGCGGCAGCATTTTTGCTAAGCATGAAATGGGCATTCGAATGCATAGTAAACGCGTTTGTTTTGTTGTCTAGACATCTTAAAGACTAACAAGTCACGTTTTACCCTTAGAGGAAAATGCCATTTTTTTGCCTATCGCTCAAAAAAAATATTTATTTTATTGGTTTTCAGATTTTTATGCTTTTACCTATTTATTATATATCAAGGTATAGAAAGGCATCTTGAAGAAAAAAAGATTTTTTTTCGCGAAAAAGCTTGGCGGATTGAAAAAAGTTGTATTTTTGCAGCCGCAAATCGAAAGATTAGCGTAGCTAAAAAGGGGCATTAGCTCAGTTGGCTAGAGCGCTTGCATGGCATGCAAGAGGTCATCGGTTCGATTCCGTTATGCTCCACAAAACAAAAAAACCGCTTTCAAGCGGTTTTTTTGTTTTTACTTCCTCAACTCCCCTATCGCCTTTTGCAAGATCTCGTCCATCGGGGCGTAGATGGGATAGAAGCCTTCGTCGTCGAAAAGGATGCGGGCCACATAGGCCTTCAACAGGATGTCGGCCTCGCGGCGCGCCACCCGACGCTGCTCCTCGGTGCCTATGATGCCTTTGGCATCGGCCAGGTGCACCACCGCGTCAAACATGGCATCGGTCACCACAAACTGGCGGTCGAAAGCCTCCACGGTCGTGTAGCGTTGCAGCTGCTGGCGATGACGGTCGGTATATTCGAAGGCATATTGGTACAACAGACCCAGATTGACGATGCGGTTGAAGTAATACTCGGTGCTGTCGTTGACCAGAGGCACGTAGATGTCAGGCATGATGCCTCCCCCACCATAGACGACCTTGCCGCCCGGCGTGGTGAACCTCAGCGAGTCGGCGAAATGGATGCTGTCTTCGCTGAAGAGCTCCCCGTTGTCGTAGCGTTCGTACGACTCGAGCAGGTATTGCTCGTGGTCAGGGCCATAGGGTTTCTGGATGCAGCGACCCGTGGGCGTATAATAGCGGGCCACGGTGAGGCGTATGGCCGAGCGGTCGCTGAGCATGATCTGTTCCTGCACCAAACCTTTCCCGAAGGAGCGGCGGCCTATGATGGTACCGCGGTCGTTGTCCTGGAGGGCGCCTGCCACGATTTCGCTCGCGCTGGCCGACCCATCGTCGATAAGCACCACCACTGGCATGTCTTCCAACATGCCCGTACGGCGGGCCTTCATGTATTGGCGCGGACGGTTGCGGCCTTCGGTGTAGACGATGAGGCTGCCCTTGGGCAGGAACTCGTCGGCGATTTCGACAGCAGCGTTGAGGTAGCCGCCCGAATTGTCGCGCAGGTCGAAGATCAGCTGCTCCATGCCCTGGGCTTTCAGCTCCTTGATGCCTCTCTTAAACTCGTCGACCGTGGTGGCCGAGAATTTGCTGAGTTTGAGGTAACCGATATGCTCGTCGATCATATAAGCGACATCGACGCTATAGGTAGGGATGGCGGCGCGGGTGATGGTGAAGTCGAGCAGGCCAGGCATGCCGCGACGCAGCACCTTGACGCGCACCTTGGTGCCCTTAGGGCCTTTCAGCAGACGCATCACGTCCTCGTTGGCCAGGTGCTTGTTGGCCACCAACGAGTCGTCGATATAGATGATGCGGTCGCCACCGAGGATGCCCAGACGCTCGGAAGGGCCACCCTTGATGACATTGACAATGGCGATGGTGTCGTTCTCCAAGCGGAACTGCACGCCGATGCCGTCGAAGCTACCCAGAAGCGGGTCGTTCACCTCGTTGAACTCCTCCAACGTGATGTAGGCGCTGTGAGGATCCAGCTCTTCCATGAGAGAGGCGATGGCGGCGTCTTGCAGGCGTTGCGCATCGGGCACCTCGACGTAATCGTTGCCGACATAATACATCACCTCGTCGAACTTGCTGCCGCCTTCGAGGGCGACGGCATTCCGATTTACACCTTTATTAATATATAGGCCGAGAAGGAAACCCGATAGAAGCAGGAGAATAATCCAGATGGGACGTGATTTACTATCCATTGAGAATTATGTTTGAAATTCGGAATGCGGAATGCAGAATGCGGAATATCGCGATGCGGCGCGATGGAGGAATGCTCATTTATTCTGATTTTTTGTAATGGCTACTAAAATACAAATAATCTCTTCGCAAGAGTCGTTGATAGGCACAAACTTGTCATCTGATAAATAGTCAGTTGCATGAAGAATATCCAACCAATAGCTGGTTTCATTCGCTTCTTTTAGAGCGATGTTCATTTTAGCATAGAAGTCTGGCAGGGTTTGCCCCCTAACTCCTTCCGCCACATTGGCACCAATACTCGTTCCAGCACGCAATAACTGCTTTGACATAATAAATTCATGCTGAACTTCGCACAACCATTTGTACAGGTTCACAATATCTATGGCAAAATCTCTACTTTTTCTTTTAATTACATTATCCTTCTCTTTCCCCATAACAGTTCACATTATTCCGCATTCAGCATTCATAATTCCGCATTAAATAGTTGCACTAGAAAGTTCCAGGTTTCTATCGATTTTGCGGAACAGGCCTTGCAGCACCGTGCCGGGACCCACCTCCACCACCGAGCGCACGCCCGTGGCGAGGATGTTGCTCATGGTCTGCGTCCACATGACGGGTGAGGTCAGCTGGGCGATGAGGTTCTTCTTGATGATTTCGGGGTCGTTGACCGACTGTCCGGTGACGTTCTGGTAGATGGGACAGATGCCTTGGTTGAAGGTGGTCGCCTTGATGGCTTCGGCCAGCTCCACACGTGCAGGCTCCATCAGCGGGCTGTGGAACGCTCCGCCCACGCTGAGCGGCAACACGCGCTTGGCACCAGCTTCCTTGAGTTTCTCGGAAGCGGCGGCCACGCCTTCCAACGAGCCGGAGATGACCAGCTGGCCAGGGCAGTTGTAGTTGGCAGGCACCACCACGGCATCCTTCACCGAAGCGCAGATGCCCTCGATGGCGGCATCCTCCATGCCGATGACGGCAGCCATCGTGCCAGGCTGGGCCTCGCAGGCCTTCTGCATGGCCATGGCGCGCTTGCTCACCAGACGCAGGCCGTCTTCAAAACCGAGCACCTTGTTGGCGACCAAGGCCGAAAACTCACCCAAGGAGTGGCCTGCCACCATGGTAGGGTCGAAGTCCTCGAGCATCGAGGCCAGAATGACGGAATGAAGGAAGATGGCCGGCTGGGTCACTTTGGTCTGGCGCAAGTCCTCGTCGGTGCCCTCAAACATCACATCGGTGATCTTGAACTTCAGGATGCTGTTGGCCTTCTTGAACATGGTCTTGGCTTGCGAGAACTTGTCGTACAAGTCCTTGCCCATTCCTACAAACTGTGCCCCTTGACCGGGGAAAACATATGCTTTTATCATTGTATCTGTTTAATGTAAGTTGCTTCCAATAAGTTGAAAAAACTCCTCTCGTGTAGATTCGCGCTCGAAAGCACCGATGAAGTCGCTGGTGGTGGTCACCGCACTCTGTTTCTGCACGCCGCGCATCGACATGCAGAGGTGGCGTGCCTCGATGACGACAGCCACGCCCAGAGGATGCAAGGCCTCGTTGATGGCGTTCTTGATCTGTGTGGTCAGGCGTTCCTGCACCTGAAGGCGGCGTGAATAGGCCTCCACCACACGTGCGATCTTGCTCAGCCCGGTGATGTAGCCGTTGGGGATGTAACCCACATGTGCCTTGCCGATGAAGGGGATGAGGTGATGCTCACAGAGCGAATACACCTCGATGTCCTTCACGATGACCATCTGGCGGTAGTCTTCCTTGAACTTGGCCGAGAGCAGGATCTCCATCGGGTCTTGTTGATAGCCTTGCGTGAGAAACTGCATCGACCGTGCCATACGGTACGGCGTCTTCAGCAGCCCCTCGCGTTGCGGGTCTTCGCCCAACAGTTCCAGGATGGCCTTGTAGTGCTCTTGCAACTTGGCCAACGTCTCAGGGTCGTATTCTTCGGTAAGCTTATAGCCGAAACGCTTTAGCATCTCGTCAGCCATCATCAACCGATTTTTTGCTTGGGCATGGCGACAGTCGATTGCTGTCCCATGACGCACTTGCCGGTGAACTGGGCGCCGACTTCGATGAGCAGCTGCTTGGTGGTGAGGTCGACTTCCACCTTCGAGGTCGCCTTCAGGGCGGTCAGTTCCTCAGTGGTGATGTTGCCTTTCACCGCGCCCGAGATCTCGGCCTGCTTGCAGTTGAGGTCGCCTTCCATGACGCCGGTCTGGCCGATCACGACCTTGCCGTTCGATTTCAGTGAGCCAATCAGATGACCGTCGATACGGATGTCACCATTCGACTCGATGTCACCCTTGATGGTAGTGCCGGTCCCGATGAGGTTGCGGACCTGTGATTCCATTATTGCCATAGTATAGAGTATTTATTGTTGTTTTTATTGTTTTGATTCGTTGATGAAACGGGTGTACTCCTCCATGTCCTTCGCCTGATAGAAGATCGGATAGTTCTTGATGGAGATGGAGGTAATCGTGTATTTCGACGTGTCGATGCCACCGAAGACATAGTCGCCGATGAACAGGGACGTGATGTAGTCGTCGGCCTTGGTCTCGCTGTCGAAGCTGCCGATGGTGACTATGGAGCGGGCTTCATCGAGGACCACGCTCTTGACGGTGAACGTGCGGGTGCGGTGCTGCCGTTTGTTGAAGTCGCTGATGCGCACCATCAGCGGGTCGACGCGCACCGACCTCGTTTCGCACACAATCATGACGAAGTGCTCGGTATTAGGCTCGTAGGTATAAGGCGAGGCTTTCTGCACCACAGGCTCGTCGCCTTCGCGACTGTTGATATTGGTCAGCACAAGGCCTATGTTGTATTCCTCGTTGATGTTCTGCAACACCTGCATCGCATACGGGGTGATGCTGCTCTGCGGATAGGTGCGCACAAGGTCGTAGAGCGCGAAGGCCATGGTGTCGATAGAGATCAGGCGGCCTTGTGCCACGGCATGCAGGAAGGCGAAACGCGGCATCAATGCCGTGTCGGCCTCATAGAGTTCCATAGCCCTCTCAGCGTTCATCTTCACACGGTAGAACTGTCCTTGCTGGAAGGCGTCGTAGGTCTTGGCATAGAATTCGGAGGCCTCCTTCTCCTGAGCCATCAGACGTTCGAAATAGGTCGGGTCGTTGATGAACTCGGCATAGCTGGAGTTAGGATACTTGTCGAAAATCTTGCCTTTGTAGAAGAGCGACCGTTCTTCGTTGCCCAGGTCTTTGTACATCTTGTAGAGCGCATACCACGTGGGCAGCTCCTTCTCGTTGCCGGGATAGCGTGCATCCAGCTGCTCGTACGACTCGATGGAGCGTTGCAGGTCGGAGAGGCGGTCCATGTAAATGAAGCCGAGGTTATAGAGGCCGTCGGCGATGAGGGAGTCGGCCACGTGTTTCTGCTCCATGGTGAACGGCAGGTCAAGCAGATAGTAGCCACGTTCGTAAACGGTGTACGACCTATTGCCAAGGGTGTCGTTACCGACATCGTTTTGGGTGACCTCTCTGCCACCGCTGTCGCCGTTGACGAAAGAGGCGAGGCTGCGCTTGTCGCTGATACGCCAGTTGTCCTCGTTGACGCGCATACCCCATCTGCGGGTGAACTCCGTCATGCCTCGCGACACCGAGGTGGGGTTGTAGAAATACCACGAAGAGCCGCCGTTGTCGGTGGGAGCGGAGGGTGCTTGGAGTCGGCCACCCACGTCGGCGCCCATCAAGGCCAGCTGCGCCTCATATTCACGTTGTTCGCGTTCGATGCGCTCTTGCTCTCTGACTTGGGCGATAATCTTGTCGATGAGCCTGTTACGCGACACGCTGTCCATCGCGGCGACGCGCATGAGGCTGTCCTGGTCGTGTACCGTGGTGCTGTACATCACCAACTCGTTGAGGGTCATCGAGATGTTCAGGATGCTGTCGTAGCCCTCATGCTCGCGTTCCATGCTGTTGACGGCGGTGTCGTAGTAGGCCTGGGCCAGTTCGTATTGGTTGGACTCAAAGAACATGGAGGCCACCTTGAGCGACGACAGCGCGCGTTGTATGCGGTTGTCCTTAAAGGCCGCCACCGACTTGCAGAGATAGTTGATGGCTTTGGCCTGGTCGCCTTCGCGGAGGGCGAGCTCAGCCATGGCGTAGTAGATGCGGTCGCGGTAGTCGTCGTTGTTGGAGTCTCGCAGCATCTTGTTCAGCATCTTGTATAGCTCGGCGGCGTTGTTGGACGTACCCATCTTGGCCATATTCATCCTCGCCTCAAAAGCCATCTCGTATTCGGGGTTGCGTTTGATGACCTTCTTGAACTGGGCGGTGGCGCGTTGCGCATCACCTTGCAGCATATAGATCTGACCCAAGATGAACATGGCTCGGGTGCGGAGGTCACGGTCGTTGTTGAGCAGGATGCCGTTTTGCAGGTATTTGACGGCGTTGTTGTAGTCCTTGGTGGCGATGTAATAGTCGGCGATGGTGAAGTCGAAGTTGCGCAACAGCTCCTTCGGAGGCTTGTTCAATCCGGCCGTCTTGGCCTGCAGCTGTTCTATCGCGGCAATGGCCTTGGGATATTCCTCCGTCTGGATGTAGGTTTTAATGAGCCACATGTTGGCCACGTAGGCGATGTCGTTGTAGTTGTATTCGGTGGCCACGAAGTCGAAGGTGCGCTTGGCGGGAATGTAGTCGTGCTTGAAGAAATGCGCCTTGGCCATGACGAGATAGGCGTCGTCGATCCACCTGACGCGTTCGCGGTTGCCGAACTTCATCGAGTGTCTCTGGATGCAGATGGCGGTCTTCTCGATGGCGCGGTCCATGGTGGCGTTCATCGCCATGCCGTTCTGCTTGGTGCCGTAGTTGAAGACACGTAGCACCTGGGTGTAGTCGTCCTTGACTTGGGTGCGGAGCTGTTGCGCTCCGTCATCCAAACTTTTCTGTCCGTTCCAATAAACGTTGTAATGACTGGTCAGGTTATGGTACATGCGACGGGTGAGCGTGTTTTTCTTCGTCGAGCAGCCGCTCAACAGCAGCAGCCCGATGACACAGCCTATCGTCACAATTATGTTGGTTCTTCTTTGCACTTCTTTGTCGGTTTATGCTACAATAACTCCGTTCGGCCGAAATTATTTCGTCATGTCATACCATTTGCCGGCTTCGATGAGCAGCTGCTCCTCGGTGGGATCGGTCAGGGCCGAGCGCATCTTGACGGCGGTGGTGTCGGTGCTGGTCGTGAACGCCTCCAGCAGTAGGCGGTCGAAGTCGGCCCGTCGGCTCTGTTCGATGATGACGCGCTGCTGCTCGAGGAGCTGCATGGCGGGGCCTTTGTATTCGTCCAAGGCGAAGAACTGCATCAGGCCTTCGGCCATCTGTGCGCTGTCTTCCGACCAATCCACCACGATAGGTTCGTCGAGCGAGGTCAGCTCGTATTTCTTGCAGAGTTCAGGCAGCTGGGCTTGGATCTTCATCACCTCGCGTTCGAAGTCGACGGCCAGGCGCTGAGCGCGTTCCTTCTCCACGTTGGCCTTGATCTTCGGCACATAGATGAAGGCCAATCCGGCCACGATGAGGGCCACGACGGCCACGATGATAATCTTCACGAAGGAATGGCCTTTGGAGATGGCGGAACGCACATCGCTGATGCTGTCGAAACGCTGTTCTCTTGAGAACTGGGTGCAGTGTGTGGCCACGGCCCCAAACTGTTTCGAGATGTTGCGCTCGCCGATGAACTCCATGATCTTGCCCAAGGAATAGACGTCGGAGCGGCCGTCGATCTCCTCGCCCTTGATGATCTCGGGGGCCACAAACTCCATCTCCTTGATGAGCAGTTCGCGGTCGGCATCCTGCTTGGTCTCGGGCACGCCGATGTCGATGAGCTTAGCTCGGCAGTCGGAGGCAGTCACCATGATGTTTTCGGGGTTGAGGTTGCAATGCACCACGCCGTTGCGATGCATGTAATACAAACCGTCGCACACCTCGGCGAGGATGTTCTTCACCTGTTTCTCCGAAAGGGTGCCCACACGCACATGTTCGGCCAGCGACTTGCCGTCGATGTATTCAAAGATGATGCAGTCGCCCAGGCCTTCGATCTGAACGAAGTCGATGGCCTTGCGGATGTATTTGTTGTCGAGCATCGCGGTGGTCTCATACTCCTGCTGCAGCGAAGCCTTGCAGTCGGCGTTATCGGCGCACTCGGCCTTCAAGGCCTTGACAATGACTTTCTTGCCATTGCAGGTCGCCGTAAAAATGCGGCTATTACCATAGCGCGAGCTATGCAACGGACGCAGGTTGGTGTAGTCGTTTGAAAAGTTGTTTTCGGACATTCCTATTAATATATTTGGGCGCAAAGATAACGCATTTTTCCGAAACTGCGGCAAAACTTGTTCGGAAACTGAAGTATCACAATGTATTCTATTGGAAATCAGTCTGTTTCTGTGACTGATTTCGTCAAAGGAATGTCGTCATTAATCAGATAGACTTCAACGGTCCCTGAGCCTGTCGAAGGGCCATGTTTCTTCAAATTCTTGTACACCGTCTTGATTTCCGAGCGGGAGATCTTGGACAACATATTCGTCCAAAAGACAATCACGGTGTAGTCTGAATCCCCTTTGATTTCGGGAAAGATGCTCATTAATTGGCTTCGTGTGACCGTGTATCCGTCCAAAGCCACCGATGTCGTCGGAGGAAACACATCGAATTGGTGATTATAGTTCCATTTCAAATCGAAGGAAATCGTGGGAGGGCAGTAGCAATTAATATGGAATGAAACGAGGCTGTCGCCATGGAAATACATGATTCTCAGCGGCTGGTAGAGGTTTTTCATCTGCAGGGAGTCCGCACCGAGACGGCTCACTTGGAAGTATTGATCATCGCCACAGACAATAGGCGTAAAAGCAAAATTTTTGGGCAGTTTCTTATAGAATTTGGCGCAATCCTCCTCATTGTAGCCATTGATTTCATGGAGGCCGAAGAGGGCGGGCATCAGCGTGCTGCAACCAGAAAAGACGAGTAAAGCACTTAGCAGGATTAATGTCTTAAGAGTCTTCATGGCTCAATCAACATTTTCATCCTCGCGATATTCCAATATATCCCCTGGAGTACATTCCAACTCTCGACAGATGGCATCCAAAGTACTGAGGCGGATAGCTTTGGCCTTGCCCGTCTTCAGTATGGAGAGGTTGGCTTGGGTGATGCCGATGCGCTCGGCCAGTTCGTTGGAGCGCATCTTGCGTTTCGCCAGCATTACGTCTATGTTCAAGATAATCATGGCTCAGATGGTTAGGCTGTTTTCCTCCACCGCATCGGCGGCCACTTTGTACATGAAGGCGAAAAAGAGCAGGAAGAATGGCGTGACGAAGTTGGTATTCACCAATTGCAACACAAACCCATCATCAAAAAGGATAGGTAAATTCGTCCAACACAACTCGTAAACAAAATCCACCAACACCAACCAGAACAGCAATTTGACATTGCTTTTCGGGAAAACGGCGTTTTCGTGGATGCCTCTGAAAACATTGATAACTGCTATACAAATCAAGGTAATCTGCAACAGGGTACTCAAAACATAAAGAGCAAAATACACGACTTTCATAGTGCCTCGATGAGACCAGTTCACAGCATGTGGCAATGTTGCATTCCCCGTCAGAATGCCAATAAAATTCATGACTGCCAATACAGCCCAGATGCCACAAACCGCCAAGGCAATGTAGCAGCAAATGCGAATGTTTCTCAAGGTTTTGTCTTTCATCTCTGTTGTATTTTGCGGTTAAACGATGCTGCAAAAGTAAAATAATTATCGAATTACAATAATTTTTTATTGATTTTTTCTCAAAATCAGTTTTTCAGGCAGCCAACGGGCACTACAAGCACGCCGTCGTCAGGGCGTTTATAGGCATAGTCGCCGATACCCGTCAAGACCATCAGGAAAGACGGTTTTTTCATCTTGTCGGTGTCAATTTTGTTGGCAAGTTCAATCAACGTGGCCGCCCCTTCCCTGATGAGTTGCGCACCGCCAAGCTTAATTTCAATAAGACCGTATGAGCCATTCTCAAGATGCACCACGGCATCACATTCCAAGTTGTTTTTGTCGCGATAGTGATAAACCGTGCCATCCATCGCATCGGCATAAACACGCAAGTCGCGCACAGCAAGCGTCTCGAACATAAGGCCAAAAGTGTTGAGGTCGTTGATGAGGTCTTTAGGTCCTATGCCCAAAGCAGCCGTGGCAATGGACGGGTCGGTAAAATATCGTGTGTCGGAACTACGAATGGCGGTTTTACTCCTAAGATTCGGATTCCAAGCCAACGAATCCTCAATAACAAATATCTTTTTCAACGCATTGATATATGAATAAATAGTATATTCCGTCAAAGTGCCCTCCTCGTTGTTTTTCAAGTCGGCAAGGATGGTTCTCAATGTGGCCTGCGAACCTTGATTTCGTGCGTAAGAACGCATCAGTCGCTTTGCCAGTTCCTCATTACGGTCCACGCCATCGGCCCTTGAAATATCCGACCCGACCACAGTCTTGTAATACTGCTTAGCCTGCATCAAGGCCGCCTTGGGATTCTCTTTCAGCGTGGCTTTTGGCCATCCACCACGGCAAACCAAAAAAGCGAGTTGGTCTAAAGTGACATGGCTCGTTCCTTCCACATTTTCAGCATCTTCGAAAAGTGACGACAAACTCACATCCCCCGTTGATTCGCCCGATTCATAAAGGCTCATTGTCCGAAGTCTCAGTCGCGATATTCTTCCCGTGCCCGTATGGAAAAACTTCTCATCTTCACTTGTAGGTTGTGGCGGAACGGCAGAACCCGTCAAAATAAACTGTCCGTCCGCGTTTCTTCTGTCAACCTCGTTTCTCACCGCATCCCAAAACTGTGGTGCCAACTGCCATTCGTCAATTAGGCGCGGGGTTTCGCCTTCCAGCAGCTTCCTGATGTTCGTCCTCGCCAATGCGAGATTTTGTTCTTTGTGGTCGGGATCGGACATAAACAGAACGCTACCCGCCTGCTGAAAAGCCATCGTCGTCTTGCCGCAATATTTCGGGCCTTCAATCAACACGGCGCCCATCGCATCCAATTGGTCGGCAAGATTCTGTTCTGCAATACGTTTTTTGTAGTCGTTCATAGATTCAGAATTTTCACAATGCAAAAATAGTAATTTCTTTTTGACTATGAATAATCTTTGAAAATTTAATCGAGGCGCTTGGCCGATTTTTATCAAGGCACTTGGCCAACTTTTATCGAGGCATTTGGCGAGTTTTCATCGAGGCATTTGGCGATTGATGAATACATTTTTTCAAGGGACTTTTTTATCGAGACAAAAGAGTTCAGAAAAATAATCGTGCCATTTTGTCAGTTTTTTGTATTTTTGCCGTTTTGTAGAAGCAGTTTTTGGGCGAACTGCGGGACGCAGTTTGCGACAATGATGCGATAATAAATTGAAAATTAAATAAATACAAATAAAAATGAAGATTTCTTATAACTGGTTGAAACAATACGTCAACTGCGATTATTCGGCTGAGAAAGTCAGCGAGGTGCTCACCTCAACGGGCCTTGAAGTGGAAGACTTGGAGCGCTTTGAGTCGGTGAAAGGCGCACTGAAAGGCGTCGTCGTGGGCAAGGTGCTCACCTGCATCGACCACCCCAACTCCGACCACCTGCATATCACCACCGTCGATGTCGGCGGCGAGGAGCCTCTGCACATCGTGTGCGGCGCACCCAACGTGGCAGCGGGTCAGAAGGTGCTCGTGGCTACCATCAACACCGAACTCTGGATTGGCGACGAACATATCACCATCAAGAAGGGCAAGATCCGTGGCGAGGTCTCGGAAGGCATGATTTGCGCCGAGGACGAACTGCAACTTGGCACCTCGCACGATGGCATCATGGTACTGCCCGACGATTATGAAGTGGGCAAGCCTGCTTCGTTCTATTTCCCTGTGGAAGAGGACTATACGATTGAAATCGGCCTCACCGCCAACCGCAGCGATGCCACCTCGCATATCGGCTCGGCCCGCGACCTCGTGGCCGCCCTCAACCAGCGCGAGAACACCACGAAATACCACCTCATCCGCCCCTCGGTGGACGACTTCAAGGTGGAAAACCACAACCTCGACATCGACGTGGTCGTTGAAGACACGCAGGCCTGCCCGCGCTACTCCGGCGTGACGGTCAGCGGCGTGAAAGTCGGTGAGTCGCCGGCCTGGCTGAAGAACCGCCTCGCCGCCGTCGGCATCCGCAGCATCAACAACATTGTCGACATCACCAACTTCGTTTTGATGGAAGTCGGCCAACCCATGCACGCCTTCGACGCCGACAAGATCACGGGTAAGAAGGTGGTGGTGAAATGCATGCCCGAAGGCACGCCTTTCGTCACCCTCGACGGTGTTGAGCGCAAGCTCAACAGCCGTAACCTGATGATTTGCAACGCCGAAGAGCCCATGTGCATCGGTGGTGTGTTCGGCGGGCAGAAGTCCGGCGTGACCATGGAGACCACCAACGTCTTCCTCGAAAGCGCCTACTTCAACCCTACCAGCATTCGTAAGACCTCCAAGTTCCATGGCCTGCAGACCGACGCCTCGTTCCGCTACGAGCGCGGTGCCGACCCGAACATCACCCTCTATGCCTTAAAACGCGCCGCCTTATTAATTAAGGAGTTGGCTGGCGGCACCATCTCGTCCGAAATCAAGGACGTGAAGAATGGCGACTTCGCCCCCGCCCGCGTGGACCTGAAGTTCGACTACCTGAACAAAATGGCTGGCAAGGTCATCGACCCGACCCAAGCCGTCAACATACTGAAGAGCCTTGAGTGCCAAGTCGTTGAGCAAGACGACAAACACGTGGTCGTCGACGTGCACACCAGCAAGGTCGATGTGACCCGTCCCGCCGACGTGGTCGAGGAAATCCTCCGCATCTATGGCTACGACAACATTGAGATCCCGAGCCGCATCCATGCTTCCATCAGCCGTGCTTCGAAACCCGATGCCGACAAGATGCAACAGAAGATCAGCGACATGCTCGTCGCCAACGGCTTCTACGAGATCATGAACAACTCGCTCACCAAGGCCGCTTACAGTGAGGCCTTCCCTGCCTTCGACCCTGCCCAGAACGTGAAGATTTTGAACCCGCTCAGCAGCGACCTCAACGTGATGCGTCAGACCCTGATGTGGGGCGGCCTCGAGAGCATCGCCTTCAACCAAAACCGCAAGGTTAGCGACATGAAATTCTTCGAGTTCGGCAACGTCTACTTCTTCGACGGAACGAAAGTTGGCGACGAGACCAAGCCACTCAAACCCTATAACGAGCACACCTGCCTCGACCTCTTCCTCACCGGCAACAAGCAAGCCGAGTTGTGGAATGCCCCGACCAAGGCCCTTGACTACTTCGACCTGAAGGAATATGTCATGGGCGTGTTGAACCACTTCAAGTTCGACTTCAAGGCCCTCGAAGCTAAGGAAGCCGAGCTGCCGCATTTCGACTATGCCACCACCTATTGCGTTGACGGCAAGGAGATTGTCACCCTCGGCAAGCTCAGTAAGAAGACCTTGAAGCATTTCGACTTGAAGAAGGACGTCTACTACGCCACCTTCAACTGGACCGTGATGATGCAATGCCTCGCCAAGGCCAAAGAAGTGCACTTCGAGCCGCTGTCGAAGTTCCCCGCCGTGCGCCGCGACCTCGCCATGATTTTCGACAAGAACGTCACTTTCGACGAGGTGAAGAAAGTCGCCATGGCCGCCGAAAACAAGATATTGCAATCCATGAGCCTCTTCGACGTCTACGAAGGCGAGAAGATCCCGGCTGGCAAGAAACAATACGCCATGAGCTTCGTGCTGATGTCGCCCACCACCACCCTCACCGACAAGGTGATCGAGAAGACCATGGGCAAGATCCAAAGCGCGTTTGAACAACAGTTGGGAGGAGTCTTGAGATAATGGACGTACAAGCAATAAAAAGGACCTTCGGCATCATCGGCACCGACCCTGAGCTCGACCGCGCCATCGGCATCGCGGCACAGGTGGCCGCCACCGACCTCACCGTGCTCATCACGGGCGAGAGCGGCACGGGTAAGGACGTGTTCCCGAAGATCATCCACCAAAACAGCGCCCGCAAGCACGGCCAGTATTTCGCCGTGAACTGCGGCGCCATCCCCGAGGGCACCATCGACTCGGAGCTGTTCGGCCACGAGAAAGGCTCGTTCACGGGTGCCGTCAACGAGCGCAAGGGCTACTTCGAGATTGCCGACAAAGGCACCTTGTTCCTTGACGAGGTCGGCGAGCTGCCGCTTTCCACGCAGGCGCGCCTGTTGCGTGTGCTCGAAAACGGCGAGTTCATCCGTGTGGGTGGCTCCAAGGTGATGAAGACCGACGTCAGAATTGTCGCCGCCACCAACGTCGACCTGCCCTTGGCCATCGAGAAAGGACGTTTCCGCGAGGATCTTTACTATAGGCTGAACACCATCCCGATCCACATCCCCGCCTTGCGCGAGAGGAAAGGCGACATCCCGCTGCTGTTCCGCAAGTTCGCTGCCGACTTCGCCGAGCGCAACCACATCCCTGCCATCACCATGACAGCCGATGCCATGAAGATGATGGAAAACTACCGCTGGGACGGTAACGTACGCCAGCTGAAGAACGTCACCGAACAAATCTCCATCATGGAGACCGAACGCACCATCACGGCGGAGACGCTGGCCAAGTATCTGCCCGTCAGGGTGCAAAGCAACCTGCCCGTGCTGCTGCCACGCGAGGACACGCCTGACGGCATGTCGGAGCGCGACCTGCTCTATCGTGTGCTCTTCGACATGAAGAAAGACATCGCTGAACTGCGTGCCCAAGTCAACAACATGACCAGCGGCCATCCGATGGAACAAAGCTACGTCCAGTCGGGCCCTGTCACCCAGATTGGCGACACCGTGGTGACCCGCGTCAGCCAAAACGAACCCGAAGAGGTCGAACAGGAGTTCACGGAGTTTGTCCCCGCCGAGGAGACCCATTACGGCGTTGTCTCGGCAGGCACGACGCCCGAGACGCTCTCGCTCGAGCATCACGAGAAAGAGATGATCATCAAGGCGTTAGAAGCCCATCGCGGCAAGCGCAAAGACGCTGCCAAGGCCTTGGGTATCAGCGAACGCACCTTATACAGAAAAATCAACGAATACGGCATCAACCTATGAGTATGAAAGCGAGGATAATGGTTTTTGTGATGGCTTTGGCGTTGCTTTGCCAAGGCTGTGGCATCTATTCCTTCTCGGGTGCCTCGATTCCCTCCGAGGCCAGGACCGTCTCGGTGGCCTACTTCCCCAACCACGCCCAACTCGTCAACCCGTCGCTGAGCAACAACCTCACCAACGCCTTGCGCGACGCTATGACCAACCAGACCACTTTGGACGTGGTGGAAACGGGCGGCGACATCGCCTTTGAAGGTGAGATCACCGACTACAAGACCTCGCCGGTGGCCATCACGGGGCAGACCGCAGCCATGAACCGCCTCACCGTCACGGTGAAGGTGCGCTTCAGCAACCGCCTCGACGAGACCAAAGACTTCGAGCAATCCTTCTCACGATACGAGGACTACCCCAGCGACCAAGACCTGAACTCGGTGCAGGAGACATTGACGTCAACGATTATTGACCAATTGGTGGAGGATATATTTAATAAGGCATTGGTGAACTGGTAAGGACAATTAATAATTGATAATTGATAATTGATAATTGAATAGATGGACAGCAAGCAAATCATAGGATACATGACGCGACCGGAGACGCTGAGAGGCGACACCGTCCAGACGGTGGAACAGCTGGTGGCAGACTATCCCTATTTCGCCATCGGACAGGCCTTGCTGACCATCGCCTACCAAAACACCGGCGACGAACGTTACGACAGTCAGCTGAAACGCACGGCAGCCCTCATGCCCAACCGCGACAAGCTGCGGCTGTTCACCGTCATCGCCAAGCACCGCTTCGAGAGCGAGCCTGACATCCCTGCCCTACCCGACGAATTCGTCCATGAGACACCCGAAGCCGATGCTCCTACCGACAACGTGTTCTCGTCCATCGAGAGCATCGAGACCAAGGAAGAACAAAACAGCGGCATCATCCGCGAGAAAGTCTTCATCATTCCCGAGATCGACCTCAGCGGCAGCCACGAGGAGCTCTCCGCCGAGATGGCCCTGTTGGAAGAAAAGAGAAAATCTCTGGACGAGCTGAAAGCCATCATCGCCAACCGCCTGAAAGAGATCGAGGAGGAGAAGCAACGAAAAGAGACCGAGCAACCTGCAGCCAAGAAACTATCACGCAAAGAGCTGATAGACAAGTTTATACTTGAGAATCCAAGTATCTCACGACCCAAAGCCGAGTTCTACAACCCCATCTCCGTGGCACAAAACAGCATCATCGACCAGGAGAACATTGTCAGCGAAACTTTGGCCAAAATCTACGAGAAACAGGGGTATATCGAGAAGGCAATTTCAATTTATCAAAAATTAGGCTTGAAATATCCAAAAAAAAGTCGTTATTTTGCAGCCCAAATTGAACGCTTGAGAGAAAGCAAAGAAAGTTAAACAATTAAATAATTAAAAATGTACACATTAGTAGTAATTTTAATCCTGATTGTCAGTGTGTTATTAGGATTGATCGTTCTGGTTCAGAACTCAAAAGGTGGCGGTTTGGTGTCCAACTTCGGTGGTGCCAACCAGATGATGGGCGTTCGTCAGACGACCGATTTCCTCGAAAAAGCCACGTGGACGATGGCTGGAATCCTGGTGGTTCTCTGCCTGATTTCGAGCATCACCCTTCCGAAGGGCTCCAAAGAGGGCACTCCCAGGAGTGAGATCGAGAACATGATCCCCACTCCGGAAGTTCCGGCAGCCAACCTTGACGTGACTCCGGCCAACGCTCCTGAAGAGGCTCCCGCCGAAGCTCCTGTTGAGGCCCCGGCTGAGACTCCGACTGAATAATATTTCCAGACAATCGGATAAACGGAAAAAAGAGGATGAAGCATCATCCTCTTTTTTTGTGCATTTTAGAGACAACACTGTGATTTTTGTGGCTGTCGTAATATGACGCAAAAAAACAGCGCACCCGAAAGGATGCGCTGTTTTCGTTTGAATCAGGGAAGATTACTTCCCTTCGCTCAGCTTCTTGTAGCCTTCGTAGCGGAGCTTGGCGAACTGCTCGGTCTTGGCGAACAGCTCCTTGGCCTCCTCGGGGAAGGTCTTCACGAGCGAGTTGTAACGCACCTCACCCATGATGAACTTCTGGAAGTCGGCCCAGTTGGGCTCCTTGGAATCGAGGTGGAAGCCGTTCTTGCCTTCTTCTTCCTCGGCGGGGTTGAAACGCCAGAGGTGCCAGTAACCGCAGTCGACGGCGAGCTTCTCTTCCATCTGGGAGTGACCCATACCGATCTTGATGCCGTGGTTGATACACGGGGCATAGCAAATCACCAGCGACGGGCCCGGATAAGCCTCAGCTTCCTTAATGGCTTTGAAGTACTGAGCCTGGTTGGCGCCCATGGCGACCTGAGCGACATAGACGTAGCCGTAGCTCTTGGCAATCATGCCGAGGTCTTTCTTGCGCACCTTCTTACCAGAGGCAGCAAACTTGGCGACAGCACCGGCAGGCGTAGCCTTCGAGGACTGACCACCCGTGTTGGAGTACACCTCGGTGTCGAGGACGAGGACGTTGACGTCTTCGCCGCTGGCCAGGACGTGGTCCAAACCACCGAAGCCGATGTCATAAGCCCAACCGTCACCACCGAAGATCCACTGGCTCTTCTTGACCAGGTGGTCCTTCAGGTCGATGATCTGCTGGCAGTAGTCGCAGCCACACTTCTCGCAAGCCTTGAGGATTTGAGGAGCCAGCTCAGCGGTCTTCACACCATCTTCACGGTTGTCGATCCACTCTTGGAACATGGCCTTCAGTTCCTTCGTGCAGCACTTGCACTCGGCGATGGCTTCCTTCATAATGCGTTCGACGCGGTCACGCATCTTGCGGGTAGCCGTGGCCATACCGAGACCGAACTCGGCGTTGTCCTCGAACAGGGAGTTGGCCCATGCCACACCCTTGCCCGTGCGGTTGTTCTTGCAGTAAGGCGTCGCAGGAGCGGAGCCACCATAGATGGACGAGCAACCCGTGGCGTTGGCAACGAGCATGCGCTCACCAAACAGCTGCGTGATGGTCTTGATGTAAGGCGTCTCGCCGCAACCGGCGCAGGCACCCGAGAACTCGAACAGCGGCTGAGCGAACTGGCTGTTCTTGATGTTGGCGTACTTGTCGATGAGGTTGTCCTTGTAGGTGACCTTCTTCTGACCGTACTCCCAGTTCTTGGCTTGGTCGAGTTGGCTCTCGAACGGTTTCATCACCAGAGCCTTCTCCTTGGCGGGGCACACGTCGGCGCAGTTGCCGCAGCCAGTGCAGTCCATGACGGAGACCTGCATTCTGAAATGCATACCAGCCATTTCCTTCGGCATCTTCATGTCGATGGCGGCCATGCCCTTCGGGGCTTTCTTCAGCTCGGCGTCAGTCATGACGACAGGACGGATGGCGGCGTGCGGGCACACCAGCGAGCACTGGTTGCACTGGATACAGTTGGCGGGGTTCCACTCGGGAACGACGGTGGCGACGCCACGCTTCTCGTAAGCGGTGGTGCCGGCCGGGAAGGTACCGTCGACGATGTCCTTGAAGGCGCTCACGGGCAGGTCGTTACCGCACTGGGCGACCATCGGACGCATCACCTTATTAATAAACTCGGGATCGGCATCGTTGTGCTCGAAGACGAAGTCAGTGGTGCAGTCGAGCTTGGCCCATTCAGCGGGAATCTCAACCTTGGTGATCTCGCCACCGCGGTCAACGGCAGCGTAGTTCATGTTGACGATGTCCTCACCCTTCTTGCCGTAGCTCTTCACGATGAACTTCTTCATCTGCTCAACGGCGAGGTCGTAAGGAATGACGCCCGAAATCTTGAAGAAAGCGCTCTGGAGGATGGTATTGGTGCGGTTGCCCAGACCAATCTCGGCGGCGATCTTCGTGGCGTCGATGATATACATATTAATATTGTTGAGGGCCAGATACTTCTTCACGAAGTCGGGAAGATGCTTCTTGGTCTCAGCAACGCTCCAAGGCGAGTTGTAGAGGAACGTGCCATTCTTCTTCAAGCCACGGAGGCAGTCGTACTTCTTCAGGTAGCTCGGGACGTGGACAGCCACGAAGTCGGGCGTGCCAACGAGATAAGGAGCCAGGATGGGCTGGTCACCGAAACGCAGGTGCGAGCAGGTGTAACCGCCGGACTTCTTCGAGTCATAGTCGAAGTAGGCTTGGCTGTACTTGTTGGTGTTGTCACCGATGATCTTGATGGAGTTCTTGTTGGCACCCACAGTACCGTCAGCACCGAGGCCATAGAACTTGGCTTCGAACGTGCCCTTCGGCAGGATGGAGATTTCCTTACCAACCTTGAGTGAACGACGGGTGACATCGTCCTTGATACCCACGGTGAACTGGTTCATCGGATTCTCGGCAGCGAGGTTCTTGTAGACGGCCAGGATCTGAGCAGGCGTGGTGTCCTTTGAAGACAGACCATAGCGGCCACCGATGATCATAGGAGCCTTCTTGACATCCTTGAAGGCTTCGACGACGTCGAGGTAGAGCGGATCGCCATTGGCGCCGGGCTCCTTGGTGCGGTCGAGGACGCAGATGCGCTTCACGCTCTTCGGCATGACCTCCATGAGGTACTTCGTGCTGAAGGGACGATAGAGGTGCACGGTGACGAGACCGAGTTTCTTGCCAGCCTTGTTTTCCTTGTCGATGACGGTTTTGATGACGTCGTTGATCGAACCCATGGCGATGATGACATCGGTAGCGTCTTTGGCGCCGTAGTAAACGAACGGGGCATATTCACGACCGGTGATCTTGGTCATCTGCTTCATGTACTTGGCCACGATTTCAGGCAGAGCGTCATAGTACTTGTTCTGCAGCTCACGGGTCTGGAAGTAGATGTCGGGGTTCTGGGCGGTACCGCGCGTGACGGGGTGCTCAGGATTGAGGGCTCTGTCACGATATTCCTTCAAAGCTTTCTTGTTAACGAGCTTGCGGAGTTTCTCCATGTCAGCGGCTTCAACCTTCTGGATTTCGTGTGAGGTACGGAAACCGTCGAAGAAGTGCAGGAACGGCACGCGGCCTTCGATGGCGGCGAGGTGTGCCACAGGGGCGAGGTCCATGATTTCCTGGACGCTGCTGGTGGCCAGCATGGCGAAGCCCGTCTGACGGGCGCTCATCACGTCGGCGTGGTCACCGAAGA
>Ga0310690_10003145_pt1 | contig 25240 bp, 17 predicted proteins | sample AusTroGonzalo_MG_2_FD_207661 | JGI IMG/M metagenome (GOLD analysis project Ga0310690, IMG submission 207661) | Bovine rumen microbial communities from tropical cattle in Woodstock, Queensland, Australia - Gonzalo_04 (v2) (version 2) | ecosystem: Host-associated > Mammals > Digestive system >... | reverse complement strand
TTGTCGCGGCTGGAGAATTCAAAGCCTCCATACACGACGCCGAGTGCGACCACCAGGCCGATCTCGGTGAAAAGGAGCTTCTTGTTTTCAAGGCTCGCTTTCGGGCTTTTCTTTACTTCCATAATACAGTCGTTTTAAATTGTTTTCTGATGCAAAGTTCGCCATTATTATTCACGCGCGCAACTTTTTTCCGGAAAACAATCTCTCACCCCACAAAAATAACCCACTGAAAACCAGCGGGTTATACAATCGTCCAAAATTAAAATCTCTCACCTATCTCTCCAACACCGCCAACAGGTCGGGGGCGTCCGGGGAGTCGGAGGCTTTGAGGCGCTCCTTGAGGCGGTAGAGGCGGTTGTAGACCTGGGGTTTGTCGCGGCCGAGGAGGGTGGAGACCGTGGTGGAGGAGAAGCCGGAGGCCGTAAACAAATATAATAGGTAGTCCTCTTCTTTGAGCGACGGGAAGGCGGCGCGTAGACGGCGCATTACGCCGTTGTAGCGGGCGTTCAGGGAATCTTCCAGCTTCTTCTGCTCGGCGGGATCGCTGCGGAGGCCCTCCACGATGGAGCGCACTTCGCGAAGTATCTTGGGCTGCAGGTTGGAGGTGCCTTCGTACACGTAGTACTGCTCACACAGGCGGTCCAGCATCTTGGCGCCGGAGCCTGTTTGCTCCATAATGTGCAGCCGGGCCTGCAGGTCCTCTGCTATCGACATTGTCTTTTCAGCCTCTTCCCTTTCAATCAGAAGTTGCTTCTCCGCCTGTATCCTGCGGGCGCGGAAATACAGCACCAGCGTGGCAAATACGGCCACAAGCAGGAGTATCGTCATCTCCGCCCTCTGGCGCGAGCGCTGGATATCCATCGCCACGCTTTGGGCCTTGCGCAGCGATACCAGCCCCAGATTGTGGTTCCCAGCTGCCGTTTGCGCGGTTCCCATCAGCTCCCAGGCCTTCATCCGGTCCACTCCGCGCCCGTGGGCTTCGAACCACAGACAGGCGCTGGACAGGGCGCTCATCGACTCGTCGTCCAGGAAGAAAAAGCTGCGGTAGAAGGTATAGGCCTTAAGATAGTCATACTCCGCCTGGCCCCGCTCGCTCAAATCGGCCCTGGAAAGGCTGTCGAGCTGCAAAAAGGCGCTCTCGGGGTCATTCTCCGCCATCGACGCAATACGGCCCAGCTGCTTCTTCTCCCCACTGCAGGAGAAAAGAAGCAGCGCCGAAAGCCATATTAGCGCGATTTTCCTCAAAGGTTCCTGAGAAGATTGTTGAGGGAAACTTTCTTGTCGATGAGGGCGCGCAGATCCTCGATCTTCACCCTCTCCTGGGTCATCGAGTCGCGGTCGCGCAGGGTCACGGTGCCATCGGCCAGGCTGTCGTGGTCCACGGTCACGCAGAAAGGTGTGCCGATGGCATCCTGACGGCGATAACGCTTGCCGATGGAGTCCTTCTCGTCGTACTGGTACGAGAAGTCGTACTTGAGTTCGTCCACAACCTTCTGTGCAAGCTCCGGCAGACCGTCCTTCTTCACGAGAGGCATCACGGCCACCTTGATGGGTGCCAGCGGGGCGGGAATCTTCATCACAACGCGCTCCTCACCGTTATCCAGTTTCTCCACGGTGTATGCGTGGCTCAGCACTGCCAGGCACATACGGTCCACGCCGATGGAAGTCTCGATGACGTACGGAGTGTAGGACACGTTCTCCTCGGGATCGAAGTACTCGATCTTCTTGCCGGAGAACTTCTGGTGGTTGCCCAGGTCGAAGTTGGTACGGCTGTGGATACCCTCGAGCTCCTTGAAGCCGAAGGGAAAGTTGAATTCGATGTCGGTAGCGGCGTTGGCGTAGTGGGCCAGCTTCTCGTGGTCGTGGAAGCGGTAATTCTCCGCGCCCATGCCGATGTTCACGTGCCACTTCATACGGGCCTCTTTCCATTTTGCGAACCAGTCAAGCTCGGTTCCGGGCTTGATGAAGAACTGCATCTCCATCTGCTCGAACTCCCTCATACGGAAGATGAACTGACGGGCCACGATCTCGTTGCGGAAGGCCTTGCCGATCTGGGCGATACCGAAAGGAATTTTCATACGTCCGGTCTTCTGGACGTTCAGGTAGTTCACGAAGATGCCCTGAGCCGTCTCCGGGCGCAGATAGATGAGGTTGGCGCCATCGGCAGTGGATCCCATCGACGTGGAGAACATAAGGTTGAACTGACGTACGTCGGTCCAGTTGCAGGTGCCGGAAATGGGGCACACGATGCCGCAGTCGATGATGATCTGGCGATACTCCGCAAAGTCGTTGGCCTTCTCGGCGGCCACGTAGCGGTTGTGAACCTCGTCCCATTTGGCCTTCTCGCGCAGCACGTTGGGGTTGGTGGCGCGGAACTGAGCCTCGTCAAAGGCGTCGCCGAACTTCTTGCGGCCCTTAGCCACTTCCTTCTCGATCTTTTCCTCGATCTTGCCCAGGTAATCCTCGATGAGGACATCGGCCCTGTAGCGCTTCTTGGAGTCCTTATTGTCGATGAGGGGGTCGTTGAAAGCGCCCACGTGACCGGAAGCCTCCCAGATGCGGGGGTGCATGAAGATTGCGGAGTCGATACCCACGATATTCTCGTGCAGGCGGGTCATCGCCTCCCACCAGTAAGCCTTGATGTTGTTCTTGAGCTGCACGCCCATCTGGCCGTAGTCGTAAACGGCTGCCAGTCCGTCATAAATCTCGCTGGAGGGGAATATGAAACCATATTCCTTGCAGTGGGCTACCAGCACTTTGAAGAGTTCGTCTTGTGTCATATGTCTTTAAAATTTACCTATTTCTTTTAATGGTATCTTAACAAAATCGCGCTCGGGGATCAGCGGGTGCGGGATTTTGAGGGTGGGCTCGTCTATCGTGTAGTTGCCATAGTAGAGGATGTCGATGTCGATGGGGCGGTCGTGGTACTCCCGCTTCTGCTGCGGGTCGATGGGCTCGGTGTCTTCGCGCCCGAGCGCCTTTTCGATGCGCTTCACCTCAGCCAGGATGCTAAGGGCGTGCTCCGCGGGCGAGCCCTTGCGGGGCAGGCGGAACATTACGCACTGGTTCAGGAAATCGGGACCCTCGAAGCCCCAGGAGGGGGTTTCGATGATAGAGGACGCTTTTTGCGGCAGGGCGCCGAAGGCATCGGCCATCATTGCGACGGCCGCCGCAAGGTTGTCCTCGCGGTCGCCCTTGTTGGAGCCAAGCCCGAAGTATACGTCCACCCTTTCCATCCTAGTCGTTCAGCTTGCTATAGTCGTCCTCTTCGTAGTCCAGGCCCAGTTCCACGCGGGCCTCTTCGGAGAGCATGCTCTTGTCCCACACGGGCTCGAAAGTGAGTTCGATGTCGCACTTCGTCACGCCCGGCACGGCCTCCACGGCCTGCTTAGCCTCGGCCATCACCTGATCGGCCATCGGGCAGTTGGGCGCGGTGAACGTCATCAGCAGCGACACTTCGCGCGCCTTGTTTATGTTCAGCTCGTATATCAGTCCCAGGTCGTATATGTTCACGGGTATCTCCGGATCATACACTTCCTTCAACGCCTGAATCACCGCCGCATACATCGGCTGCAACTCCTGCACATCCTCTGCCGTCAATATGTTTTTGTCTTCTTCCATTCAGTCTTTTGTCTTCTTGAGCCAAAACTTTTTCTGGCTCCGCGGACTAAAAGTTTTCTAGCCAACACGTCGTCGAAAACTTTTGTCCGACTCCGCTATCGAAAAAGTTTTGTCATTTCGAGCGTAGTCGAGAAATCTCCTTAATCGTCTCTATCATCGACACGAGTCCATTGGCACGCGTCGGGGAAAGGTTTTCCCGCAGGCCGATTTCGCTGATGAAGGCGAAGTCGTCATCGGCAATCTCCTCGGGTGTGAGGCCTGAGTATACGCTGATGAGGAGCGAGATGATGCCTTTGGTGATGATGGCGTCGCTGTCGGCGGTGAACCACAGGCGGCCGTCGCGCACTTCGGCGTCCAGCCACACGCGGCTCTGACAGCCTTTGATAAGGCGGTCTTCCGTCTTCTTCTCCTCCGGGAACGGCTCCAGAGCCTTCCCCAGCTCAATCAGGTACTCGTACCGGTCCAACCACTCGTCATACAACGAGAAGTCTTCCACTACCTTATTTTTCCTTTCCTCAAGTATTGTCATTTCGAGCGTTCCCTTTTGTCATTTCGAGCGTAGTCGAGAAATCTCATATCAGCATTTCAATCGCCTTGTCAAGGCTATTTGTAAAGTACTCCGCTTCCTGCATCGTATTGTACGGGGCGAAGGAGGCGCGGAGGAGGCCCGTGACGCCAAGGCGGTCCATCAGGGGCTCTGCGCACATCTGGCCGCTGCGGAGGGCGATGCCCATCTTGTCCAGGATGAGAGCAAGGTCCTCGTGATGCGCGCCTTCCACTTTGAAGGAGAAGAGCGGCACTTTGCGGTCAAGGTCTTCCGGGCGACCGTACTGGGTTATCCTGGGATGGTTCTCCAGGAAGCCGTATATGTATTTCTTAATGCTTTCTTGGTTTTGAGCGAGTTCCGCGTCCCCTAAGCATTCCTCAAGCAAATCCAGCGCGGGAACGAGGGTAGGTACGGCGTTGATGTTCTGCGTGCCGGCCTCGAACTTTCCGGGAAGTTTTGCCCAGGTGCTGCCGCTGAATTTTACGGTTTCGATCATCTCGCCGCCGCCCATAAACGGGGGCATCGCATCCAGCAGGAGGCGCTTGCCATAGAGCACGCCAGTTCCGCTGGCCGCGAAGAGCTTGTGGCCGGAGAACGCGTAAAAGTCGCAGCCCAGCTCCTGCACATTCACGCGGCGGTGCACTGCGCCCTGGGCGCCATCGACCAGTACCGGGACACCGCTTTCGTGGCAGATCTCCACGATTTCGTGCACAGGATTCTCTATTCCCAGCACGTTGGAGATGTGCGTCACTGCCATCAGGCGCGTGTTGCGGGTGATCAGTTCGGGCAGTTTGCCGATTTCGAGTTCGCCGTCGTCATCGACACCCAGAACCTTCAGCGTGGCCTTTTTGCGCTCGCAAAGGAGCTGCCAGGGGACGATATTGGAGTGATGCTCTGCTTCCGTGACGATGATTTCGTCGCCCTCGCCCACGAACGCCTCGCCGAACGAATACGCCACAAGGTTGATTGCGGCCGTGGCCCCGGAGGTGAAAACGATCTCCTCCGGATGCGCCGCGCCAAGAAATTCCTGTACGCGCTTGCGTGCGTTCTCATACGCATCCGTTGCGTCCATCGCAAGCTTGTGAACAGCCCGGTGGAGATTGGAATTCGCCGAATTACAAGATGTTACGAAAGCCTCCGTGACACTGGCCGGGCGCTGCGAAGTGGCCGCATTGTCCAGATAGACAAGCGGTTTCCCGTAGACTTTCGTGTCCAGTATGGGGAATTGCTCCCGTAGCTCTTGAGGTTTCATCACGTCTTGTATAAGTCTACAAATTTACATATTTTTGCGTTATGATTGATTATATTAAAGGACAAATTGCAGAACTCAACCCCACGGCCGTAGTCGTGGAGTGCTACGGAGTTGGTTACAACATCCTCATTTCCCTGCAAACATACGAAGCCCTTCAAGGTAAGGCCGATGCAAAAGTGTACATCCACCACTACCTCCGTGAAGACGAAGAACTCTACTACGGCTTCGCCACCCGGGACGAGCGCGAACTGTTCCGTCTACTGATCAGCGTCTCCGGCATCGGCGCCAGCATCGCCCGTATGCTCCTCTCCTCGCTCACCTGCGAAGAACTGCGCTCCGCAATCCTGTCCGAAGATATACATAAGATAAAGAGTGTCAAGGGAATAGGCGTCAAAAGCGCCCAGCGCCTTGTGCTCGAACTCAAAGACAAAATCGTCAAAGGCGAAGGTGCCGACGGCCCCGCCCTCTTCTCCACCGGCAACCCCGCCGTGGTGGACGAGGCCACCAACGCCCTGGTCATGCTCGGCTTCACCAAAGCCAACATCGCCAAGGTCATGCCTTCCCTCCTGAAAGAAAACCCCTCCCCCAAGGTGGAAGACCTCATCAAATCCGCCCTCCAGAAGCTCTAACCCTCATTCGAACAGTTACGCGATGATTATCAATGAGTTATATTTCACGCTTCAAGGGCGTGAATTAGCGGCCGAAGTAGACCAGGAGGACGGAGATGTCGGACGGGGAGACGCCGGAGATGTTGGAGGCTTGGGCGATGGTGGCGGGCTGGTAGCGCTTGAGTTTCTGGCGGCATTCGATGGAGAGGCCCTGGATGCGGTCGAAGTCGAAGTCGGCGGGAATCTTGATGTATTCGAGGCGCTCGTTCTTTTCTGCCTGGAGGCGTTCACGTTCGATGTAGCCTGAGTATTTGATCGCTATTTCCACAGCCTCCACTACTTCTCGCGAAAATGTTCCACATGGAACAATTCTCAACAAGTCTTCCAATGTGAGTTCCGGACGAGAAACTAATTCTGCAAGATGTTTGCCTTCTGACAGTGGTGTGGAGCCTTTTTCAACAAGCAGCGCTTCCACGTCGGTGGGACGCACTTTCTTCGCTGCGACATTTTCTGCGAGCTGTTTTACGTCTTCCTGTTTGCGGCACATCGCGGCATATCGTTCTTCGCTTGCAAGGCCCAACTCGTGCGCGACGGGCGTAAGCCTGAAATCGGCATTGTCCTGCCTCAGCAGAATTCTGAATTCCGCGCGCGAAGTGAACATTCGGTACGGCTCGTCAACTCCTTTGTGGATAAGATCGTCGATGAGAACACCGATGTATGCCTGGTCGCGCCTCAACACAAACGGCTCACGTTCCACAAGCTTTAAATGCGCATTAATACCAGCCATAATGCCCTGTGCGGCAGCTTCCTCGTAGCCCGTGGTTCCGTTAACCTGGCCCGCCAGGAACAGGTTTTCCACAGCTTTTGACTCCAGGGAAAGATGCAAATACTGCGGGTCGAAATAGTCGTATTCCACAGCATAGGCGGGCTTGAAGATCTCAACGTTTTCCAGGCCCTCAATGGCGTGCAGGGCCTCTAGCTGCACTTCCAGAGGAAGCGATGATGAGAATCCTTGCAGGTAGTATTCCAGCGATCCGGCGCCCTCCGGCTCAAGGAATAACTGGTGCGAATCCTTGCCTTCAAACGTACGCAGTTTATCCTCGATACTCGGGCAATAACGCGGCCCGCGGCCGTGAATCATTCCGGTGAAAAGCGGCGAACGGTCGAAGCCCGTGCGCAGAATGTCGTGCACTTTTTCGTTCGTCCTGAGCAGATAGCAATCCATTTGCGGGCGTCCGCCCTGGACTGCCGATTCGCGATCCAAAAACGAAAATCTTTCAGGATCCGGATCGCCGAGCTGGCGGTCCAGACGAGACACATCCACCGAACGAATGTCGATTCGCGGGGGAGTGCCGGTCTTCATCCTGAAGGTGGGGATGCCAAGCGCGGCCAGTTGCTCGGTCAGTCCGTAAGCGGCCTTCTCGCCGATGCGGCCTCCTTCGAAACTTTGCGTGCCGATGAACATCCGGCCGTTCAGGAAGGTGCCGGCGGTTAAAACAAGTGCCCGACACTTGAAAATTGCCCCAGTAACGGTCTTAACTCCTGCGATTTTGCCGTTCTCAAAGAGAAAATCGCTTGCGAAATCCGCATAAATCCTTAAGTTACAATTACTTAGCAGTGTTTTAAGCCAAGTGGCGGAAAACTTCTGTTTGTCGCATTGTGCGCGAGGACTCCACATTGCCGGCCCCTTTGAGCGGTTGAGCATCCGGAACTGCAGCGTTGCGGCATCGGTGACCAGTCCCATCCATCCACCCAGGGCGTCGATCTCGCGGACGATCTGTCCTTTGGCGATTCCACCCACGGCGGGATTGCAGGACATCTTGGCAAGACCCTGTAAATCCGGCGTCACCAACAACACACGCGAACCCAGAGTGGCAGCCGCCATCGCAGCCTCGCACCCGGCGTGTCCGCCTCCCACCACGATTATGTCGAAACTGTCCTTATTCAATTGTTTCCAAAAGCTTCAAATACTCATTCTCTTTCAGCCGCATCTCGGCAATGTCGGCCTCGGTGTGGTCGTCATAGCCGATAAGGTGCAGCAGGCCGTGGACTATTACGCGGTGGAGTTCCTCGTGGAACAACGTGCCGTACTCTAAAGCATTCGCGCGAACGGTGTCCACGGAGATAAACAAATCGCCATTCAACACTTCTTCCTCGCAATAGTCGAAGGTTATGATATCGGTATAATAGTCGTGGCCAAGATACTTGCGGTTCACGTCCAGAATTACCGGGTCCGAGCAAAATATAACGGACACCGCACCGATCCTGCAGCCTTCACGGGAGGCCACCTCTGACAGCCAGCGGGACGTAAGCCTGCGCCCCTTATAAGCAAAAGACGTATCCTGAGTAAAATACGATACCATAATCCAAAAATTTCCACAAAATTAGCTAAATTTGCGGATATGAGCGCATTCAAGACAGAAAAAGCGGTGTTTGTGGGCGTCGTCCTGGAGAAAGGGGGCGAGGCCAAGGTGCAGGAGTACCTGGAAGAACTCAAGTTCCTGGCTGAGACGGCCGGCGCCATAGGCGACAAATTCTTCACCCAGCGCCTCGACCGCCCGGACAAGGCCACCTATATCGGCACGGGAAAGCTCGAAGAAATAAAAACCTACTGCGAAGAAAACGAAATCCAGTATGTAATTTTCGATGATGAACTTACCGGAACACAACAAAGAAATATCGAGAAACAGATAAATTGCAGCGATGTCATCGACCGCACGTCCCTCATTCTCGAAATCTTTGCCCAGCGCGCCAAGACCTCATACGCCAAGATGCAGGTGGAGCTGGCCAACTACCAGTACATGCTCCCCCGCCTGGCCGGAATGTGGACCCACCTGGAGCGCCAGAGAGGCGGCATGGGCACCCGCGGCGGTATGGGTGAAACCCAGATAGAAATCGACCGCCGTATCGTCAAGCAGAAAATCTCCAAGCTCAAGGACGACCTCCGCAAAGTCGACCGCCAGATGGCCACGCAACGCAGCAATAGAGGCTCTCTGGTGCGCCTGGCCCTCGTGGGCTACACCAACGTGGGCAAAAGCACCCTGATGAACCTCCTGGCCAAATCCGACGTCTTCGCGGAAAACAAACTCTTCGCCACCCTGGACACCACCGTGCGCAAAGTCGTCATCGAAAACGTCCCCTTCCTGCTGAGCGACACCGTAGGCTTCATCCGCAAGCTCCCCACCCAGCTGGTGGAGGCCTTCAAGAGCACCCTGGACGAAGTGAGAGAGGCCGATATCCTCCTCCACGTGGTCGATATCTCCCATCCCGGCTTCGAGGAGCAGATGGAAGTCGTAGAAAAAACCCTCCGCGACATCGGTGCCGGCGACAAGCCGCAATTCGTCATCTTCAATAAGGTCGATGCCTACAGCTACGAACCCTACGACGAATTCTCCCTCACGCCCAAGCAGCCGGTGAACCTGACCCTGGAGGAGCTCAAGAACAGCTGGATCGCGGCGGAGAAGACCCCCTGCATCTTCATATCGGCCCTCAACAAAATCGGCATAGACAAACTCCGCAACGACATCTACAAAATGGTCGCGGAAATCCACGCGGGACGCTATCCATTCAACAATTTTCTGTGGTAGCCGATGAGAAGGGTCCTGCTGGTCATAGCCGCTTTCCTGATTTGCCTTTCGGCCGGAGCACAGGAAGAGTATCTGCATGATGCAGGTGCCCTTTCTGCTTTATATCGCGGTGAGACCCCTGTCAGGTATCTTTTCGCCTATAACGGCACCTATTATATGGATTCGCCTGAATTCAAAAAAGGCGAAGTCTTCTACAACGGCAAGCTCTACAGCGGCATCCTTCTCAATGTCGATGCCGTCCGGCAGGACCTCCTGATAAAACCCGACGGCGCCAACCTCACCCCCGTGGTGCTCAGCCGCCTGCACGTGAACTGGTTCTCCATAAGCGGCATCACCTATGTCAACCTCCGGGCTATCGGCCTCAACGATGCGCCGGAAGGCTATTTCCGGGTCGATGCCGACGGCGACAAACCCCTGTTCACACAGATAAGGAAGTACTATAAGTCGCAGGCCGGCTACCACAACGGCAACCCCATCGGCTACGACGACCCCTTCTACGACGAGAACAATCCCGTCTTTTTCTATCGGGAAGAAACGCATTATACTCTGGTCGATGGGGCCATAAAGAAACTTGGCCGCACCGCATTCCGGAAAGCCCTGAAAAAGGCCGTTGAAAGCCCTTCCGAGCCGACGATCGCCTCCCTTATGCAGCATTGGGAAGGAACCACGGAAGCCGTGGAAACAAACGATCCTCCTGCATTCACCTGCACCATAATCCGCCTTCCCGACGGCTTCTTTGCCGAAACAACCGACGGCAACGACGACACGCCCACGGAGGAGAGCATAACCGCCAGTTACCGGAATAAACTATATATAATAGGTAGCGGAAACCAGCAACGCCAGGTTACCGTAAGAGGCGTTGTCAAAGACCTTGAGACCGGAGAAATCCTTCCCGGCGTGGTGGTCTTTGACGATAAAACCAGGACATATGCGGAAAGCGACCACAGCGGCCGGTATTCCATCACGCTTCCCCGGGGCGAAAACGTCCTCAACTTCTCCTATGAAGGCAAGGAAGACCTCGCCCTCAACGTCGAGCTCCGCTCCAACGGATCCCTCAACGTAGAGCTTCCGGACAGGATCAACCTTCTGCCGGGAGCCGTCGTATCGGCACAGAGTATGGCCAACCACCGCAATTCCACCGTTGGACACGAAGTGATGAACGTGCGCACTCTGGTTAAGGTTCCATCGGCCTTCGGAGAAGGGGACGTCATCAAGGCTGTCCTTATGCTCCCTGGCGTCAAGTCGGTGGGCGAGGCTTCGGGCGGATTCAATGTACGCGGCGGCTCCCAGGACCAGAATCTCGTGCTTTTCGACGGCTGCACCATCTATAATCCCAGCCACCTGTTCGGCCTGTTCTCGTCCTTCAATCCGGACATAGTGGAGAATGTGGAACTGTTCAAGAGCTCCATCCCGGCCCAGTATGGCGGCCGCCTGTCATCGGTGTTAAGCATAGAGTCGAAAAGGGGCAGCACAGACCGCCTGCGGGGCTCGGCCAGCATCGGGGCCCTCACCAGCCGCTTCCATCTCGAAGGCCCCCTGGACAAATCCAGAAAGACGACTTTCATCGCCGGCGGACGCACCACATATTCCGACTGGATATTGAAACGCCTTCCCCAGAACAGCTATTACCACGACGGGAGCGCAGGGTTCAGCGACTTTAACCTGGGGCTCACCCACCGCTTCAACGAGCGCAGCACGCTAAGGCTCAACGGCTATTTCGCGGCCGACCGCTTCTCGTTCAGCAGGGACACCACCTTCAACTATTCCAACCTGAACGCATCGGCACAATATCGCTACAGGGGAGACGACGGAAAAGTCTTCCAGATAAGCACGGGTTATGACAGGTTCCGCAACAAAACCGGAATCTACGGCTGGGAACAAAGCGCATATGATTTGAGTACGGAAGTGAACGACGTGTTCCTCCGCAGCCTGTTCGCCTTTCCGATAGGGAATCACACCATAAGCAGCGGAATCGACGTGGTGGGCTACAGACTGCAGCCCGGCACCATGTCGCCTTATGGGGAGGAGTCCAGGATCATCGAACAGGCGCTTGAAAACGAGACGGCTGTTGAACCCGCGCTGTTTGTGTCCGACAAATGGGACATCAACGGTAAGCTGTCGGTCGAGGGCGGGCTCCGGCTATCGTCCTTCCTGTTCCTGTCGACCTCAAAATTCTATATCGGTCCGGAAATGCGCCTGTCGGCCAGATATTCGGTTATGGACAACCTGTCGATAAAGGCCGGATTCAACACGATGAGGCAGAATATCCACCTCATCTCCAATACGGCCGCCATCTCCCCCATGGACACCTGGAAACTCAGCGACGGGGATATAAAACCCACCACCGGGTGGCAGGCCGCCGGGGGAGTCTATTGGACCGATATGGGAACGGGGGTCGATTTTTCCGTCGAGGGCTATTATAAACGGATGAGCAATTGCCTGGACTATCGCCAGGGCGCAAAGCTCATTATGAACGAGAATCTGGCCGATGACCTCCTCCCTGTTTACGGAAAGGCCTATGGCGTGGAGATGCTGGTAAAAAAGACCGTCGGAAACCTTACCGGATGGGCCAGCTACGGCTATTCCCGCTCCAAATACAAGGAGATGGAGCACAAGGGCTACGAAGCCATTGGCGGAGGCGGATGGTACAACGCCCCTTATGACAAACCGCACGAGTTTAAGCTTGTGGCAAACTGGGCCCTGACACACAGGTACAGCTTCTCCGCCAACATCGACTATTCAACCGGCAGACCCGTCACCGTCCCCGTGGGAAAGTACTGGATGGGCGGGATCTATCGCTTTGCCTATTCAGAGCGCAACAGTTACCGCATCCCTGACTACTTCCGTATGGACCTGGCCTTCAACATCGACCCGGGACACAAGCAGACAGACCTTGTGCACACGTCCATCACCATTGGCGTATATAACGTAACAGGCCGCAAAAACCCTTATTCCGTCTTCTTCCGGACAAATTCGGAGGGTGAACTGAAAGGATATATGTTGTCCGTCTTTGCAACCCAGATTCCATACATCAACTTTAATCTTCTGTTCTGATGTTAAAGAAAAGCATACTGTGTCTTGCCGCGGCGGCCCTTCTTTGCGTGTCCTGCATCTATCCCTTCGATGCAGACATTCCGGAGGAGGACCAGAACGCCCTTGTGGTTGAGGGCGATATTGTGATTGGAGGATACAGTACTGTCACCCTGAACAATCTGGTTTCCCTCAAGGGTAAGGCCAAGGCAACCCCTTCCGGGGACGTCTTTCTCGAAGAAGAAAACGGCGCCACTTACACCGGAACAATGATGATCTCCGGGCAATACCGCATTCCCGCGGAGGGTGCGAATCCGGATTCCAGATACAGGCTGAGGGTTGAATGCGACGGCAAGACATATTCCACCGACTGGATAACCCTTACCGCAGCTCCTGAAATAAAGAAACTCAGTTTTTCCGTTGATGAGAATAAGGTATATGTCCTGCTTTCCTTCGACGCGGAAGACGAAGGATATGCAGCCATTACATATCAGGAAATATGGTATTTCCATACCGAGTTTCAGCAAATGCTTACATACGATCCGGCCAGTAACGCCATCTCCCAGATTACCGTTCCGGACCTGACTTATTACTACTGCTGGAAAAAAACATCATATCCTTATGAGACGTTTATAGACTATTCGATGTTGAGTGGAGACGTCGACAGCTATCAGGTTCTCTCATTCAACCGCACCAGCAATAAAAACCACGGCGACTATACAATAAAGGTGCGCGTGCGGAACCTTACGGAACAGGAATACAGGTACAGGAAAAACCTGGAGAATATCTCTTCTTCCGGCAGCAGCCTGTTCTCCCCGGAACCGGGAGACATTGAGAGCAATATACGCTGCGTCTCGGACGAAAACGTTCCGGTTTACGGATATGTCAATATCTCCAAAACCAGCAGCGCCACGGCGCGTCTGGACGGCCGGTACTTCAAGACACATTCTCCTTCACAGCTATTAATCCTGGACCCGATTGATTATCAGTATTACTATGACCGCGGATACGTGCCTGTGGATATGACCACCAATGACACCGGTTCAGGACCGGGGTGGGGGCCGCTCGGATGTGTTAACTGCGTTGCCGCGGGAGGTACGCTCAGCAAACCGGAATTCGACTGATGAAAAAATCCATTCTCATACTTCTCGCGCTTTTCCTGATATCGGCAAAAGCCGTATCGGCCCCGGTGGAAAGAATCTACGTTTCCACCGACAGGAGCGTCTATGTCGCCGGAGAATACATGTGGTGTTCGCTGTTCCTTGTCGATTGCTCCAGCCACCGCCTGTCGACATACAGCGCCGCCGCCTATATGGAGCTGATCTCTGTCGATGGAACCGTTGCCACCGCAAAAGTCGCCCTTTTAGGTGGACGTGGCTCCGGGCGGTTCCGCATTCCGTCGAACATCCCCAGCGGAAACTACCGGCTGGCGGCCTATACCGCCTCGCAGCCGGCCGAATCGGCCCCCTTTGGATCCAAAATCCTGTCGATATTCAATACCTCTTCCACATCCAGGGTAAAAGACGGCGTAGTCCTGGTTTCAGAAGAAGATTATATGTCGATGACCAGGCCCGAACGTGAAACCGAAGGGCCGGTAGAGATTGTAATCCCGGAAAACCTCCGTCACGGAAACTCAGTAAAGCTGAATCTTTTCAACGGAGGGCTATTTTCAGCCTCTCTAAGCGTATCTGTCCATCGGAAGGATGTAACCCTCATCGAAGCGGAAAACGACGGCCCCGCGGCTTTTATGGCGCTTTTGCCGTCCTCCTCCGAAACGGAAGGCCTTCCGGAATATGAAGGGGAAATCATTACCGCCGTCACCAGGGACGTACCAGAAGAGACCATGGTAACCCTGTCTTCAACCGGTGTAACCCCTGACGTCTATCTCGGAAGAACTGATTCCGACGGAAAAGTCCATTTCTATACTAATAATCTATACGGTAACAAGGAACTGGTGGTTGAGGTACACGGTGCCGATAAAAGCAGTTTGAGTTTTGTAAGCCCCTTCAAGCACCCCCATCCGGGAACAATCGCCCCTCTAGCGATTTCTCCGGCACAGAAGGAGGACCTCCTTGCAAGGAAAGCCTCTCTGGCCGCCCTTCCCGAACCCGACACACTGCTTTCCTTCCTTCCCAGAAGGCAGGATGCTTTCCTTGGCGGGGCAACGCCCATTATTTATCATCTCGACGATTATACCCGCTTTGACTCTTTCAGGGAAGTAGTCGTGGAAATCCTTGGAGAACTCCAGATAAGGGAAGTCCACGGTAAAAAGGAGATTCTGATGGTGGTTCCGGAAGGAGCCAACACCAGGAAGAACCTTATGGACAATATCCTGGTCCTGCTGGACGGGGTTATTATATCCGACATCGGCATTCTGGAGGAGATGGACGCCAATCTGTTCGAAGATGTATATGTTTACACCACCGGCGTTACCCTCGGCGGTCTTGCATTCAACGGGGTTGTGAACTTCATCACAAAGAACCAGCACGTCAAGGCCATCCGTTTCCCGTCAAACGTTATGGTCGTGGACTTTGAAGGTGCCAGCTACCCTATGGCGCTCCTGTGCGGCTTCGGCGGGGACGAAAGGATGAACCTTATCTATTGGAATCCCATCGTCGACATTCCGCAGGGAGAGAAGGCCGATATTTCCCTCGGCGTTCCGCACTCGGCCGGACACTACGTTATCATGGCCGAGGGATTCACCGGAGACGGCTCCCCGATAAGCGTTTCAAGAGACTTCGTAATAAGATAAAAAAGAGCGGCTCTTCATCGGAGCCGCTCCTTTTATCAGTAGGAGTCAATTACTTCTGAATGGTTTCAAAACCAGTGTTCCTGACAAGGCCCCTGCCGGAAGCTGTTACTTCCGCATTGTGAAGCGTTGCGGTTGCGCTGGGATTGATTTCAACGTAATTGCGCTTGTTCAGTGAATCCACATACCTTCTCACGTTCTCCTTGCGCTGAAGTTTCTTGCTTGCGCGGTTAACGGTGGTGTTGATATCTGCAGAGACGTCAACGACATCAGGATCCACCAGCAGGATGTAATTCATGCAGGTCAGATAACCGGCAAATTTTCCAGTACTTGCGCTTATTGCACCCCACCAGATCTGGGTGAAGTTAACATCGTCTTCTGCAGAAACGAATGCCAGGATACCTTCATCAACATAAGCGGCTACCATCACGTAATCATCTGTAGTGACACTCTCGGCATCGTCAGAAACATAAACGGGAATTACGGTGTAGGATCCGGAGGCATACGTTCCTGCCGCTTCATTTTTAAGGGTATAGACCATTCCTTTATACCACTCCATATACAGATCATCGGAGAAGGTCTTGTAATAAGCGGCACCGCCATAGGTGAAGCCATGGGCAAGGATACGGTCGCTGTCATCAGCAACGTCTTCTGCCTCTTCAAAGGTTACCATTCCATAGAATTCACGGTCTACGGGAGTGTGCTCGTCATCGGTGGCATATGCCGCCCATTCTGTAGCAAACAGCTTTTCCTTGGAAACATAATCGATCAGAGCATCTCCGGTATAGTTGAGCTGCAGAGGAGAAAGGTCACCGTAAACAAATGATTCATACACGGCGAACTTGTCCTGGGGTTCACCATCGGCCAGAGGGATGGCCACAACGGTGTACTGTCCTGCGGGAGCACCCTCGGGAATAGCCACCTTGTACACACCGGCCTCTTCCACAACCATCACATCCTCTGCAAGAGGAAGAGCGGCGGTGGGATCCTCACCGGGAACGACAACCAGGGCGACATCCTTGACATCGGGACCGACATAGTCCAGGGTTACCATTGCCACATCGGGTTCGTCCTTCTTGGAAAGAACGCCTTCGAATTCCATTTCGATGGTGTAGTCGGCAATGACAACATCAGGGAAGGTGATGGTGACCATACCGTCATACTGCGTCCTGTTAAAGCCGCCCAGACCGCTGATGTAATAGTAGGGGGCCCACTGAATCTGTGCGGGCAGACCATTCTCCTGATAACTGAGCACTTTGTTGTGGAGCCACTTGTCTTCGGTTCTAAGGCTGGAGAATGATGCAGGGTGATCTATCTCCATCTGGCCCTTATTAGTGCCGTCGTCGTAGGTGTAAGGGATAAGATCGTAATCGAAGTAAACCAGATCATCCTGAGTAATGGTTACACCTGCCAACACGTCTCCCTTCTGGAGAAGAACGAAATCAAAATAAGGAGCAGCGTCGCCACCAAGAGTGATATAGCCGTTGGTGGTGCACTGAGGAGCGCCCTTATAAGGATTCATAATTCTGAAGCGTTTGGGCTCAAGTTCGTTCTGCATGATCTCGATACCGGTGAGAGGTTTCTCCCAGCCGAAGTATGTGTCGATATAGGTTGCAGTCTTACCCAGGCTCTTCCAAGGCTCAGGGAGATAGATCTCAATCTTCAGCTCTGAAGGAGCGTAGATCGTGGTCTGTTCCTTAATCTTGAGAGTGATGCCGTAGAGATCCTTGAAGGCGTACTTCGAATAATCGATAGGAAGGGACACAGCCGCCTCCTGCTTACCTGCCGCAAATGCCACCTTAACGTCCTTGGCGCCTTCTGCGAAGACGGTCTTGGAAGTATCGGTTACGGTTACGATAGCCTCTGCAGCCTCATCTTTAGTTGCCCTGTAAATAGGAATCTCAAAAGATGTGGTGGTAGCGGTGATAGTATATAAGGTGGGGGTAGTGGCTTGGAAGTAGAACTGCGCACCTTCTTCTACCTGTGCCGCCTCATAGGGGGGATATTCCTGCTCGCAAGCTACTGCAACAAATGCAAGAAGCGCAGCCAGAATGTAGAATAAATTCTTTTTCATATTCTTCTCCTTTTATTAGAATGAAGTCACAGGATCTGAATCTCCGGTCGGGGGAATCGGTTCCGGATTATTCGTGCAGGCGAAATTGTAGTTGGTCTCTGTCTGGACGATGCAAGTGTTCATCCATTCAGGGGTATGGTCGATATTCCAACGATACTTCTCGGTGTGGTTGGTGTTGGCATAGTTGCGGATGATACCCTTCTGGAGACGCTTGATGTCGAAGGTGGCAAGACCTTCACCCCAGAACTCCACGCGGCGCTGCCACCAGCACTCGTTCACAAACTTGGAAGTGCTTGTGTTGAAGTATGCCTCGTTGTGAGTACCGTACACATAGGAAGCGTCACGGGTCTTTGCAAAGGCGGTGAGGAGGGCGATACCGTCGGCCTCGTTCTGGCGACCGGCAGCTTCTGCCTCGATCAGGTACATTTCCTCAACGCGCATGATGGGAACTGCAACTACGAAACCGATGTACTGGTTGTCGCGGCCTGCGTCGCCACCGGCGGTGCGGAACTTAACCTCAAGACCACCAACTTTGTTGTAACCTTCCGTCACATGACCGGTGTTGTAGAGCCAGTCACCGTGACCTGCTGCAGAATATGCATTCAGGGCTTCAATCTGTTCTTCCTTTGTAGCGAGCTCGTCGATAGCAAAGTCTACGAAACACTTTCTGCGGAAGTCGGTAGTAGGGATGGTCTCATAGAGGTGACGGTCGATAAGGAACGGCTGGCCGTAGTTGGCGGCGTATCCGCAACCCGAAACCTCCGGATTGATCTCGATGCACATCATGGAACCCCAGCTGGAGTCGCCGTCGTTCACAAGGATGGTGGGATCGTCCGCCTTGAAGGTCATACCGAACATCCAGGACTTGTTGGGAGTGTTGAATCCGAGGTCAGGATCGGTGTAAGCGGCTTCGTCCATGATGGTGTAGCCGGCCTGTGCCTTCTTTGCATAAGTAACGGCATTTGCCCATTCACCCATCTCCAGATATGCGCGGGCCTTGAGGCCGTACACGACTGAAAGGTCGGGAGTATAGACGTTAGCCCTCTTGTAGTTGGCGATGAGAGTCTCAGCCTTGTCAAGATCGCTGATGATGAATGCCCACATATCCTCGTTGGTTGCACGGGGGTTGTTGGTAAGTTCCTCAACGGAAGTCTTCTCGTTCACGATAGGAACGGTGGGAGAATTCTTGTCCACGGTGTAGGGCTTGGGTGCGAACATACGGGCGAGATCCATGTAGTACATGGCACGCAGGGCATAAGCCTGGCCTGCACCGGCATTGTGTTCGTCATCGTCGATACCCTCGGAAAGGTTGATCACGTCGTTGCAGCCCTTGATCCATCCATAGTAGTAGGTCCAGGGGAGCTGGGCGGTACGGGTACCGGGGCCCATAGAAACGATGGAATACCAGTAGGTATACCAGTTCTGGTAAGGATAAACAACATCCTGACCCTGAACGTCACGCTCCAGATAGAATGCGGGAAGACCAAAGTCGAAAGGATACTTGTTGCTGGAGCCGCCATATGTGAATTCACCGCAAAGGGTTGAAGTCAGGGCCTGAACAAAGAGGCTATAAGAACCGGGTGCGTTTGCAACCTGATCTTTGGTAGCATAGTTGGACTGGGGCGAGAACTCCTTGATGCAGCTGCCAAGCATTACGATAGCAAGACCTGCCGCAAGAATGTATTTAAATGTATTTTTCATATTCGTTCCCTCCTGTTAGAATGTTACCTGGATACCACCGGAAATGGTGCGTACAGGTGAATAAACGTTCATAGTAGAAGTGCTGGAGAAGGAGTACCTGGGATCCAGACCCTTGCGGGCGCTGATGAAGCCGAGGTTCTCACCCAGAACGTAGACGCGCAGGCTGTGGATGTCCTTGATAAGTTTGTTCACGGGGACATTGTAGCCGACAGAGAATGACTGGAAGTTCAGGTAGCTTGCATCGGTAAGGAACCTGTCACCATAGGTTGCATAGCGGTCGCCATACTGCCAACGGGGGAGGTTGCTTTCCTTATTGGTCTCGCTCCAGGAATAAATCCAATCCTTATGGAAGGTTGAACCTGCTCCCTGGGTGTTCTGAACGGGATCCATCAACTGGCCATAGCGGTTATCCATGATCTTACCGCCCACCTGATAGTCAAACGTAGCGGAGAAGTCGAAGCTGCCGATACGCAGGTTGGTGCCGAAGCCGCCGAAGAAGTCGGGCAGGGTGGTGCCGTGTGCATAACGGGTAGCCTCACCGATAAGGGTGGTGGTGCCGTCCTTGGTGGCACCGGCCTTGGCGATGTTGTTGGTGATCTTTTCACCGTTCTCGTCAAGTTTGCCACCTGCGGGGCTCAGTTCCTTGTCATAGTAGTAGAGGGCCTCACCATTCTCGTTGACACCTGCATATGCATAGGTCATGTAGTTGTTGAGAGGGCCACCCACTTCATACCAGAACGGGGACTCGAAGTAACCGCCGTTTTCTGAAATCTTCGACTCCGGCAGAGACAGGATCTTGCCGTGAGCTGTGGAGAGGTTGGCGTCGATAGACCATTCAACCAGGCGGGTGCGTACGGGAACCACGGTAAGGCTGAGTTCAACACCGCTGTTGGCGATGTCACCTACGTTGCCGTAGTAACCACGGGAACCTGCGCTCTCAGGGATGGAGATCCAGAACAGCTGGTCGGCGGTCTTCTTGTAGTAGAAATCAAGGTTACCGGAGATGCGGCTGTTGAACAGGCTCCATTCAGCACCGATATTGCTGTTGGTTGTGGTTTCCCAGGTGATCTTGTCGTTACCCTGCAGACGGAAGGAAGGAACCATTCCGGTCTTGCTTGCATTTGCAGAAAGCGAATAAGTGTCCACATATGCAAATGCCTGGGTGTTATCGTTACCCTGCTGACCGATGGAGGCCTTGAGTTTCAGGTAGTCGATGAAGGATACATCTTTCAGGAAAGCTTCCTTGGATATAACCCATGCACCACCAACGGACCAGAAGTTACCCCAGCGGTGATCCTTGTCGAAATACGAGGAAGCATCACGACGATAGCTCACGGAGAGGAACAGCTTGCTGTTGTAGTCGGCCTGTGCGCTCAGGAAGTAACCTTCTACATTGTAGTTGGTGGAATATGAGCTTGAAGACACCTGCTTGTCGGCGAAGGCGTTGATTTCAAGGATTTCAGGAGAGAAAGCACCACGTGCGGTTGCGCTCAGAACGGCGTTGTTCGTACGATAGTACTCGTGACCTGCCATGATGTTCACGTTCACCGGACCGAAGTTGTTGTTGTAGGTGAGGGTCTGAACATTGTTGGTACGGATACTGTTGGTTTCCTGCTTTAAGAGTTCGCCGTTTACACCAACCTTCGGGCCATAGAGACCGTTCTCATAATCCATTGCCCTGGTGTTGCCCCAGATAATGGTGGAAGAGATGTTACCGTGCAGATGCTCGGTGAAGTCGATGTTAGCGGAGAGGTTACCGTTGAGCTGGTTGCCATTGCTCTGGACCTTGTTGTAGCGGTTGCTTCCCAGAGGGTTACCGGTCTGGAGGAATGCACGTCCCACACCATAGTTGGTTGCTGCCACACCGTAGTCGTACTGAGGGTTGCCGTTGGCGTCGGTACGGATGACCGGGTTGCCGTTGGCGTCGAGTACGCGCACGTAGATAGGATAGATAGGAGCAATCATTGATGTGTAGTACATCAGGTTGGTGGAACCCAGCTCGCTGGAGCTCATGTTAGGGTTGGAAGTGGTGGTGGAATTGGTGTAAGCCACGTTTCCATTGATCTTGAGCCACTTCTTAGCCTGGTAGTTGGCTTTCAAGCGGGCGGAAATACGCTCATAACCGGAGTATTCGATGATACCGTCTTCGTTGAGGTAGTTCACACTGGCATAGTAGCTGGCCCTGTTGTTACCACCATTCACGCTCACGCTGTATTCCTGACGGAGAGCGTTGTGATAAGCAGCGTCACGCCAGTTGTCGTTGGTCATGTAGTAGGTTTCGCCATTGAACTCGTATGCACGGCCAAGAACTGCGTTGGGGTTGAGCTTGCCGTTTACACCGATAAGGCTCTGGCCCTGGGGAACAGTGTAGATGTTGTAACCCAGGTCGGAAAGCATTGCGGCGTTGGCTTTGTTGTTGGCGGTGAGAGCATCTGCACCCTGATTCAGATAGTAGTTGTTCAGGAGGGTGTAGTAGGCCTCGTAGTACTCACGGGGATCAGTGATGGTGTCGTAGTCCTGGATAGCACGGGAACTGACACCCATTCTTGCATCCACGGTTACGACAGCCTCGCTGGAGCGTGCGTGCTTGGTGGTGATGAGAATAACACCGGAAGCACCACGGGCACCGTACAGGGCTGCGGAAGCAGCGTCCTTCAGAACGGTGATGGACTCGATATCACCCTGGGGAATGTTGGAAAGGCTGGCCGGATAAGGCGCGCCGTCAACAATGATGAGGGGTTCCACGCTGGAATACAGAGAGGAGATACCACGGATGTTCATGGAACCTGCGCCGGCACCAGGAGCACCTGAAGAACCTCTCATCTGCAGACCGGGAACGCTACCTACGAGGGTGTTGGCCACGTTGGTTGCCTGGCGCTTCTGGATGTCTTCCGATTTCATCACGGTGACGGAACCGGTGAAGGCTTCCTTGGTAGTGGTACCGAAGGCCACGACGATGGTCTCGTCCAGCAGAGTGCTGTCTTCAATGAGAAGCACCTGAATGGAAGTGCGGTTGTCCACGGGAACTTCCTGAGTCACATAACCCAGGCAGCTCACGATTAGAGTACCGTTAGAGGGGACACTCAGCTTGAAGGCACCCCCTGCATCAGTCAATGCATAAACGGTGGTGCTGCCCTGGAGAACCACGCTGGCTCCCACGACAGGATCACCTGCTCCGTCAACAACGCTACCGCGCACACTGATTGTCTGCGCGCTCAGAGCGATAGCTGAAAGGAGTAATGCAATTGCTGTGAAAAAAACTTTGATTTTTTTCATACGCTGATAGAATTAAACATAAAATATTGATACAAAAGTTGTTCTCTCTTTCTAAAACAGCTTTGTCCGGGCATAAATACTATTACCGGAAATGCAAAGATTGAACTTTTTTTTCAAATACCCAAATTTTGAAACTACTCTTAAAATACTAAATTAACACTGTAATACTAATATTTTCAGTCTTTTTAAAATTTTTTACACCCAAAATGACTATCAATTATTAATAAAACAGCCTAAATTGCTTAATAATTTAAAATTAAAAATTTTTAATAATTATTCAAAATTTGTTTGTAAGTGCTTTATTCGCTGAATCTTGCTTTAAGGTATTCCCTGTTAAGACGGGCAATATGGTCGATGGTAACGTGCTTGGGGCACTCCATCTCGCAAGCCCTTGTGTTAGTACAGTTGCCGAATCCCAGCTCGTCCATCTTGGCAACCATTGCGCGTGCACGGCGTGCAGCTTCGGGTTTACCTTGAGGCAGAAGCGCCAGCGAAGACACTCTGGCGGCCACGAACAGCATCGCAGAACCGTTCTTGCAGGTTGCAACGCAGGCGCCGCAACCAACGCAAGCGGCTGCATCCATCGACAGTTCAGCGTCGTCGTGCGGAATCAGGACGGTATTTGCATCCTGTGCCGATCCGGTACGTACCGTGATGAATCCTCCGGCCTGGAGAATCTTGTCGAAGGCCTGACGGTCCACCACAAGGTCCTTGATCACGGGGAATGCACCGCTTCTCCAGGGTTCCACGGTAATGGTGGCTCCCGGTTTGAAATGACGCATGAACAGCTGGCAGGTGGTAACCTGGTCGTCCGGGCCGTGCGCGCGCCCGTCTATATATAAGGAACAGGCGCCGCAGATACCTTCGCGGCAATCGTGGTCGAATGCAATGGGTTCCACGCCCTTGCGGATAAGCTGGTCGTTGAGGATATCAAGCATTTCGAGGAAGGAAGCGTCCTCCTCCACATCCGTAACGTGATATGTCTCGAAATGTCCCTTACTCTTGGCGTTACGCTGACGCCATACTTTCACATTGTATTCCATATCAGTCCTTATAGTTACGGGTTGCTATCTTGATATTATCGTACTTGAGCGGTTCCTTATGGAGTTCCGGCTCAACACCTTCTCCCTTGTATTCCCAGGCGCCAACGTACATAAAGTTCTCGTCGTCGCGCTTGGTTTCGCCTTCCTCGGTCTGCATTTCCTCGCGGAAGTGGCCGCCGCAGGATTCCTTGCGGTGAAGGGCGTCGCGGGCCATAAGTTCGCCGATGTCGAAGAAATCGACCAGTCGGAGAGCCTTCTCAAGCTCCTGGTTGAATTCCTCGTTGCATCCCGGAACACGCACGGTCTTCCAGAATTCCTCGCGCAGGGCCTTGATTTCCTCAATACCCTTCTTGAGGCCTTCCTCGTTGCGGGCCATACCAACGTATTCCCACATAATATGGCCGAGTTTCTTGTGAATGCTGTCCACGGTCTCCGTTCCCTTAACTGCAAAAATCTTCGCAATACGCTCCTTTACTTCCCTTTCCGCTTTTTCAAACTCAGGAGCGTTGACATCGGTCTTAGGCTCCGCAAATTTATGTGAAAGGTAATCGCCGATGGTGTAGGGAAGGATGAAATATCCGTCGGCCAGACCCTGCATAAGGGCCGATGCGCCCAGGCGGTTTCCGCCGTGGTCGGAGAAGTTGGCTTCGCCGATGGCGTACAGGCCGGGGATGGTGGTCTGTAGGTCATAATCGACCCAGAGACCTCCCATCGTGTAGTGGATGGCGGGATAAATCATCATAGGCTCTTCCCAGGGCGATGACGATGTAATCTTCTCGTACATCTGGAAGAGGTTGCCGTAGCGTTCCTCAACCCTCTGGTGACCGAGTCTCTTGATTGCATCGGCAAAGTCCAGGAACACGGCAAGTCCGGTTTCGTTCACGCCGAAGCCTGCATCGCAGCGCTCTTTGGCTGCACGGGAAGCAACGTCACGGGGAACCAGGTTACCGAAAGCGGGATAACGGCGCTCAAGATAGTAGTCGCGGTCTTCTTCCGGAATCTGTGAAGGTTTGATCTCGTGCTTGCGCAGTTTCATCACGTCTTCCATCTTCTTGGGAACCCAGATACGGCCGTCGTTACGCAGGGATTCACTCATAAGGGTGAGTTTACACTGCTGGTCGCCGTGAACCGGGATACAGGTGGGATGGATCTGTGCGAAGCAGGGGTTTGCAAAGAAGGCTCCCTTGCGGTAGGCCTGCATTGCAGCGCTGCCGTTGGAGTTCATCGCATTCGTGGAAAGGAAATAGGCGTTTCCATAACCGCCGGTTGCAAGTACCACTGCATGTGCGCCGAAACGCTCTATCTCGCCGGTTACAAGGTTACGGGCGATGATGCCTTTAGCCTCGCCGTTGATAATGACGAGGTCGAGCATCTCGTGACGGGGATAACTCTTTACGGTACCTGCCGCAATTTCCTTGTTAAGGGATGCATAAGCACCAAGGAGCAGCTGCTGACCGGTTTGTCCGCGGGCATAGAATGTACGGCTCACCTGAACACCGCCAAATGAACGGTTTGCCAGATATCCGCCGTATTCGCGTGCAAAGGGAACACCCTGGGCAACACACTGGTCGATGATGGCTGCACTTACTTCGGCAAGACGGTAAACGTTGGCTTCCCGGCTGCGATAGTCGCCTCCCTTGATGGTGTCATAGAAGAGGCGATAGACGGAGTCGTTATCGTTCTGGTAGTTCTTTGCAGCGTTGATACCGCCCTGAGCCGCGATTGAATGCGCACGCCAGGGTGAATAACTGA
>Ga0310690_10003143_pt1 | contig 25250 bp, 20 predicted proteins | sample AusTroGonzalo_MG_2_FD_207661 | JGI IMG/M metagenome (GOLD analysis project Ga0310690, IMG submission 207661) | Bovine rumen microbial communities from tropical cattle in Woodstock, Queensland, Australia - Gonzalo_04 (v2) (version 2) | ecosystem: Host-associated > Mammals > Digestive system >... | reverse complement strand
GTTCGTTATTGATGACGAGCAGGGCATCGACATGCTTCTGCATCTCCTCCACACCGTCGAGGGCCTGGTCAATCTTCTTGTTACCCTCAAAACGGAAGGGGATGGTGACGATACCCACGGTGAGGATGTCCATCTCCTTTGACACACGGGCAATAACCGGGGCAGCACCAGTACCGGTGCCACCACCCATGCCGGCGGTGATGAACGCCATGCGGGTGCCGTCGTCGAGCATCTTGTGGATGTCGTCGATGCTCTCCTCGGCAGCGGCACGCGCCTTCTCAGGACGGTTGCCGGCGCCGAGACCCTCATGGCCCAGCTGCAGCTTGACGGGCACAGGCGAGTCGTTGAGGGCCTGATTGTCGGTGTTACAAACTACGAAGGTAACGTCGTGAATACCTTCTCTGTACATGTGGTTGACAGCATTGCCGCCACCGCCGCCAACGCCGATGACCTTGATGATGCTGTGCTTCTCTTCGGGAACGCCGAAGTCGAGTATCTCGTTTGTTCTATTGAAGTCTTCCATTGTTGTTGTTTTTTAATTGTTTAGGCCATTACTCTTCGCTGACTATGTCCTTGCCGAACTTGGTGAGGCCTTTCTTGAACTTGGTGAACCAGCTGTTCTCCTTGCGGATACGGCGCTCCTCCTCGGCCTGACGCTCCTCTTCTTCGCGGCGCAGACGCTCTTCCTCTTCCTTCTTGCGGCGAGCCTCCTCGGCAGCCAGCTCCTCTTCCTGAGCGGTGCGTATGGTACCCATCTCAATCTCGTGAATCTGACGAGGCTTGCGCTCCTGGGCTACGGGCTGCTGCTCGTGCTCCTCAAACAGGTTGCCGTTGGGATCGATATAGTTGCCGGCGCAGTTGATGTCGCCCTTGGCCAGCAGTCCCAGCACGGTGCAGTACATGCCGTTGTGGGCCTTGATCTGGTCGTTGCTGGAGTTGATGGTGGTAGTGACGAACTTAGCCACGCGCACCTTCTCGATATGGGTGTACTTGGCAAAGGCCTGTTCAATGTTCTTCAGGTTAGAGCCACCACCGGTGATGACAATGCCGCCCAGCAGCTTGTCGTAGTACTCGGTGGGAATCTGATAGCGCACGTTCTCGATAATCTCCTCGACACGTGCTTCGACAATCTCGATGAACCGGCGGCTGTCAACCTGTCGGTTGGCATCGATAGAGTATTTCAGTTCAGGATCAATCTCGCTGTTCTCGGTATAGGCCACCGCATACTTCAGCTTCATCTGCTCGGCATCGCTCTCCTCCATCTGCAGCGAGGCGATGTCCATGGTGACATTATTAGAACCCAGAGGTATGACAGCCAGATGGCGCAGCACATTTCTTGAGAAGACAGAGACGGTGGTGGTGTCGGCACCGATATCGACCAGCGCACAACCGGAACGCTTCTCCGTCTCGGTGAGTACGGCATTGGCAAGGGCCAGGGGAGCCAGATACATGTCGGCCACCTTGATGTTGGCGGTCTCGAAGCAGCGGTTGAGGTTCTGGAAGAACGACGTGCGCTCGAGGATGTTCAGGAAATTGCCTTCCAGACGTGTGGCACGGATGCCGACGGGATCCATCTGCATCTGTGTGTCTACACGGTATTCCTGTTCGGCCACATCCAGAATCTTCTTGTCAGGGTAATCCATGCCGCGATTGGCATCCATCAGTTCAACAACCATCTCCTGCGTAATAATGGTGTCGTCAGGCAGGTCGCGTGTAATAGTGTTCTTGACACTACGGATAGACTGACCGCCCACACCAACGAAGACCTGGGTGATGCGTGTCTGCAGCTGCGCCTCCAGTTTCTTGATGATGGACGTGAGGCACTGCGCCGTCTTGTCAATGTTGTAAACCACACCCTTGCGGATGAACGAGGACGAGTCTTCCCTGACCAGGGCGAGCACCGAGATGCTGCCGTCGGGTTTCTTCTGTCCGGCAATGCCCGTCACCTTTGCTGAACCGAGCTCGATTGCCACAATAAAATCCTTAAATTCTGCCATACTCTATTTGGTTTTTATTTCCTTTTGCACACAATTTGATTACTGAACTCCACGTTGATGCGTTTGTATTTGTTCCAGCCAATGACGTTGAGGGCCTTGGCATAGAACTGACGCAGGCGCTTCAGCTTCTTCTCTATATCAACAGGCTGACCCAGATAGACCACATGGTTGCCCACACGGGGAATCATCTCCAGGGAACCGTCGGCCAGCACGTTGAGCTGCACAATCTGGTTCTTCCAAAAGGGGTCGCGCAGCACCATGTTGGCAATGGGAGTGAGCCACTTCTCGGCATAGGGCTTGCTGACATGGCCTGTAGCCACTATCAGGTTGCAGGGATAGTCGGTGCCGGGCATAGGTTTGCCGTGACTGTCAACATAGAAGTTCTCACCGCTATTGTTCATCACCCTGATGACAGGAATGCGCTGACGGATATTGATGCACACCTGGCCTTCCTGACCCTTGTAGCACTCCACGCTCTCGATGAGCTCCTTGGCCAGCAGCGTCTCTTCAATGAGACGCAGGTTGACCTGAGGCATGGAGCGTCCCTGGGGGTTGATATGATCCAGGGTCAGCATGCGCTTCACATCGTCGACAGAGAGGAATCCTTCGACAATATCTTCTTCCAGATGGATTTCCACCCCCTGACAGATCTGCTCTTCATCGGGTTTGTTGAAGGCAGTCATGGCCAGCACCATATAGGCAGCCAGCAGGACGGCTAAAGGTATCAATGCAACTTTTTTCCAGCTCATTCCTTATATGTTCTGTTTTTATTTCTTCTTGCTGTTGAGTATCCTGGCAATCTGGGGCACCTGGTTGTCAAGGTCGCCAGCGCCAAGCACGATAAGTACATCGAACGAACGGCTCTTCACCAGCTGCAGCACATCGTCTTTGTTGACAAGCTGCTTCTCGACACCGGGAGCCAGACGGTCGAAGATGAGTTTTGACGTGACACCCTCGATGGGCTGTTCACGTGCAGGGTATATCTCGGTCAGTATCACCTCGTCCAGCTGACTCAGCGCATCGGCGAAGTCCTGATAGAAGTCGCGAGTGCGAGTGAAGAGGTGAGGCTGGAAGATGGCGGTGATATGACGGTCCTTATAGAGCTCACGAATACTGCGTGCACTCTGGTAGATCTCTTTGGGATGGTGGGCATAGTCGCTGAGGAACACCAGATGGGGGGTCTTGATCTTGAAGTCGAAACGACGGTCAACACCTCCGTAGGTCTTGATGCCGCAGCGCAGCTCCTCTGCCGTACAGCCTGCCAGCTGAGCCATGGCCATAGCGGCGATACCATTCTCTATATTAATAGGTATAGGCTGTCCCAACTGCACGTTGCGGATGCTCTCGATAGGTGAGATGAAGTCGAAAGTAATCTCGCCATTCTCAATCTTGATGTTCTCAGCATGAAAGTCGCCCTCGGTCAGTGCGTAGTCATAGCGGCGCACACCATCCTGCAGGTGTTCCTGCATCTCAAGGTCGCGATGGATGATGAGTACTCCACCGGGCTGTATGAGCTCGGTATAGTGGCGGAAGCTCTCGAGATAGGCCTCCTTGGTGCCGTAGATGTCGAGGTGATCGGGGTCGGTAGAGGTGATGACAGTCATCCAGGGCGAAAGCCAGTGGAAGGAACGGTCGAACTCATCGGCCTCGATGACAACATAGTTGGAGTCGGAGACAATATAGTTGGTACCGTAGTTCTTAGTGATGCCGCCGAGGAAGGCATTGCAGTCCAGATGGCTCTGGTGCATGATGTGGGCACACATGCTCGACGTGGTGGTCTTGCCGTGGGTGCCTGCTACGCAGAGCCCTTTCTTCTGGCGGGTCAGGGTGCCCAGCACCTGGGCTCGCTTCTGAATCTCGAAGCCGTTCTCACGGAAATATTGCAGTTCCTTGTGCTCGGCAGGAATGGCGGGGGTATAGACCACGAGGCAGTGCTTAGGATTCTTGCACAGATGGGGAATCTCGTCGATGTTCTCCTCATAATGAATCAGCGCGCCTTCTTTCTCCAGACGGCGTGTCAGTTCTGAGGGTGTTTTGTCGTAACCTGCCACGACCAGTCCGCTATGAATGAAATAGCGCACTAGGGCACTCATGCCGATACCACCGGCACCAATGAAATATACTGCTTTGATATCTTTCAGTTCCATGATAGTTTATTTATTCTGCTTTTGCAAGTTTCAATACTTCCTGAGCGATGATACGAGCCGAGTCGGGCAGACCCAGCTTCAGCACATTCTCGCTGAGCGACTTCAGGAGGGTGTCGTCGCCTACGGTCTTAATGGCCAGCGGGATAAGCTTTTCCTTGGCCTCGCCATCCTTCACATAAAGGGCGGCATCCTTGTTGACCAGCGCTAACGCATTCTTGGTTTGATGGTCTTCGGCCACATTAGGGCTGGGCACCAGAATGACGGCTTTGCCGATGAGACAGAACTCAGAGATACTGCTGGCACCGGCACGGCTGATGACGAGGTCGGCAGCACGATAGGCGGCACCCATGTCGCTGATGAAATCCATCACACGAAGGTTCTCAGGTTGTCCCTTTGCTTTGAGTTCGGCAGCAATCTGCTCGCTATAGAATTTGCCCGTCTGCCAGATGAACTGCAGGCCAGACTCTGCTATCTCCTTGAGATGAGAAAGGACGCTCTCGTTAATGGTGCGGGCACCCAGACTTCCTCCTACCAGCAAAACGGTCTTGCGGTCGGCTTTCAGACCAAAGGTGTTCAGGGCCTCCTCGCGAGAGATGGTGGTGTTGAGTAATGACTGGCGTACGGGGTTGCCTGTCATCATGATTCTGTCGGCAGGGAAGAAACGCTCCATGCCCTCGTAGGCCACACAGATCTTACTGGCCTTTGATGCCAAGTTCTTGTTGGCCAGACCAGCATAGCTGTTCTGTTCCTGTATCAGTGTGGGAATGCCCAGGCTGTTGGCTGCTCCCAGGGCAGCGCTGCTGGCATAGCCACCTACACCTACTGCCACCTGTGGCTTGAAGTCGCATAGTATCTGCTTGGCCAGGCGTTTGCTCTTCAGATAATCGAGCGCCACACCGATATTGGCGGGCTTCCACAATGGACGAAGGAAACCACGGATGGGCAGACCTTTGATGTCGTAGCCGGCCTGCGGCACACGTTGCATCTCCATACGTCCCTGAGCTCCGATAAACAGGATGTTGGCATCGGGACGCAACTCGCGAATGGCATTGGCTATTGAGACGGCAGGGAAGATATGTCCACCGGTTCCGCCTCCACTGATGATGACTCTTAACTCTTTCATGCTTTCACAGTTTGAGTTTTATCTGACAGGTCCTTGCGCTTGGCACTACGGCTAACGCTGAGGATGACTCCTATATAGGCACAGTTAACGATGGTAGAGGTGCCGCCTTTCGACACCAAGGGAAGAGGCTGTCCGGTGACAATACCGAAGTCGACAGCAACACACATATTGATGATGGCCTGGAACACTAACAAGAGGGTGAGACCCATGACCAGGAAGGCGGGGAAGTTGTTCTCGCACCGACTGGCAATGCGGGCGGCGCGAAACAGCAGGATGACATAGAGGAACACCACGGCGATGGCACCCAATAGTCCCATCTCCTCGATGATGATGGCATAGATAAAGTCGGAGAAGGCCTGCGGCAGATAGTCGCGTTCAACAGAGTTGCCGGGGCCCTTGCCGATGATGCCGGAGGTGGCGATGGCCAGATTGGCGTGGGTTACCTGGAAGTTCTTATCAGTCACCTTGTACTCTTCGGCAGGCACGTCGTTATCCTCTTTGCCGGCAATACGGTTCTTCCAGGTCCAGAAGCGGTGGGTCAGTTTCTCCCATGCCGACTTGTCTTTCTTATCAACTTTCACCACCTGCTCGGTCTGACCGTTGGCCTCGGCCTGCTCCAGAGCCTGACCTTCCTTGTCGAGCTTGGCCATCCAGAATACCAACCCCAGGAACATGCCTGCCAGCAACACCAGCACACCAGTGAGCTTGCCCATCTGCTTCAGGGGCACACGACCCAGGAACATCATAACGAAGATGACGCTGAAGAGCAGGATGGCGGTAGAGAGGTTCTCCAAACCAATGAGTAGGGTAGCGGGAACCACCAGCCACAGGATATACTTCATGGCGGTGGGGTCGGCACCACTGTTGTCGTCGCGCTGCATGGCACTCAGTACCTGTGCTGCCGTCAAAACCATGGTGCCCTTGGCAATCTCGGAAGGCTGGAACGTGAATCCCGGCAACTGAATGACGCGGTTGGCGCCATTGATACTCTCGCCACCGATGAGTACCCACAGCAGGGTGGCGTAGGTAATCAGCAGCATGAGTGGCGTGATGAGCTTGAAGTAGCGGCACGGAATATTCAGCGTGACGATGGCTACGACGACTCCCACGAGAATCATACCACAGTGGTAGATGAGCGGACTCAGGTAGTTATGGGTCTTATAGGTCAGTGTGCTCGAAGCCGAAAAGACCTCGACGACGCTGATGAGACACAGGAAAAGGAACACTGTCCAGATACCTTTGTCGCCCTTGAAGAGATTGCCTATTTTCTTTTCCATTTCTTTTCTTTTTTTACGAGCCTCATGGGACTTACGGTTCCATGGGCCTCAAGGTTATAGTGAGCGCACCAGTTCCTTGAACTGTTCACCACGATCCTCCATATTCTTGAAGAGGTCGAACGAAGCACAGCAGGGAGAGAGTAGCACTGTCTCACCAGGCTGAGCCAACTCATAGCAGGCAGCCACACAATCCTTCATGGAGTGAGTGTCGCGAACGGGCAGACCCAGTGCGTCGAAGTTGTCGTGGAGCTTCTGATTGTCGGCACCCAGATACACCAGTGCAGAGCATTTCTCGCGGATAAGCGGCTTGATAGGGTCATAGTCGTTGCCCTTGTCCTTGCCACCTACGATGAGCACAACCTTGGTCTTCATGGAGTCGAGGGCATACCAGCAGGCATCGACATTGGTGGCCTTGGAGTCGTTGACATAGTATACGCCACGAACGGTAGCAACCTTCTCCAAACGATGTTCCACACCAGGGAAGTCGCTCAGACTCTGACGGATCACGTCTTTCTTGATGCCGGCGATATCGCCTGCGATACCGGCTGCCAAGGAGTTGTAGATGTTATGACGGCCTGTCAGACTCAGTTGCTCCTGCTCCATATTAAAAGGCTCGGGCTGTTCGATGGTATATTCGCCCTCAGAGATATAGCCGATAGAGCCTTTCTCCTTCAGTTCAGAGAACGGATACTGGATAGCCTGTATGTCGTATTTCTTCAACTCGCGCTGGATAATGGGGTCGTCATTCCAATAGATGAAGGCATCCTGTGCTGTCTGGTTCTGGATGATACGCATCTTGGCATCAACGTAGTTCTGCATCTCGAAGCCATAACGGTCCAGATGATCAGGAGTGATGTTGAGTAGGATGGCGATGTTGGCACGGAAGTCGTACATATTATCGAGCTGGAATGATGACAGTTCGATGATGTAATACTCGTGTGGATCCTCTGCCACTTGCAGTGCCAGCGAGTTGCCGATGTTGCCAGCCAGACCGGCATCGTAGCCTGCCTTCTTGAAGATGTGATAGATAAGCGAGGTAGTGGTGGTCTTACCGTTAGAACCTGTGATGCAGATCATCTTCGATTGGGTGTAACGGCCTGCAAACTCAATCTCACTAATGATATTGATACCTTTCTCCTTGGCTTTCACCACCATAGGTGCTGTTTCGGGGATGCCTGGCGACTTGATAATCTCGTCGGCATTCAGAATCAGCGACTCGGTGTGCTGACCTTCCTCCCACAGGATATGACGGTCGTCGAGCATCTGCTTATAGCGAGGGGCTATCTTCGACATGTCAGAAACAAACACATCAAAACCCTCTTTCTTAGCCAGAACAGCTGCTCCGGCTCCACTTTCTCCTGCTCCTAAAATAACTATTCTTTTCATCGTACTTTCAATGTTATGATGGTTAGTGCTGCCAGAATGATGGTGACAATCCAGAAGCGAATGGTAATCTTTGACTCGTGGAAGGGACGGTGAGGCCAACCCTTCAGGATATATCGCGATGTAGCATCGAGTTGCTTGTCCAACTTACGGAAGTTGTCGTGGATAGGTGTGGCACGGAACACACGAACACGCTGTCCCTTGCGCTTCATGAACTTGAACCACTGTGTCTGGATGATGACACTCAGACTCTCAATGAAGAAGATACCGCAGAGGATGGGCAGTAACAACTCCTTGTGAATAATCACAGCGCATACACCGATAATACCGCCAATGGTCAAGGAACCGGTGTCGCCCATGAATATCTGGGCAGGGAAGGCGTTGTACCACAGGAAGCCAATCATGGCACCCACAAAGGCACTGAGGAACACTACCAACTCCTCACTATGGGGAATGTACATGATGTCAAAATAGGAGGCATAACCTATGTGTGACGATACATAGGCAAGAATGCCCAAGGCTACTCCCACAATGGCTGAATTGCCTGCACACATGCCGTCCATACCGTCATTGAGGTTGGCACCATTTGATACGGCTGTCACCACGAAGATAGTCATGATAACAAAGAGTATCCATCCGGCAGCCACCTTATGCTTGCCGACAAATGACATAATCTCAGAATAGCTCAGGTTGTGATGCTTGGTAAACGGGATGGTGGTCTTCAGCGACTTATGTGCCTCGCTTTCGTGTTTCACAATCTCGGTCTTGTTTTCCTGCTGAGGCACACTGATATTCTCACGCATCACCACATCAGGACTCAGATAGAGTACCAAACCGACGATAAAACCGATAGACACCTGACCTACTATCTTGTATTTTCCCTTCAAGCCCTCCTTGTTGCGACGGAAAATCTTGATATAGTCGTCCATAAGGCCCAGGAATCCCAACCAGATAGTGGTTATTACCATCAGTATAAGATAGACATTACGGATACGGCCAAGCAACAGCACAGGCACCAGTATGCTGACAATGATAATGATGCCACCCATGGTGGGCACACCTTTCTTCTCCACACCGAAGGGGTCGATGGCGGGGTCGCGCTCTGTCTCAAAGATCTTACGGCGTTTCATCCACTTGATGAAGAACTCACCGAACCATGCTGAGATGACCAGCGAGAGAATAAGAGCCAACAATGCACGGAATGAGATGTAGCTCCACAGGTGAGAACCCGGGATGTTGAATTGCTCTAAAAATCGGAACAGATAGTACAGCATATCTTTCGTTTTTTACGTTATTACACCTCAAAAATCTCTCTTACAACCTCGCGGTCGTCGAAGTGGTGTTTTACACCTTTGACTTCCTGATAGTCCTCATGACCCTTGCCGGCAATGAGAATCACATCACCTTTCTCTGCCATCATGCAGGCCGTGCGAATGGCTTCCTTTCGGTCTACGATGCTGATGACTTTCTTCATCTGTTTCTGGTCCAGGCCGGCCAGCATATCGTTGATGATATCCTGTGGTTCCTCGAAGCGGGGATTGTCGCTGGTGATAATCACACGGTCGCTCTGCTTCACGGCTTCCTGAGCCATCAGCGGACGCTTGCCTTTGTCACGATTGCCCCCAGCACCACAAACGGTGATAATCTTTCCGTCCTTGCCGTCAAGCACCTCATGAATAGCCTTCAGCACATTCTCCAATGCATCGGGGGTGTGGGCATAGTCCACGACAGCGGTATAGCCTTCAGGTGAATGAATAGGTTCTAAGCGGCCAGCTACGCTCTTCAGTGTGCTCAGTACCAGCAGCACATCCTCTGGCTTCTGGCCCAGCATGACCGCAGCACCATATACTGCCAGCAGGTTGCTGACGTTGAACTTGCCAATGAACTGCACGCCAACCTCATGTCCGTCAACCTCCAGATACATTCCCTCGAAATGACACTCCACGATGCGGGCCTTGAAGTCAGCCATAGTCCGGATGCTATAGGTCTTCACCTGTGCCTTGGTGTTCTGAACCATATAAAGTCCGTTCTTATCATCTGCATTGGTAATGGCAAAAGCTCCTTTGGGCAGCATGTCGAAGAAGGCTTTCTTGGCATCACGATAGTTCTCAACGGTCTTATGATAGTCCAGATGGTCACGTGTCAGGTTTGTAAAGATACCTCCGGCAAATCTCAGTCCGCCAATACGCTGCTGGGCAATGGCATGACTGGAGCATTCCATAAATGCATACTGACAGCCGGCAGCAACCATACGGGCCAACAGGCTATTCAACTCAATGGGGTCGGGGGTGGTATGACTGGCAGGAACCGCCTCGTCTTCAATAAAGTTGCATACGGTAGAGAGCAGTCCGCACTTATAACCCAGTTTGCGGAACATATTATATAATAAGGTGGCGATAGTGGTCTTGCCGTTGGTGCCGGTGACACCTACAAGTGTCAGTTTCGAGGTGGGGTCGCCATAGAAGGTCGTTGCCACGGGACCAATAGCGGTCTCGGTCGAAGGCACCTGAACATAGCTGACGCCTTCCTTTCTCTCGGCAGGCATCTCCTCGCACAGGATGGCAGCGGCTCCCTGTTCAATGGCTTTTGGTATATATTGGTGACCATCAGTCTGTGTGCCTTTGATGGCCACAAACAGATGCCCTTCTTTAACCTGTCTTGAGTCTATGTCAACAGCGGTAATCCCGACTTCGGCTGATCCCTCCAAAGTGGTAACCTCAACATTTTTCAGTAGTTCATTAAGTTTCATATCCATAGTTTTTTATTGTAGTTCCAATACACAAACCATACCTTGCTTCAACTCGCTGCCAGCAGCGATGCTCTGACGTTTTACACGACCCATGCCGTGCAACTGTACTTTCACTCCCTGACGTTCCAGCAGGTAAATGGCATCACGGGCTCCCATGTCTATCACATCGGGCATCTTGCCTTCTGCTATTTTGGCTGGGGCTGAGGGGGCCGAGACATTCTTGATGCCCAGCTCATTCAATATGTAGGTTGCTGCAGCATTGTCGCCACCTTTAATGTCAGGTGCAAATGTTAACAAAGAGTCACGTGCATCCTCTACACGCAGTTTCAGACTCTTGGCCATCACACCCTCAGAGATATGATGGAATATGCCGCCCGACATCAAACCACCAGAGGCAGGCAGACCCATTTTCTTGATACATACTATACAAGTGTAACGTGGATCGTCCGAGGGGAAGTAACCACAGAATGACAGCCAGTATTCTACAGTACCAGACTTATAACCACCTGCCTTTGCCACTTGGGCTGTGCCGGTTTTTCCTGATACCTGGAAAGAATGTGAGCCGGCACGCTTGCCCAGACCTTGACTCACCACATGGCGGAGGATGGTCTGCATCGTCTTGATAGCTTGCGGCTTTGCTATCTGTTCCTTGATGACCTCGGGCTGTGTCTCATACACCACCTGACCATCTTTTAGGAACTGCTTCACAAAGCGAGGACGCATCATGCGACCATTGTTGGCAATGGCGTTATAGAATGTCACGGTATTAATAGGCGCTATCTGGGTCTCATAGCCGATACTCATCCAAGGCAGCGTTGTCTTACTCCAATACAGGGCTTTGTTGCTGGTCTTTGTATCTGGCATGCGGATATTGGGAGGCAGATAACCTACAATAGGCAACTTCAAATCCTGACCGATACCTACACGATACAGTCCCTCCACGTATTTCGTGGGATTGGAGCCGTAGAACTTGTCTATTACGTAGCTCACGCCGATGTTACTACTCACCTCCAAGGCACGGGCCACATTGATGGTGCCGTAGCCGCCATGATGCCAGTTGTGGTCTTTCATGTTAGCACCATGCATCTTCATGATACCATTACCGGTAGGAATCTGGAAACTGGTGTCGCCAGGGATGACGCCATCGTCGAGTGCCACCAGGAACGAAGCCACCTTAAACACAGAACCAGGCTCGCAACGATAGCTGATGGCATCGTTAAACTGCTCGTGGTATTCTCCATCGGCACCACGCCGCATGTTCACAATAGCTTTCACGTCGCCGGTCTTCACTTCCATCAGAATAGCGACACCCATTGATGCATTCCATTTCTTCAGACCTTCAATAACAGCTTGCTCTGCCAGGTCTTGCATGCCTACGTCGATGGTTGTCACAATGTCTGCTCCATCTACAGGAGGCTTTACAGTAAAGGATACTTTCTTGTTCAATACTTTCTCCTTACGCTCAATGCCGTACTTGCCGCGTAGGATGGAGTCATACGACAGTTCTATACCGAAACGGGCTGTATCTTTGCCACCCTCAAAACTACGGATATCACCGATGGTACGCTCGGCCAACGAACCGAAGGGACGGCGACGAGCCTCAAATTTCTCGGCATGGAAGCCGCCTTTGTTTGAAGGCATATTAAAGAATGGCAACTCTTGGACCTCACAATAGGTGTTATAACTGATACGCTTAGGCCATACTGCCCAGTGGCGTGCACCGATGGTCTTTTCGCCAGTCTTGGAGTTGGTTATCTCTTTATGCTTGCCCTCTTCCAGTCGAGCCTTGAACTGCTCAGGAGTCCATTCGGGGAAGATATGATTCAAACCAATGCACAGGCTGTCAAGATCGGCATACCAGATACTGTCACGCTTGCGGGCCCAGGCGGTATCTTCTTTGCTACCGGCCTGATAGTCCATGAAGATCTTGTATTCGGGAATACTACTGGCCAACAACTGACCATCGCTACTCAAGATATTACCACGATTAGGACGTACGCTGTCGCTGTCGCTGCGTAAACGCTTGGCTACCGTCTCCCAGTAGCTTTTCTTCACCGTCATTGTTATTCCTGCTTTCGTGACAACTGCCAACCCGATAATGGTTAGCATCACAGCTAGGAATAAATATCGCGGCAGCACTTTTTCGCTGTTAAATTTGCTCATTCTCTATTCTCCTTTTCTTAATCCTCGTCCACATCAATGATATAGGGTGGCTGGTCGCTCATCATAAGAAGCGTGTCAGCGTTCTCGTGTAGCACCTTCAGCACGTTGCTTTGTCTGCATAATTCTGTCAGGTTACTGGAACTTGACATGGCTTTGTATTTCGCATTTACCAGATCTTTCTCTAATTGGTCTATCTCAAGTACATCCTGTTCGCATTGATAACGCACACCAACATATACCGTGCACAATAACACAATGAGCATAATGAGCCATACATGATGGCGAACCGCTGCAAACAGATAGTCACCACCAACAATCTGCTTCAATGACAGTGAACCGATAGGCGCTGTATCATCCTCGCTCACCTTCTCTTTTATGCGCTGAAGAGCCGATGAAGTATCTTCCTCGCCCTGAGACTCCTCCAGCTCGCCATCTTGAACCTGACTGGCCGATGACGACTCTGGCTGAGACTGCTCGCTGCCAATCTCAACGGTCATTTGTAGCTCGTTGCTTTCTTCCTTCGTTTTCATTATATCTTTTCTGCTATTCTCAGTTTTGCACTTCTGCTTCTTGGGTTGCGTTCCAACTCTTCTGCCGAGGGTACTATCACTCTATTATTAATAAGGTGTAATGGTGATTTAGTCTTTCCGAAGAAATCCTGTTCCACCTTCCCTTCTGCGTTGCCAGCTCGCATCACGTTTTTGACGATACGGTCTTCTAACGAGTGGTATGTGATGACGCTCAGACGACCTCCTGGCTTCAGCAACTGACAGGCTCCTTTGAGCATCTCTCGTAAGGCATCCATCTCATGATTCACCTCTATGCGTAGCGCTTGGAACAGTTTTGTCTCCTCTTTTTTCTCACGTTCTCTGGCAAAGAGCTTTTCCGTCAACTCCAGCAGTTGTCCTGTAGTAGTAATTGGCGACTCTTGTCTTGCTCTCACGAGGGTAGAAGCCAGTTTGCGGGCGTTCTTCAGTTCTCCATAAAGGTAGAATACGTCGGCTAGTTGCTCTTCCGAGTAGGTGTTGACTATGTCTGCGGCCGTCATCCCGGCACGTTTATTCATTCTCATGTCAAGCGGTGCATCGAAACGGAACGAGAATCCGCGTGACTCATCATCGAAATGATGTGACGACACCCCCAGGTCGGCCAGTAGTCCATCTAATTGCTCCACCTCATAATAGCGCATCCAGTTCTTCAGATATCTAAAGTTGCTGCGAATAAAGGTGAATCTATCATCATTCACGATATTTAACTCTGCATCGGCATCTTGATCGAAGCCGTAAAGGTGACCGCTTACCCCCAGTCGTCTGAGTATCTCCTGAGAGTGTCCACCTCCGCCAAAAGTAACGTCTACATAAATGCCGTCGGGCTGGATGTCCAGCCCGTCGACGCTTTCCTTTAAAAGGACAGGAATGTGATACGTCTCAGCTGTCTTAACCATTTCGTCATTGGGTGGTTGTCATGATGGCTTTCAGTTTCTCCGCAAACTCTTCTTGCTGCAAGAACGGTTGCTGTGTCTTTTCCACAGCCCATATCTCGATGGCATCATTGATGCCTATAAACCTGACTCCCTGTACGATGTCAGCTATTTGGAGGTAGCGCTTAGGTATCAGGAAGCGTCCATTGCCGTCAAGTGACATGACCTCAGCCTCAGAAACATATTGGCGCAATACCTGCTGTCCTACATCGTCCCATTCGTTGACTTTCTGTAAAAGAGCGTCCATTCTGCGATTCCAGGTGCTTTCGGGATAGAGCACAAGGCATTTCTGGTGTACGTCTTTACGCATCACCAGCACCTCCTCGCCTGCTGCCTGCAACACTTTTCGGAAGGTGGCAGGTAGAAAGACGCGTCCTTTGGCATCTGTTTTGGCTTCTATATTACCTAAAAATCGCATACGTTCCATATAATAATGAGACTTCGGTGCAAAGTTAATCATTTTCCTCCACATTCCTCCACAATTCCCCACTTTTTTTTCTAAAAATATTATTTTTTTTATGATTGGCCCATTTCAACCCCTGTTTTTTACACATTTGCCGACTTTTGTGCAATGCAATTAGCATGATTTTAAATGTCAAAAGTGCGACACGAGAACTTAATATGTGTAAAAATGTACATTAAAAATAAAAAAAAGTGTTGAAAGCAAAAGTTTTTCTGTAATTTTGCAGCTCGATTTCTATGGTTTATAGAATAGAAGTAAATGGAGAAGACGATTGACATAGACCAGATTCTCAAAAACAAGATGGGAAAGAAAGCCCGCTGGGTGCCACGTCCTTTGGTGTGGTGGTTGAAGCATATTGTTCATGAAGACCAGATTAATGGACATTTGTGGAGAAGCCGCGAATTGAAAGGAACGCCTTGGCTCAAGGCCACGCTTGATTTCCTGAAGGTTCGCATTGTGGTGAAAGGGATAGAGAATCTGCCATCTAAGGAAGATCCGCGTCGTTATACTTTTGTCAGTAACCATCCATTAGGTGGTATTGATGGCGTGGCTATCGGTTCTGTCATCGGTGAGCATTATGATGACAACTTCCGTTATTTGGTCAACGACCTTCTGATGAACCTCCCAGGTTTGGCTCCACTTTGTATTCCCATCAACAAGACTGGCAAGAACGGACGTGATTTTCCTGCCATGGTGGAGGCAGGCTTCAAGGGCGATACCCATATTCTGATGTTCCCTGCTGGACTCTGTTCGCGCCGTAGAAATGGAATTATCCGTGATCTGGACTGGAAGAAAACATTTATCACCAAAAGTATAGAGACCCATAGAGATGTTGTTCCTATCTATTTTGAAGGCCACAACAGTAATTTCTTTTACCGTCTCTCGAATATCTGCGATCGCTATGTGAAAAAAGTGAATATAGCTATGCTTTTTTTGGTTGATGAGATGTTTAAAAACACGGGAAATACTTTTACCATAACTATAGGAAAGCCCATACCTTGGCAGACGTTTACTAATGAAAGAACGTCGATGGAATGGGCTAATTTTGTTAAAGACGAAGTATATAAACTCCCATAAATAGGAACCAAAGCGAAACAATAAGACCAAAAGCAAATAAATAGGACCCCAAGCAAACAATAAGACGATGGAACAGCCAATTATTGACCCGATTCCTGTAGATGTTCTGAAAAAGGAACTGACACCCGACCTTCAGTTGCGCATGACAAACAAGAGCAACAACAAAATTTTCATCATTACGGCTCATAATGCACCGCATGTGATGCAAGAGATAGGACGTCTGCGTGAAATTGCTTTCCGTGAGGCTGGTGGAGGCACTGGCAAGGAGGTGGATATCGATGAATTCGATACCTGTGAGAACTGTTATAAGCAACTCATCGTGTGGAATCCAGAGGCCGAGGAAATTATCGGTGGCTATCGTTATTTGGAAGGAAACAAGTGGCAACTTGACAAGAACGGACAGCCTATTCTGGCTACGAGTCATATGTTCCATTTTTCTGATAAGTTCCTGAAGGAATACATGCCCTACACCATCGAGTTGGGTCGCTCGTTTGTTAGTTTGCCTTATCAAAGTTCAAAAATGGGTGCCAAGAGCCTGTTTGCCCTCGATAACCTGTGGGATGGTCTGGGAGCCCTGACTGTCATTATGCCCAATGTGAAATATTTCTTCGGAAAGATGACCATGTATCCCAGCTATATTCGTGAAGGCCGTGATATGATTCTTTATTTCCTGAAGAAGCATTTCTCTGATAAAGACGAATTGGTAATTCCTCTTAAGCCTCTGAAGATAGAGACTGACGAGCGCGAACTTGCAGCAATCTTTACTGCGAATGATTTCAAGGAGGATTATCGTATCTTGAATCAGAGAATCCGTGCGTTGGGTTATAATATACCTCCATTGGTTAATGCTTATATGAGTCTTTCTCCTACCATGAAGCTCTTTGGTACAGCCATCAACTATGGTTTCGGTGATGTGGAAGAGACGGGTATCCTTATAGCAATGGATGAGGTTCTCGAAGAAAAACGAGTACGTCACATTGATTCTTTTATTAAGGAACATCCTGAAGCCCTGAAAATAACTAGTGGCGCTAATAAGGTTATATACAAGGAGAAGAATTGATTTATATCAATAATTTGCGCTGTTTGCGCAAACAAATTGCACAAAACAACGCTTAGTTGTCAAAAAAGTATTACCTTTGCATTGTAGTCGTGACGACTACACACGTTATTCATTAGGTTAGTAGTTAATAGATTTAAGGTAAAGATTATGTTATTAGATTTACAGACAACGAGTCTGTTGGTGTTGGTGGCTATTGCCACAATTCTGAGTGTTGTCACTCTGATGAACACTAACATTCGTTGAAAGGAGCGCGGGGTGAGAGATTCATACCGCGCTCTTTTTTTGTCTCATAATGATGAAGGGGTAGGGAATAATACTGTGCAAAAGGGTGATATGCGACAATTGTAATAATGCATGAAACATAATAATAATCAAAAATCGGGGATTCTTCGTAATTTTGCACCGTCATTCGTCAATAACGCAAATCACTAATAAATATGAAACGACCAATACTTGCAATCGCTGTAGGCGCCCTGACGTTGATGGGAGCTACACATGCACAAAAGGCTAACGCCGAAGTAGATCCAAACTTTTACATTTATCTGTGTTTCGGACAATCGAACATGGAAGGTAATGCTCAGCCAGAATCAATGGATAAGACAAACGTAGATAAGCGTTTCCGTCTTCTGGCTACCTGCAATTACAGCTCTCCTAGTCGTACATTAGGACGTTGGTATGATGCAACGCCACCTTTGGTGAATCCTAATGGCGGATTAGGTCCTACAGACTATTTCGGACGTACAATGGTGGCTGCTTTGCCTGCCAACGTGAAAATCGGCGTTGTCCCCGTGGCTATGGGTGGTAGTCCTATCGAGATGTTTGATAAGGATAAATACGCTCAGAAATTAGAACAGAATCCCAATGAGTGGTGGGCCACATTGGCCAAGAACCACTACGGTGGTAACCCCTATGGACGTCTTATCGAGATGGGTAAGAAGGCCCAGGAAGTAGGTGTCATTAAGGGTATTCTGTTGCATCAGGGTTGTTCAAACAACGGTGATCCCAACTGGCCTAATATGGTCAAGAAGATTTATAACGATATGCTCACCGACCTCGGATTGTCTGCCGACACTGTTCCTCTTTTTGTTGGTGAGACCTTACGCCAAGAAAATGGTGGTTCGTGCTATGCCCATAACACACAGGTGAATAGGATGCCAAGTGTGGTTCCCACATCGCATGTCATCAGTTCTGAGGATCTGCCGGGAAATGGTCAGGACCCATGGCATTTCAATGCAACGGGCTATCGTATCCTCGGTAAGCGCTATGCGTTTTCAGCCCTTGAGTTGATGGGGCGTGAGTTATATGCCGACACGGCCTATACTATGCCTACAATTTATAGGAAATTTTACATGGCCAAAAGTATTGACGTACCTGCCAGCATGTCTGCTATGCCAGGCCAGAGTCTTCCTGTAAAGGCCACATTCAATGATAACCACAAGGAAAATGTTTCGAAGTTCCTCTCTTTCAGCAGTGAAGACTTCGTATATGAGAATGGCGCCTTGTCTCCCAAATATGAAGGTACCGGTACTGTTGAGGTCGTTTACAAGGATTTCCTGCGCAATGAGAAAAAAGCGACCACTCAACTGGATGTGAAGTTCTTCCCCTTCAAGCCGGAGAGTATCACGATTTTCAAGGGTACTGCCAGCTTTGCTGAGGCCGACAGCAGCTTCTCTATGAAAGCCAGTTCCCAGATAGGTTGGTCATATAATGCTGGAGCTGACATGTCGGATTATAAGTATCTGGTAATCAAGCTCAAAGAGCCTGTTCAGAAGCAGAGCTGCTCAGTGCGTATCTTCGCTCAGAACGATGCGACGTCTTCCAGTTATTTTAGCAAGACAATCGGCAAGGATGATACGATGGTGTATATAGACCTTGACAACATGGTGCGCTCGGGTCGTAAGATCAGTCCCTCGCATGTTTGCATCGTCAGTTTCTACAGTACTGCTGTGGTAACGCTTAAGGTGGAAGATGTCTATCTGACAACAGAGGATGTTACAGGTATTAAGGCTGTTAACAATGATCCTGTGGATAGTTCTACTTATGACCTGTTAGGCCGACAGATGCCTCAAAAGAGCTTGCGTCCTGGCGTCTATCTCAGAAACGGCAAAAAGATTTTTATCAAATAACAATTATCAACCAATAACAACATGAAATCAATACTCAAATTACTATTGGCTATGGCACCCTTGTCGGGTATGGCCGATGAACCTGAAGTTCCACTGGTTTTTAACGCGGAGAACACCTTTGCTCTCTATAAGAAAGCAGCTCTGCCTCCCGCAGACAAACTGCCTATTATTCATGAGTTACCCGATCCTTTGAAAGGTGTTAAGAAGTACAAGGACTGGGGTAAGCGCCGTGCTGAGATTGCAGCACAGATTCAGCATTACGGAATTGGTGAGAAGCCGGCTGTGAAGTCCGAACAGGTGAAGGCTCGCATGGAAGGCGATACCTTGATTGTTGACGTTACTGTCAATGGACAGACACTGACCTTGCGCTCAGAGATCCGTTATCCTAAAACGGGTCAGGCACCTTATGCCGTCATGATAGGCACCAGTGGTATCTCCTTGCCAAGAAAACTGTTTGATGATAGACCTATTGCCACGATGGTGTTCCACGAAAAACAAGTGAACGACTATGGACAGTTTGGCCGTCATCATGAAAGGGGAGAGCATAATTTCGATCGTCTCTATCCTGATTTGAAGGACAATGGTGCCTATAGCGAATGGGCTTGGGGATTGAGCCGTATCATTGACGGACTACAGCAATTAGGTCCTGAAGTGACGAAGATTGACACTCAGCATATTGGTGTTACGGGTTGTTCATACGCCGGAAAAATGGCTCTTTATTGTGGAGCTTTCGATGAGCGTGTGGCACTGACGATTGCTCAGGAGCCTGGCGGTGGTGGGGCAGCAGCCTGGCGTGTCTCACACACACTGGATGAAGTAGAGAGCCTTGACAGAACGGACTATCATTGGTTTAAGGAGAGTCAGCTCGAGAATTTCCATGGTGACTCGGTCTATCGTCTGCCTTATGATCAACACGAGTTGTGTGCCCTTGTCTTCCCGCGTGCCCTCTTGCTGTTGGGCAATCCCGACTATAAGTGGCTGGCCGATGAGGCCATGTTACCCTCAGCACAGGCCGCCCGTAAAGTCTGGGAGCGTTTTGGTGTTGCCGATCGCATGGGATGGAGCATTGTTGACGGTCATGGACACTGTCAGCTGCCCGACAGTCAGGTGCCAGAGGTTCAGGCATTTATCGACCGCTTCTTGCTTGGTCGTTCTGCCGATACCAGCGATGTAAGGATTGTGAAAACCGATAAGTTTAAACACTAAAAAATATAGATTTGGGCGTAAAAACACGCGCGCAAACCTAAAAACAACTTAAAATATAGGCTATAAAGATATATTTTATTTAATTAAGCGGTCATTTTGGCCGCTTTTTGCTTTTTTGTGCGTAAATTTGCAGGCAAATTTGAATAAAGAAGACTCAATGAAAAGAAATTATCGGGTGCTGTGCGTACTGTTCGCACTCTCGCTGACAGTCACATCGTGCCTCAAAGACAACGACTCTGACTCAAATGTCGCCTATAGTGATGCGGCCATCACTGCCATCACTTTGGGTTCGCTGAACTGCTATACACAAACCACATCGTCGGAGACAGGAAATGATACGATTGTCAAGACTGTGCTGACAGGTTCTAACTATTACATGACTGTAGATCAGGTCAACAACCTCATTTACAACAATATTGAACTGCCTCAGGGTACAGATATTGCCCATGTGCTTCTCAGTAGTATCTCTACCAAGAACAACAGTATCGCTACGATGAAGGATCCTTCCAATGGCAAGTATGCGCTCATCAGTGCCGTAGACTCCATTGATTTCACCACTCCTCGTATTATTCGTGTATTCTCGTCAGATTTGACTTATGAGCGTGACTATACCATGACGCTCACAGTCAGTAAGACCGATGGCATGAAGCTGGGATGGAAGAAGACTGCTACAGAGACAGCACTTGAAGGATGGACCGACAAGGTTCTTGTTGCTTTTGCTGATAGTGTTAGACTGGTTGATCGCGGCATTGTGGTAAAAGACGGTGTTGCCTACAGGATGAATGGCACCAAGGTGCAGCAGTCTAACGACCTGGACAGTTGGCAGGATGTAGCCACAGCCGATCTCAGTCTCTTGTTGGGCTCTGCCACTACCGAGCTCTTTGCTCTGGGCATTGACGGAAAAATGAAACGCTCTGTTGATAATGGTATCACCTGGCAGGATGAGGCTCTTGACGAGGATGCCTCGTTGCTGCCCGCCAGCCAGATTGCTATGACATATTGGGACTATACCCCGATTGACTCTGCCGATTTCGTTCTGATGGGTGGTACCAACCAGCAAGGTGATGTATGTTTCTGGCGAAAGGTCAGTCAGTACGGCGGCGATTACATGGGAGGCCAGTGGGTTTACATGCCCGTAGAGGCCGGCAACAAATACGTGTTGCCTCAGCAGAACAACCTGTCGATAGCATTTGTTGATAAAGTGCTTTTTGCTTTAGGCAGTAATAAGACTGTTTATACCTCACGAGACCAGGGTCTCACTTGGCATCCGAATAGCAATTACGAATTACCGAGCGATATTCAAGGCACAGAGTTCGCTATGACTGCCGATAAACAGGGTAACCTGTGGTTAGTGACCAATGCCGGACAGATCTGGAAACGTTAAACTCATACCATTGTCCACATGAAGTTCTCCTTCTCTTCGTTCATCATCAGCTTCTGCTTACTGCTGCTTGCCGTCTTTAGGCCAGCAGCTGTTTGCGCACAGGATGAACCGGAGTATAAGATGGAAATTGGTGGCGGTGTAGGAGTAATGAACTATCTGGGAGATTTTAATGGTAGCCTTTTAAGGGACTTCCAACCCATGGGAGGCATCATTGCCAAATACAAGACCAACCCCCGTGTGGCCTGGAGCGCACAGGTTAGCTATGGCCAGCTGAAGGGTGACTCACGTCATGCTAATACATGGTATCCAGAGTCTGCTGACCAGTCTGGTGCTATGGAGCCAGTATCTTTCAAGACCAAGTTGACCGATTTCAACCTGAAGTTTGAGTATAACTTCTGGCCCTATGGCACAGGTCGCGAATACTATGGTGCCAAGCCGCTGACCCCCTATATCGCCTTAGGTGCTGGTCTCGCCTTCGCCAAGCCTGATGACTCAGAGTCGGTCGTGGCATTTCAAGTGCCAATAGGCATCGGCGTGAAATATAAGTTACAAAGCCGGCTGAACCTCTCGTTAGAGTGGTTGATGCACATCTCAGGCAGTGACAAACTCGACGGCGTCCGCGACCCTTACGGCATTAAGAGTACCGAGTTGTTCAAGAATACCGACTGCTACTCCACCATTCAAGTCGCACTGACTTATGAGTTCCTGGAGAAATGCAAGACATGTCATAACGACAGAGAATAAGAAAACAATACAGTGAATTATGAATAATAACTTAGATATGACGCGCATCCCACAGCACATTGCCATCATTATGGACGGCAATGGACGCTGGGCCATGGAACGTGGCAAGGAGCGCTCCTACGGCCATCAGGCCGGCGTAGAGGCCGTTCGGCGTATTACCTCAGAGTGTACGCGCCTCGGAGTGAAGTATCTCACTCTCTACACCTTCTCTACTGAGAACTGGAACCGCCCCAGTGATGAGGTGGCAGCCTTGATGGGACTGGTGTTGACCTCTCTTGAGGACGAGATCTTTATGAAGAATAACGTGCGTTTCCGTGTTATCGGTGATATTGGCCGACTGCCTGACAACGTACAGCAGAAATTGCATGAGACCGAAGAGCATACAGCCAAGAACGATGCTATGACGATGGTCGTGGCACTGAGTTATTCAAGTCGGTGGGAGATTACGAATGCTGTCAAACAGATTGTCAGCGAGGTACACGATATGGATGAAGACCCCAGGAATATCTTCAAGAATCTCAAGACCGGAGGCCTCCGTGCTGAGGACATCACCGAGGAGTATATCAGCCAGCATCTATGCACCAGCTTCATGCCCGACCCCGACCTGCTTATCCGTACAGGCGGTGAGTTGCGTATCTCCAATTATCTGTTGTGGCAGATTGCCTATTCTGAGCTGTATTTCTGCGATACTTACTGGCCTGACTTTGACGAAGCAGAGCTTCACAAGGCCATAGAGAGTTTCCAGAGTCGTCAGCGTCGCTATGGTAAGACTGAGGCTCAGGTGGAAGAGGAGGAAAGTGAAAAGTGAAAAGAAAAAAAGAAGATAATAAAGTGACCTGTTTTAGTATCATAGATAAGGTAAAAGGATTGATGAAGGGTGTTCTGCCTTTCTGCCTTTTCGCCTTTATGCCTATTGGCGCTTTTGCGCAGAACAAGATTGTCAACCCCGATATCTCCTATGCCGGTACACCGCGTCAGTGTGAGATTGGTGGTATCACCGTCAAAGGTGTTGACGACTACGAGGATGTTGTGCTTATCAACCTGTCGCAGCTCTATGTGGGACAAACCATCGAAGTGCCTGGCAGTGAAATTACGGAGGCTGTGAAGCGCTATTGGAAGCATGGCTTGTTCTCGGAAGTAGCTATCACTGCCGATTCTATTGTCGATTCCAAGGTTTATCTCTGTATTCATTTGGCCCTGCGTCCGCGTATCAGCGATATCCAGTATCATGGTGTCAAGAAAGGCGAGCGTTCCGATTTGGAAAGCAAACTTGGAATGGCCAAGGGAACCAGCCTCACCAAGAATGTCATCGACCGTGCCACCATCCTGGCCAAGAAATACTTCGATGACAAAGGTTATAAGAATGCTGAGATTGATATCCGTCAGAGCGATGATATCACCGGTAAGAACCAAGTGATCCTCGACGTCTATATTGACAAGAAAGACAAGATGCGCGTCAGGGACATCATTATCGAGGGCAATGACAAGCTGTCTGAGAGTCAGATTAAGGGACAGTTCTTCACCAAGAGTGCCCTGAAGACCCTTCATGAGGCCGGCAAGCTGAAGAACCTGTTCAAGACGAAGAAGAAGTTCACCCCGGAACGCTATGCAGAAGCCAAGCGTAACCTCATTGATCGCTACAATGAGTTGGGATTCCGTGATGCCGCTATCATTGAAGACTCTGTGTGGAATGTGGACGAGAAACATGTGAGTGTGCTGCTTCATATTGATGAAGGCGACAAGTATTACTTGCGTAACATCTCTTGGGCAGGCAATACGGTGTTCAATACCGATGACCTGAATAACCTGCTGGGCATGAAGAGCGGCGATGTCTATAACCAGAAACTCATGAATAAACGCCTCTTTGAGGATGACGATGCTGTACACAACTATTATTATAATAGTGGTTATGTGTTCTCAAGCGTTGACCCCACCGATATTAATGTGGTGGGCGACTCTATCGATGTGGAGGTACGCATCCAGGAAGGTCCGCAGGCACACCTCAACAAGGTGAGCATCTATGGCAACGACCGACTCTATGAAGAGGTGGTACGTCGTGAGTTGCGCACCAAGCCAGGCGACCTCTTCAGCAAGGAAGCCATCATGCGTTCTGCACGTGAGATTGCTTCAATGGGCTATTTCGACCCAGAGTCGGTATCGCCCGATGTGAAGCCCGACTACGAAAACGGTACTGTTGATATTGACTGGAATCTCGAACAGAAATCCAATGACCAGCTGGAGCTTTCGTTAGGATGGGGCCAGACAGGTATCATTGGTCGTGTGGGTATCAAGTTTAACAATTTCTCATTGCGTAATCTGTTGGGTAAGAATAAGTTACACCGCGGCTTCCTGCCCGCCGGCGATGGTGAGCAGATTGGACTGAATTTCCAGACCAACGGTCGTTACTACCGTTCTTATAATGCCAGCTATTCTACAGGATGGTTTGGCGGCAAGCGCCCCAACGCCCTCAGCGTCGGTGTCTATTACTCTAAGCAGACCGACGTGTCGAGTAACTACTACAACTCGGCCTATCTCAACTCCCTGAACTATATGTATTCAGGCATGGGCTATTATAATAATGGTTATTACAACAACTACGAGAGCTACCTCGACGATGACAAGTATATCCAGCTTATTGGTGTCTCGTTAGGGTGGGGTAAGCGTCTGCGCTGGCCGGATGACTATTTCCAGTTGTCCACCACGCTGGCCTATCAGCGTTATATGCTGAAAGACTGGCAGTACTTCCTGATCTCTAATGGTAACTGTAATAACATCAACCTGAGTCTGGCCCTGTCACGTACCTCGACGGACAATCCCCTCTTCCCGCGTCAGGGTTCAGAGTTTATGGTGTCTGTATCACTCACTCCGCCT
>Ga0310690_10003141_pt1 | contig 25295 bp, 22 predicted proteins | sample AusTroGonzalo_MG_2_FD_207661 | JGI IMG/M metagenome (GOLD analysis project Ga0310690, IMG submission 207661) | Bovine rumen microbial communities from tropical cattle in Woodstock, Queensland, Australia - Gonzalo_04 (v2) (version 2) | ecosystem: Host-associated > Mammals > Digestive system >... | reverse complement strand
GACCAGCTGTTCACTGAAATGGCAGATTGTCGCAGGGCATTGGACTATACAGATACCGCCTCCGAAAAAGCAGAGGAAGCTAGTGGCAGCGCAGCAGAAGCTTTGGAGTGTGTGCAGTTGGCTTCTCAACATAAAGACGGGGCCGAAACAGCGCAGGGTTTTGCGGAGGCTGCACAGGCAGACGCCGAAACCGCACAAGGTAAAGCAGAAGACGCGCAAGGTAAAGCAGAAGACGCGCAAGCAGCAGCAGAGGCAGCACAGGCCTTGGCTGAGGCAGCGGCACGGGCGGCGCAACAGGTTGCAGAAGCAATGGATTCCGAAACCATTTATGCGTCTATCGGCAGCAAGGGCGACAACCTGTTCTTCAATGAAGAGGATGGGAAACTATACCTGACATCTGACGGCGAAATCATCGGCGATGGCGTTGTTGTTGTAACGTCCGGCGGAGGCGGCGGAGGCGGTGGCGGCTATGCTGAATACAGACTGTCATTGCTTAACCTGCTCCCGGATAGAATGTTCAGCGTATCTGATACGGCGACAGTCGAACTTCAATTCAGCTATTCTTCCGAGGATAGCGATCACTATGATGACGGTGCCGGTATCGGACAGATTATCGTCAACAACATCGTTAAGAGAACATTCTCCGTGCCGCAAGGCAACAACACGATCGACGTGACGGATTATCTGAGTGCCGGCGCGAATACGGTCAACGTAAAGGTGACGAATTCAGAAGGCAACTCGAAGACGTTGACCTATCAGATCTCCGTTGTATCGTTGCGTGTATCGACTACGTTTGACGAGATGGCAACATATAGCGGCAACGTCGAATTCACATATACGCCGTCCGGTGTTGGTGAAAAGACAATCCATTTCGTAATGGATGGAACCGAGCTTGACACCGCGACTGTGGTCAGCAATAACCGCAGTCAGACGTTTACGATTCCAGAACAGGGTCATGGCGCCCATATCTTTGAGTGCTATGCGACTATGACTGTTGACGAAATTGACGTCACTTCCAATGTCATCACGCTCGGCATGATGTGGATTGATCCGGTCAGCCACGAACCTATTATTCTGTGTCCGTTTAGTGTGACAACGGCACGGCAAGGCGAGACTCTGACGATCCCGTATATGGTCTATGATCCTGACACGGAAACCGCTACGGTACAAAGACAGATTCTCGACGAAGATAATCTGGTGTATAGTACAAGTGAAATCACGGTTGACAGGACAGCACAGAGTTGGTCTGTTGCGGATTACCCGTCCGGCTCAATTAGCATTGTTCTGACATGCGGCAGCGTGTCTATCACTAAGACCATAACGGTGTCCGCATCGACGCTTTATATTGAGCCAATCACGGACGCTTTGCAGCTTGAATTCTCGGCCGCCGGCCGCAGTAACAATGAACAAAATCCGGAATCGTGGAGCTACGGTTCGGGAGCAAATGCTATTATCGCCACATTCGACGGCTTTGGTTGGTCTGGTGCTGACGGCTGGGTTGACGACGCAAACGGCAACACTGTGCTTCGATTCCTTCCGAACGATTTTATGACGATTCCGTTTGAAGCGTTTGCAACAGACGCGAGAACAAGCGGCTTGACGATCGAAGCCGAATTCGCAACACGCGACGTTCAAGACTATGACAGCGTTGTGATTTCCAGTTTTGCAAATGGCAGAGGTTTCAAGATCGCGTCACAGAACGCAGAGCTGCGATCGGAACAGAGCAGCGTGTCCATGCAGTTCAAAGAGGACTCGCGGGTTCGCGTCTGCTTTGCTGTTGAAAATAGAAATAAGAACCGCTTGGTATACATCTATATCAACGGTGTTATGTGTGGTGTATCACAGTACCCCGTCAACGATGACTTCTCACAGCCCGAATCTGTTGGATTGTCTATCGGCGCGGAAAGCTGTGGTCTTGATTTATATAAAATCCGTATCTACGGAAAAGGCTTGACCAAGGAAGAGCAGCTTGACAACTTCATCTATGATAGACCAACGCTGGCACAGCGCGAAGCCGCTTATAGACGTAATGATGTTTTGAATCAGAGCGAAGAAGTTGACATTACGAAACTGCCACCGACATTGCCTTACATGATCTTTGAATGCGCAGAACTGCCGCAGTACAAGGGCGACAAAAAGACCGGTATCAACGTGACATATGTTGACCCGGCTAACGCGAATAACAGCTTTACGGCAACGGGCGTAGAGATGGACGTGCAGGGCACTTCGTCCGCAGGCTATCCCGTCAAGAACTTCAAGCCCAAGTTTAAGCAGGGTTTTGTGATGACGGCGACCGGCGAGACGGAATCCAAGTACAAGCTGAGAAGCACATCTTTGCCTGTCTCTACCTTCTGTTTGAAGGCTGACTTTGCGAGTTCAGAGAACGCGAACAATGTCAAGCTTGTGGACTTCTACGAGCAGACTTGTCCGTATAAGACGCCGCCGCAGCAGGAAGACGACAGAGTGCGTCAGGGTATCGACGGTATTCCTATCGTCGTATTCTGGCAAGATCTCAGTGGTAATGTGCAATTCATTGGCAAGTATAACTTTAATAACGACAAGTCAACAGCCAACGTGTTCGGCTTTACGGACGATTATCCCAATGCTGAATCATGGGAGTTCCGCAATAATACTTCCAACCGTTGTTTGCTGAAGACTTCGGATTATTCAGATGATAGCTGGCTGAACGACTTTGAAGCACGTTATCCAGAAGACAGTACGGATTTCACGCAGCTTAAACGCGTGACGGACTGGCTGGCTTCAACCGATAGAGATGCTGTTTCAAGCGCGGAAGACAAGGCGGCTCGGCTTGCAAAGTTTACGAGTGAGTTTGAGGACTACTTCATCAAGAGCGCAACGCTGTTCTACTATCTGTTTACAGAAGTGTTCCTGATGATCGACAGCCGTGCGAAGAACATGTTCCTGACGACCTATGACGGTGTGCATTGGTTGCCGATTCCGTATGACTTTGATACCGCGATTGGTATCAACAACGAAGGTGTCTTGAGTTTTGATTATGACTTGGAAGACACCGACACGGTTGGCGGCGCGAATGTGTTCAACGGACAGACGTCTGTTTTGTGGTGCAATGTACGTGACGCCTTCGGCTCTGATTTGGAAGCAATGTATAAGACGCTGAGAAGCGGCAACACGTTTAAGTTTGATACGATTAAGGCTATGTTCGACGAGCATCAGTCTGTCTGGCCGGAAGCGATCTGGAACGAAGACGCCTTTGTAAAGTATCTACAGCCGTACCTGATTGACAACGAGAACTACCTCAGTATGCTGCAAGGCAGCAAAGAGAGTCAGCGTGACTGGTGGCTGTATAATGCGTTCAAGTACAGAGATTCCAAATATCAGGCCGGCGACGCTTTGAGCAACTTCATCACTTTGCGCTGTTATGCACTTGGCGATATTACGGTTACGCCTTATTCGCATATTCACCCGACGATTAAGTATGGCTCGTATGTCGTTACAACGAGAGGTAAACGGAATACGGCATATACGCTGACCAATCCTATGGATCAGATGAACGATACCGAAGTTTACATCTACTCTGCCGACCGTATTAAAGATGTTGGCGACCTGAGTGGACTTCAAGTCGGTTATGCGAACTTTGCGGCTGCGACAAAATTGCAGTCGTTGAAGCTTGGTGACGCCGACGCAAATTATGAGAACACGAACCTGAAAGAGCTTTACGTCGGCAACAATGAACTGCTGAAAACGGTTGACATTCGTAACTGCTCTGCGCTTGGTACTGATACGCAAAAGACGATTGATCTCAGCGGATGTGCTTCATTGGAAAAGGTGTATGCTCAAGGTACGGCGCTCGGTGGTATCACGCTGCCGAACGGCGGGCATATTACCGAGTTGCATATGCCGGCGACATTGACGAACTTCACTGTCATGAATCAAAAGAATCTTGAAACGGTTACGTTTGAAGGATTGTCTGATTTAACAACGCTTCGTGTGGAAAATACGCCGAATGTTGATATTGAAGAAATTATTGATGAAGCAACGTCGCTCAATCGTGTCAGATTAATTGGTGTGAGTTGGACAGCTACAGATGCACAATCGTTGGAAAGCACGTTGGAAAAGCTAAAGGCTTGTATTGGTATGGATGCTGCCGGTGGTAATACTGAATCTGCCGTTGTCACCGGTGCTGTTGAAGTCAGTGAAATTACAGAAGAGCTGTTGATTGACATTAACGAAAATTTCCCTGAGCTTGAGGTTGTCTCGAATGGCGTATCAATTCATGTGGTTACATTCTATAACGACAGCACCGTTATGGAATCACAAATTGTTCAGCATGGCGGCGACGCGACCGCTCCATCTCCGAATCCGACAAGAGCAAGTACAGCGCAGTACACCTACACGTTCAGCGGTTGGAGCGGAAGTCTTACGAACGTGACAGAGAATCGCAGGCTTTATGCTCAATATACGCTAACCGTCAGAACATATACTGTCAGATTCTATAACGGTTTGACGCTGTTACAGACTGTTTATAATGTGCCTTATGGCGGCACAGCTACTTATACAGGAACAACGCCAGTTGACCCATCTGGAAATAACAGAGAGTTCTTAAAATTTAATCCAACTGGTACAAATATTACTGGAGATACGACTTGTAACGCGACGTTTGCTGAAGAATATGACTATGCTGAGATTGCAGATTCATGGCAAGATATTCTTGATTCTATTGATGATGGCACGTACACGACAAAGTACCGTATCGGTAATTACAAGCCGCTTGATCTTGGAACAGAGGGTGTAATCAACATGCAGATAGTTGCATTTAATTTAGACCCACTGGCAAATGACAACGGGTATGCTCCGGTTACTTTTGTCGCTTTACACTTATTGAATACTGATCGTCAAATAAATAGCAACGGTAGTACGTTTGCGCAAGGTTTTGATGGCAGTTGGAATTCATGTGATCTGCGTTCCTATCTGAAAGATACTATTAAACCGATGATTCCACAAGCTGTTCGGAACCGCATTGTTGATGTGACAAAATATCAAAAAATTGCTGACGTTAATCAAGGTTATGCCGGTGTGTCAGGCTCGTCCGTTGATGATGTGTGGATTCCAGCACACGGCGAAGTATCAACTACAACAGGCAACTACGAAAGCCAAGCCGTCAAGTATGTAGATTGTTTCAAAGGTCTTGATAAATCAATTAGAAAAAAGCAAGGCTCCGATTCTGCAAGTGCATGGTGGCTCCGAACGTATTGCCAAGGAGGTTACTCAAACAACGTTATCTGGTTTAATACAGTGTTATCCGACGGCAGACGTGGAACGGGCAATGTGCACGCCTGGCCCGTGGGTAGTAACATCGGCATCTGTATCGGCTTCTGTCTCGGTACATCAGCACAAGTAGCCGCACAAGGCGAATAACATAAAATACAAATTTCAAACAAACAAACAGAAAGGTGGCGGTGCAATTGGTTACATATGTAAACAGAGTACCAAGTTGGACACACCCATTTATGGAATATCACGGGTTGTCAACCGACACGAAACCCACTGATGCGCCGGTCAACGCCAAGTTCGTTGAACTGGACACTGGCGCATCTTTTTATTTTTACAATGGAACATGGAATGCTGAACCAGCGCAAGGCAGCGCGAGCGGCGGTAGTCTTCCAGCGAATTTTCCGGCGGAAGATGCTGCAAACGCAAACAAGTTTCTTGGCTTTGACGCTTCGGGTGACTATGCGGCTCTTGACGCGCCGAGCGGTGCTGAAAAATTCGTTGTCACGCTGACGGAAGATGATAGTGGTGACGATCCTGTTTGGACGGCTGATAAAACGATTGAGGAGATTGCAGAAGCAGCAGAAGCAAATCAAGTAGTTGTCGTTTCATTTCCATTGTCTCCCGGAATGAGTGGAGAACTGCCGTTGTTTGTTGCGATGTACACAGAGGATAACGGCGGCGCAATTTTCAATGGATTTGTTTCCGGCATGGGGGTTCTGTCTTTTAAAACGGTTATTGGTTCTGCCGCAAGTGGAACTGATTCGTGGGTTGTGAACGATTCCGCTTATTATCCAACGCCAAATTATTCATCCTCCAACAACGGACAAGTACTTGGTATCGACAATGGCGACCTTGCGTGGGTTGATCCTGCAAGTAGTGCAACCGAAAAATTCGTTGTAACGCTGACCGAAGACAACGACACATGGACTGCTGGCGAGACGACTATCGCGGAGATTATCGAAGCGTATGAAGCGGGACAGGTTGTGGTGGCGAAAGCAAGCTTTGAAGGCGTACCAATGGAAATCCCAATTTTGTGGGCTGGAGAAGTCACCGCCGAAGTGAATGGTTGCATTTTTAACGGCGTTTTAGCGGTTGAACCGGGTTACAATTATGTACGACTTATTATGGGATTCACGCAGAGTGGTATTACATCTTGGACGGTTGATGATTTCGCTGTAAATGAACTTCCCTTCTATTCTTCTGCCAACAACGGACAGGTGCTTGGCGTTGACAATGGAGATTTAGCGTGGGTAACACCGGAGAGCGGCGTTTCAAGCTGGAATAATCTTGAGGACAGACCATTTTATGCTACTACAGCGGCAGGATTCGATTATCCAATTGACCTGAATGACAGCTATGTTTCTGGTTATATTTATCTTGATGCGAACACAGGCCTCCCGTGTCGATTCTATCGAGTCAGCGATCCGCTTACAGCTGAACAACTGATCGACGCGACTGTTGTAATAGATACAGGAGATGGGATCGACTCAATAGAAATCGCAGCTGCAGCAATTCATGAAATTGAAGACAACGACGAAACAATCGCTCTGTTCGTATGCGATGAAATCCCGACGGTACTTGTGATCAATGCCGACAACACTGTTATCAATACAACTGCAGAAGAGAATGTACTCGGCTTGTCTGTACAATTTGCTTCCGCAGGTACATATTTGTTATGGATCGATCTGTCTGCGATGGAACCAGATTGCGTTGCTTATGTTGATGAACTGTATAAGGAAGACGTCACAACAGTGGTGCCGTTGCCAGATCAATACTACAATCCGAGTTATCCGGTTATCATTCGCCCCGCTCTCAACAATGGATATGATGCAAATCGTTCGCTCGATAATATTCTGGATGCATATCAGAACGGCAAGCATGTGTATGCGCTAATCGATTTGACGTCAACTCTACAGCTGATTTGTCCGTTGTGCGGTATTTGGGCAGACGATGGGATCGTGTTCTATGGTTCGATGCAAATTGATAATGCCGTGTATGCTGTAACGATTACCATCTCGGGAAGTGACGGAGTGGTGGTAGAATGGTCGACCTGGGCATGTAGCGTTTCTAGTTCATCTGATGTATCTAACGCTTTTGGAGGTTCATAATATGGTAGCATTAATTAGTGAAATTGACAAGCGCATTATCGACCTAAAATCGCAATTAGCTGCGACCGACTATCAGGCAATTAAATATGCAGAGGGTCTGATTCAGGAAGAGGATTATGCGCCAATTAAGGCGCAACGGCAAGCGTGGCGCGACCAAATTAATGTGCTGGAAGCACAAGCTGCCGAACCGGCTGTTCCTCCAAAGAAACAGACGTGGAGTGAGAAGATTTTGGAGAGACTGCATGCGCAGAACGGCGCATCAGATGACGACATCCAGCCGGAAGAATAACGGGGTGATGCTATGGCGGTTACATATATTAACAATGCCACAAGCTGGCAATACCCGGATTACAGATATTACGGTCTGTCGACTGATACCAAGCCTCCTTCAGTGCCTGAGAATTCGATGTTTACCGAATTGGATACGGGTTTGGAATACTACTTCTCGGATGGGGTTTGGGAATTGGTCGGCGGTTCTGTTGTCGATGGGTCAATTCAACTCAGCACGCTCAGTGTCACGGCCAATGGTCGGTATAATGCAGGGTCTGGCGCGGCATACCGTGCTGTGAATGTCAATGTTCCGAACCCGTCAACCGGCACTCTGTCAATCACACAGAACGGAACGGTGGATGTTGCGCAGTATGCAAATGTCAGCGTGAATGTGCCGGACGCTAGCAAGGCCGATATTGTCAAAATGGTGGAGCGTACATCTTCGATAAATAGTCTTCCGGACGAAATCACACAGGTCGGCAACTATGCTTTCTCCAATTACACGGCGCTTGCACTGACCACGCTGCCGAGCGGGATTACTGTTATTGGTCAATACTCGTTCAGAAACTGCTCAAACCTTGCGCTGACTGCGCTGCCGGCGGCGTTGACTACCGTTGACGTACAAGCATTTTATGGCTGTAAAAGCCTTGCTATTGCTACGATGCCGCACACAGTAACCAGTATTGGCGAGCGCGCATTTTACGGTTGCACCGGACTAACGTCTCTGCGGTTCACCAATAAGCTGATTGAGATTCATGCCAATGCTTTTTCCGGCTGTTCGAATCTCACAGATATTTATGTATCTTGGTCTGAGAATGAAGTAGCAAATGCGCCGTGGGGCGCTGCCGACGCAACGATTCATTACAATTGGACGGGTGGTTAATATGATTGTAAAAGATCTGTATAAGTACCAGCGTGCGGACGGCGGATACGATGTATCGCCCATACGGCCTGACACTGAGTATACGCCGATGTTCCGTATTATCGCTGACGAAGGCAAGCTGGTTTCCATCGATGGAGTCAATGCTTATTCGTGTATCGACGTTGCATCGACAGCCGGATGGTATGAGGTCGATGATCCAGACTGGATTCCGGAGCGTGATGCGTATGTCGGATAAACGCTTCGAGAAGCGCGTCTTCAGACTGAGACGCAGAATTAAAACAAGGGCGCAGCGCAGGCAGCTCCGAGAGATGTTGCGCGGCGCCCATCATATAGAAACAAGCAAACTGCTTGCGATATACCTGTTCGTGTTGCTGAACGCAATTGTCGTATATTCGATGGTTGTTATGGCAATTACGCAAGATCTGTCGAGCCTGCCCGTGTTGATCTCTGATCTCGCGGCGCAGGTTCTTGTTTATGCGATCTATTGCGCAAAGGCATTCAAGGGCAAGCAAGCAGAAGAAAATCTGAAGTTCGAACGGGATAAACTCGGCATGTCAGAAGACGAAGATGAGCCGTGCGATTCCGACGAACCTGCTGGATAAAAGCGGAGATTCCGTGCCGTAAAACGGAGCTTAAAAAAGCGGTGATCCTATACCGTGAATTAGGACTGAAAAAAGCGGAGATCCCATGCCGCATAGTTGGGGCTAAAAAAGAAACAAAGGTGTTTGATATGACAATTACACTGTTTATCTCTCTTGTGACAGTCTTCGCTACGGCGACAAGCCTGATCACAGAGGCAACAAAGAAAGTGCTTGACGGCAAAGGTATTCAGTATGCGTCGAATATCGTGGTCTGTATTGTCGCGGCAGTTGTTGGGATCGGCGGTACAGCGGCTTACTATGCACTGACAGCGATTCCGTTTACCGGCGCTAATATCGTCTCCATGATTCTGATGGGCGTCGCAGTGGCGGTCGGCTCTATGGTCGGTTACGACAAGGTCATGCAGGCTATTAAGCAGATTAAAAAGGACTAAAGGAAGTGATGGTATGGCAGTTGTGCTTACTTATCCCATGAAGATTATGCGTATCACGCAGAGTTATAGTGGTACGACATCACACAAGCCGCACTGGTATGGTCGGTATAAAAACAGCAAAGGCAAGTACGTCTATGGTACACTGCCTGGTCTCAAGGACTGGCCAGTGGATGAAGGCGGCAAGGATCAGGATCGCGACGCGATGTATGCACCTTGCGATCTTGTCGTCAAGAAGATTTACGGGCGTGGCAATCGCGGCGTCAATACGATTTGGCTTGAATCGACGGAGAAGGTGGAGTTTGCGAATGGCACGGTCAACTATGTGACACTGATGGTGACTCATCCCAATGACAGTGATATTAAGCGTCTGTATGAAGGTATGGTTATTAAGAAGGGTGCGTATGTTTGCTATGAAGGTACAGACGGCGCGTCTGGCAACCACCTGCATATTTCAGTGGGTAACGGCAAAATGTCCGGCGGCGGCTGGGCTCAGAACGCAAATGGCAAATGGGTTCTTACCGTAACTGGCTCCCCTCTTAAACCGGAGGATGCGTTTTATATTGATCCAATCTTTACAACCGTAAAGAGCAAAGGCGGTATCGCGTTTAAGACGCTGCCGAAAGCGTTGCAAGGAAAGACTGAGACGGCGGCAACTCCCGCAAATACCGCGAAATATTCACTTGGTGATTATAAGGTCACGGCTGCTGTTCTGAATGTCCGGTCTGGCGCAGGTACGTCATATGCAACCAAGACTTTCTCGCAACTGACTGCGGCGGCGCAAAAAGAAATCAAGCGACTGAGCGGCGGACAAGCTATCGACGGCTTTGTCAGGGGCCTTGTGTTTACGGCGCTGGAGGTTAAGAATAATTGGGGACGCTCCCCGTCCGGCTGGGTATGTCTGGACTATTGTGAAAAAGTTTAAGGTTTTTGCAAAAAATATTTGTTTTGCTCTTGACTTTTCTGCATAATAAGCCATTGTTAATACAAGAAGCTGATACATGTAAGTGCGTTAGCTTTTCTTTCATCGATTTTGACTCCTAAGTTGACTCTTTTGGCGCTATGGGGTGGGCCAGAGTCACACGTTCCGACCGGGTGTTTCCTTTCCGCCCGGTCGGATATAACGTGGCAAGACCAAGCGTAAGCTTGTTCATTGTATAGCCGTGGTAGCGAATGAGAGTTTAAGCGCGTTGTAAACGCGCCGCCCACGACGCAGAACAAACATGGCTGTGATGTTCAAGGCGCCGATGCCCGCATCGGTACCCCCTTTAGTAGCAGCGATAATAAGACTAGGTATAAAACGGACACACTATCCGTGTTGCGGAAAATCGTAGTCTTTTTATTTTACGCCGTGTGCGTAACGACAAAGACCGCACCACACCTCTGCTCAAGGTTGTAAGTGGCCCACGGTGCGGCGTGGCAATCGCAAAAACCCGTGCGACCCAATGAGCTGGGCTTCCGCGTGATGAACGGCGGCGTGGCTCGGAGTTAAGGTTGTAACCGACTGGCGGCGACAGGATGGGGTTCATCGCCTTGAATGCCACCGCCGGGAATATGCCGGCATAGCTCAACAGGCAGAGCAACTGCCCTGTAAGCAGTAGGTTGTTGGTTCAATTCCGACTGCCGGCTCCATTTACTTGGGGATGTGCCCCAGCGCGACAGGGCGGCGTCGCGTAGCCTTCCGTTCGGCGAAATAGAACGGCGTAGCTACTCTCATGGGGCTATCAAGGTGTCGTCTTTGTGGGGGACAAAGTTGTTCTCGATAAGGTTCATTTGTTCCCCATCCTTGTGCGATTGCGGCTGATGTCTGCGGACTAAGCTTGAGGTCACTGGACGAGTCTGGTGTCCGACAATATATGGCTGTGCGAAAGCATAGCCTATTTTTTAACCCTCTTTTTATCTTGCAGTACATCTGTGATTGTACGCTGTTGCTGTGGGAGTGAAGCAAGCACCCCGTGGAATTTGTATTGCTTCCGCAGGACTCCTATATCACCCTTCTTGCCTAAACATACCAGTTGTGTCTCCACTGGAATCTCTCTGGATTTACGCGAAGCTTCTTCCATGGTTTCTGCAAAGCCATAAACAGAACGCATGTCGATACCTGTGATTGCCCATCTGGCGTTGCGATATGGACTCGGTCGTTTGAACAACATATTGATCACCGTCTTCATTATAGCATTCCAACGGTAATAAAGCAAGTAGCTATCTTGACAATAGTTGGAAGTTATGGTATAATTAGGTCAAATCATTAGGATATGGCGGTGTTGTTATGGACGTCTACGAAATGCGTAAGCAGCTCAGGGGATGCAGTATCTACGATTTACCTTTGCGTGTAACGTATTATGCCCGCGTATCTACTGATACGGACGAGCAGTTAAATTCATTGGAAAATCAGACAACCTATTACGACACATTTATTCGCAGCCATTCAGCATGGACGCCGGTTCCCGGCTATGTGGACGAAGGAATATCTGGTATATCCGTGCAACGACGTGAACGGTTTTTGGATATGATCACCGACGCAAAGCACGGCATGTTCGATATGATTATTACCAAAGAGATTAGCCGGTTCGCCCGCAATACAGTTGACAGCATTAAGTATACGCGTGATCTACTCAACGATGGTGTCTGTGTCTTCTTTCAGAACGATAATATCAACACGATTGATGAAGATAGCGAACTGCGTCTGACGATTATGTCTGGTATTGCACAGGATGAGCTGCGCCGTCTATCCAGCCGCGTCAAGTTTGGACACCAACAGGCAATTAAAAATGGCGTTGTGCTAGGCAACAGCCGGATCTTTGGGTATCGTAAGGACGATAAGCGTCTGGTCATTGACGAAGATGAAGCTAAAATGATTCGCATGGTCTTTGAATTGTATGCCACTGGACAATATAGTATGAAGCAAATTGAGAACCGGTTGTGGGACGCCGGTTATCGCAACCATAATGGTAAAAAGATTGCGCATACTACATTGTCTAATGTCATAGCAAACCCGAAATATAAAGGGTACTATGTTGGTAACAAAGTACGAATTATCGACCTGTTCACGAAAAAGCAAAAATTCCTCCCGCCGGAAGATTGGGTTATGTTTAAAGATGAGAGCGGCGAAATTGTACCAGCGATTGTCTCCGAGGAGCTATGGGATCAGGCAAATGCTGTGCTCGCGCAGCGCAGCAGAGACGTTAAGGCACGGCTCAATAAATGCACTCACGGCAATCTGTTAACCGGCAAACTGATTTGCACGCACTGCGGCACGCCGTATTACCGTAAAGACTCGATGTACCAAGGACAACGGAGATCGAAGTGGGTTTGCAGCGGCAAGATAAAAAACGGAGCAGACTCCTGCCCGTCGTTTACCATCGATGAGGATGAGATTCAACATATTATCTTCGATGTATTCGCACACACACAAGAAGCATCTCGCAAATATATTGACGAGTATATCAAACTATTTAAGAGCCTGACAATGCCAGACTATCAGGCACAAATAGATTCGCTGCAAGCTATCGTACATCGTTCAGAAGCAAAGCAATCCAAACTGCTCGAATTATATATGGACGGCACAATTGAGAAACGAGAGTTTCAGCGCATGAACAATCAATATGCCGATGATGCGCAGAAAGCACGAGATAAGCTCGACGAGATTGACGCTACCATTTCTCAACAATCTGATACAGTTCATGAGTTTGAATTGCTGCAAGAACGCCTGACGCAAGCTGCGGATGACGCTGCCACACATGGCACTATTTCGGTCGATTTTGTGAATAAGTATATCGACTCGATTCTTGTAACGCCAGTCGAACCAAACAAGATGAGTCTTAACATTAAACTTTTCTCGGGTATTAGAGCAAAAAGTGAACTTAGTTGTACGGGTCACATGAGCAACATCATTTGTCCCGTACGACAAAGTATAATCCATCGTGCCAACTGGAAGTCGCCGGGTCAAAAAATACAGCTCATTTACGAAACGACGTTATCGTTTTGAGCCATGTTTTTGGCTGTTTTGTGCGATCAACAGCACCATTTGTTCCTGCATATCTCGCGTAATCCAGCCATGTTCATACAGGTAGTTATTGAAGTAATTCAACCACACCTCGTATTCAATTTGCTCTAATTCAGTGGACAATTATCAAACCCCCATTTAGCTATTTGATTTAATGGTAGTATGTCGCCCATCGCCCTGACCTATACGGCTGCGGCATACTTCGTGCTTACAGGAGTATTATAAGGAGATATTTCCCAAATCCGACACTCTTCAAAAAAAAATATTTTGCCGCACCAAATGGTGCGGCTTTTATCATGTAGCGTACTGATCAATTAGCTTTGCAGGGTTCTTGCCTCGTCCTATTTTTTCTGCGTGATCATCGACAAGTTTATAGATAAAGTACATGTCTCGTTGCGGTTTGGCTGTTACATAATAGGTGTTGTTTGTTTCCGTTTTCTGTACTACCCAGATCGTCTCACTAGCAGGAATTCCTTTTACTTTCATACGTCCACCTCAAATCAACAGATATGCAGATATGTACGCCGCCGCCTGTTCCAGCGTATCTTCGCGGCGCAATAACACCTCGTTCAACCACGGGTGTTCAACGTCCGGCTTGCCGACACCGATCAGGTGTAGATGTTTTGTCGACAACTGATTTATCGCTTCGATAAATCCAAGCTCCATATGCGTGCCGATTGACTTGCTGATACTATTCAAGTTGACAACGACAATGTCACTGTCTCGAATTTGCGCCAAATCCCAAACCATAGCCTCGCGCTCCGTCTGATGCATTCCCTCACCGTAACGGTAATAATGCGGCGGATGGACAAAGATGACGTTATTGGAGATGGTGCGCACTAGGCGCTCCAACTCCAACCTCCATCCCATTTGATCGTCATATGTTAAGCCGCTCATTTGGCCGGCCGTGTATATCTTAAATGTTCTCATGCAGTCACCTTCTCATGTTTTCTGTTGACCGATCCAAATGAATGCTCCTGCATAATCCAAGAGCACACCATCAACAGACAACGTCGGAATTTGCTTCACGCCAGCATCCAGCATCTCAGAAATATTTGTATTCTCTATAAACGAGATACCGTTCTTATTCAACTGCGCTTTTATTGCTTGGCATTTCGGACAGTTTATCGAATACAAAATTACAGACATGTGATCATCTCCTTGTCGATGTTTGAATATTCTCGTTCAGCTTGCCTTCCTGCTCACAAATATAGTTGAAAATCTCATCGACGCATATTTCGAGATCATCGTTGGCAAACTTGGCATCGTGTGGCACAAAACGAAACGATCGCTTGTCGCACTCAACACGTTTCATAATCTGCGACTGTGTATCTCCTCGATCGGCCATGCGCTTCATACGTTCAACCAATGGAACGTCCAGCTTGACGACAAGCGGAATACGATAGCCCTTGTAGTGCCGCAGAAAATAATCCACCCCGGCCGGGTCGATTACATACAGATCAGCTTCGTCAACCTGTTGATGCGTGGCAAAATAATGGTTGCCGTTGTAAAACGTGTATGCGCACATCTCTTCTTTGTCGGGCATCTCACTCTCTGTGATAAACGTATGGCCAATCTCGCCGTCGTATCGCGGCGGTCTGGTCGTGTAAGACCAGACCTGCTGCAACCCATACTTCTCGGAGAGCCTGTTACAAACGGCTGTTTTCCCGGCGCCAGACGGCGCTACAATCAAAGCGATAACCTTGTTCATTCGTGCCATCCTCTCGCAATATCATCTAATTTATCCGGCGTGAACAAAGATTCAAATGTACTCAAATCAATGTAGTTCTGAGGCATATGACCTATATTCACGGGTTCAACGGTGTGAAGCACGCACAGTACGTCGCCATTTTCTTTTTTGGGCTTACGTCCACAACCTTTGGCCTCCGGGCAGTAACCAAGGTACTCGCACTTCGGCATCATCTGTGTTTCGATAATGTATTTCCACTCATCCGAATAGGCTTTCAGCGCGTCGCAAATATCTTTGAACAGCTCGCGGAACTCCCAATAGGCGCGGTTGCACATGCGCTGTCTGGACATATCGATCAGGTTACGGAGGTTTCGCTTATCAACAACTTTGGTGGTCATTGACAGAGGCAGCATCGTTGCAAGGTCTTCACGCGGCACGCCGTCCTCTTCCATATGCGATAGCATGTTGCGAATCTCACCCATCATCCACATGAATCGACCATGCTGTATAGGATCGGACTTAATCTTCGGCGGTACGACATAATCGAAATTGTCGTATTTGATATATCTGGTTGACGCCTGCAATCTTGTCGGCGCGCCGCCAATGTGCGTGTACCATTCTCTGATCACACGCGCTGAGTAACCGTCAATCACCATCTCGATGTTGACGAATTCAAGGACGCGCCCGTGGTTACTCTTGATGCAATCCAAGCCACGCTTATAATTCTTCTCGGCATCGTCGACGTTGCCGCCCCAGCAGACGCCGGCGCGACGTCCCATCAGCGAGATGGGGTCTTTTGTCGTTTCCGGCAGAATCGTAATCTTTCCCATGTTATACCTCTCTTTCACGTCGTTCTGTCGCAAGTAGATTCCAAAGCTGTTCCGCAGTCTCCAGCGGATAGATTGTACCGTCTTCACCGGTCACATCACCCAGATCGGTGCGCTTGCCGAAATCTCGCTCAAAACACCAATAGCCAATCCAGTCGTTGGTATCGTGTAGCAGAATTGACAGCAACATGACGATATGGCTGACGTTGGTCGGAAATCCGAAGTCACAGAACTCCTCACCGTGTGTTTGACCATACCGACCTATCAAATCTCCCACACTATCGTTTAAATCCATGAGGTCTTCAACGTCCTTCAGACACTCTTTGAAGTATTCAAAGGTCAACCCGTTATATTCCATAAAACCCCTCTTTCATTTACGCTGCGCTATATGTAAGCCATCGATTCTGTAGCTCTTTCTTGATTTGATGAATTCGTTGTTTGGATAAATGAAGCTCTCGACCAACCATTGCACCGTTATGTCCGTCCATCAATGCATCGAATACATGGAGTGGCAAACCGGACAATGTGTTTCGAAATTCCTCAACTTCGATGGCAGTATAGTCCATCTTCGGATTGGACAGTTTACTTTCCAGCAATTCGAGTTTTTCTGTTGGATTGCCGTGCGGCCCCTTCACAATCACATTGTACGAGACGATATCATCTTCTGGAATAGATCGCGCTAATTTCTTTTTACGCCATTCGTTAAAGACGGCGTATCGCATATACTGATATGCCGTTGTCATAAAAACCCGTCCTTGGTCTGGGTCGTAAAATGCTGCAGCTTTGCACAACGCAATGGCGAGTATGTCATACCATTCCGCAAAATTTAAATGCATTTCTTTCGAAAAGCTAAATATGAACCCATGATATTGTTCCACCAGTTTTTGCTGTTCTAACGTCAGCATATCATGCCACCTTTCTATTCACGCATATCTTTGACTGTATAGCAGTCGTCACAATATATCTCTCCATTGGCGAGTTCAACGTACTCGCCCCGTATGTATTCGCCGCAATCACAACACGGCGTTGTTTCCGAATAGCTTCCGCCGCAAAATGGACAGCAATACCATTCTTCGTATGGGCCATAGTCGAACCCATGGCGTTCTGTGATTCTTTTTGGTTCATCAAATAACATGGAACAGTTATGACAAATATACACGGCGCATACCTCACATATAATTAAAGTACATGCCGTCGGAGACGCAGTAAATACCGCTGCCAAGCGTACTGTAATCGCTCTGGTAGACTACGTTTGCGGGCAAATAGTTTTTGCCTGCTTGCACTTTGCGAGCACAGGCCCAGGCACGTTTGACCGCCTCTTGCTCCCAGCGGTTGCTGGCCATGCTTGGCCAAATGACAGCGCCGCTCATGCCGGCATACTGACCTCTCTGCGTCAGAACACCGTAAATTGTATTGGGGAAACTTGAGTTGCGCACACGATTCATTACCACGTTACCGACCATGATGCGTGTCTTGTTGGAATAGGCGTCGCCACCAGCTTCGCGATAAATAACGATTGCCATCATTTCAAGGTCAGAGTCCGGGAAAATCTTCTCCGGCGCTTTTGTGGTCGTTGTGACCGCCGTAGTCGTTGTAGTTGTCTTCTTCTTTTTTTTCTTCTTTTTCTTCTTTTTCTTGGGTTTCGCTTTCTTTGTAGTAGTCGTATTATCAACCGTCTTAGGTTTGTTGGATTTCTTGCTCTTCTCCGTTGTCGTAATCATCGTATATTGTCTCAACTCTGTCGGCGGATTAGATTTGTCAGATAGCGCTTCGGTCGGAAGTGTGCTGACGCCAGACAGGTAGACAGCCATCACTACGATACAAAACGAAATGACGGCAAATATGGTTGTTCTCAGTTTCATATAATCTCCTTATTCATTCAGGTACTGGATGCGTCGATTGCTTTTTTCGAACACCCAAAAGTAGCAATGATATTTGCGTGCATGTTTTTGGTTTTTGACCTGCCAGTCTGCGCATAATCGTTTGTTCGCAATAAGCACGAACAAATCTTTGGGATAAAAACCGGCATCAATCGCCTGGTTGGCGATAAACACATGGGACATATATTGCTTTGTGCTGGATATTTTGTCTTGACACTTAAAAATCAAGATCCCGTTTTTGCGTAGCACTCGATGCGCTTCATGCAATGCGTCGACGTACATTTCGTGCAATTCAAATTCGTTTGGGTATACACCGAATCGCCTGTTGATGACATTATTGTTGTCTGTAGATTCCAACGACTTACCCGTAGTAGCAAGAAACGGTGGATCAAACATCATGCAATCTATTGAATCGTTTGGTAATGGCAGGTGTCTGCAATCTGCCTGAATGACACCGTCATTTTGCGGCTGAATATCAAAGCAGTATGTAGGACGATCAATGCCGGTGTCCTTGTAAAAATTGCCACAACTATATGTCGGGTCGCAATCAATATGCCCCGTTTTCACATGCAGTTGTAGAATGTTTTTAATGATTTCAGTTTGGTCGTACGATACACTTTTAATAATCGCCAGTCACTTCACCCCTCTCTAGATCATGCCACTAAATGGTATTTGTCTAAATACCAGTAGCCTTGTCTGTTCTTGTGCAGCGCGTCTGCATAAATAATATCGTCCGTTTTGACCGGAAGAGTTTTATAAACAAACGCTGCAATTGAGATGCGTGCAATCTTTCCGGAACCGATGGAGCGTGTATCGATGCGGTAGCACCACGGCTCGCCGGTCTTCTTATCTTTGAGCGGCGTCACATCCATAATCCACAGCTTGCGTCTGTCTTCTGCTTCGCCGGTCGTCAAGTCAATGTAACCAAGATATTCCTTTTGATTTTGCATCTTGATTTTGACAGGAATGTCCGGCAGATGAAGCGAGCGAATATGACGCTCACAAGCGTCCAATAGACCGTCCATATCCGTGATCGTCCACGTCTTGAGCGTTTCGCCCTTTGCGTTGATATTGGTCGCGTACAGGTGGAAAGTGTCGGCCACGAAATCTGGGATTTGTTCGCTCTTAATCTTTTTCGCCTCGCCACATTTAAAGTATTCGAATACATTGACGATTTGATTCAGCTCCCGACTATTACCAAAAGCAGAGAAGAAGTCAATAAGTATCAGAATATCTCTTTGCCGTGAATTCACCGACGTTGTGTTTAACGCCTTTAAGAGCGAAACGAACGTTGGATATTGACCGGTGTGAGCAAGCTCGTACAGCTGTTCTGCGATCGCATCGCTCATGTACTTCACGCTTCCAAGTCCTTTGGCAATGATCTTCTCAGATGGCGTACCATAGTACCTGTCGCGAGAAAAGCCGAACCTCGGCGTCGTGATCGTGATACCGTAGACGTTTGCAAGCTCGGTTCCGTTGGCAATATCTTCCGCAGACGCAGCGTTATTCAGATATGCTGTTAAAAATTCTGTAGGATATTTATAACGAAGCCATGCGCACAGGTAGCCGAGGATACAATATTCTATAGAATGGTTGTAACCAAACATGTAAGCAGCGCTGTCCTGCAAGATTTGAATGTATTCCAGTGCCTCTGTTTCCGCTATCTCCCTTGGCTTCTTTGACTTTGCGCAATATCCTTCCAAGATTTGTGGCAACGCTTTTTGCAGCCGATCTTCATCTTTGCGACCGATGGCGCGACGTACGTTGTCAGCTTCGCTGCCGGACAATCCACAGATGTCCTGTAGGAACTTGATGACGTCTTCCTGATAAACCAGATAGCCGTTATTGTCTGCAAGCAATTCGTCGATAATCGGGTCTGGATTCTTGTGCTGTACCCTCGCTATTAAATCGTTGCGGTACGATGTACCGGAAGGACGAATGCAGGCTGTTACTAACGACATGTCGTAAATCGATTTCGGTTTGAAATCACCAAGCAATTTAAACGCATAGTCAGACTCCATCTGAAAGATGCCAACCGGACTACGCATCATATCCTGCCAAACTTCCTGATCATTGAAATCGATCTCGTTGGTTTTCGGATACGGAATGCCTGCGTTTTCGCACGTCTCTGCGAGAATGTTGATGTTGCTTAGACACAGCAGGTCGTATTTTGCAAATCCGAGATCATGCAATTCTTCCATATCAACCAGAAGCACCTGCTCGTCATCTTTCAAAAAGACGCCGCAATTTTCTGACAAAGAATCCGGGCTGACGACCATCCCGGCGGCATGGACTGATTGCGCCGTTTTGACACCGAGCAGACCGTCATAGTAATACAGAACATCAGGATATTGTGCTCTTGCATCATCTGGGTTTTCCTCAAACGCAGCCTTGATTCCCTTGATCACGGCGATCGAATACGGATTCTCGTCCGGGTTTTCGTCCTCTTTGTATCCGTGCTCCAAATTCCAAGCCATACGCAACGCCTTGCCGGCGATATCAATCGGCGCTTTCTCGGCTGCCGTCGCATAGGTTGGAACTCGTGCCGTCTTGTCGACGCCAAATCTGTTGATCAGATACTCAAAGATTCGCGGGCGGTCAGACTCACGGACATCCGTATCAATGTCACCGATCTCCTCTCTGTCTTCGTTGCAGAATCGAGAGAATACCGTGTGCCATTGTTCCGGGTTGACGTCGATAATGTCCGTGACATAGGCTACGCGTGAGCCGCCAACCGAACCACGCCCGGGGCCTGTCGGAATATCGTTGTCATGACACCATCGGATCATCTCAGACATGGACAACATGAAGCCCTGCATGTGCAGCTTGCGGAAGACACGGATTTCCTCATTCAACGCGTCGCGAAAAGCCTGCTCCTGACTACGCGGGATAATGCCGCGCTGCAGCTTGACCTCAAGACTGTTCCATACATTTTGCACGAACACCTCATCGTCCTTTTCGCGGGAGCCGTATAAGATCGGATAGCGAATCGCCGTATCAATTTCGTAGTCTTCGCACTGGTCTGCAAACGCAACAGTGTTCCGAATTGCCTCCAGATATAAAGATTCCGGTAGAGCGTTCTGCTGTCTGAACGCTTCGCACAGCTCGTCGTATGTCTTCCATGTCAGATCGAATTCATCTTCATTGCCGTAGGTACGATGGTTTTTGCGAAGCAAAATGCTTCGACATTCCGCTTTATATTGGTTCAGGCTGTGCGTGTCAGTACCGGCGATCAACGGCTTATGGTACTTCGCAGCCAGCGCCGCAAGGTGAATATTATATGCCCTCTGGTCATCACAGTCGTGCGGCTGAATCTCAAGATAGTCGTATCTTTGCACTAGCTTTTCATACATCGGATGCGACACATCAAGCTTATTCAGCGGCGATGCAAGACACGCAGACGTTGTCAGTATGTTGTCTGACAAGTTTAGGAACTCATCAAACGAAATACGGTTTGTGTAGTAGAAATGGTCTGGCTGGCTGCTGCGCGAAATCAATCGATTCAACTCGATGAAACCGTCGTAGTTTTTGGCGTACAGTATTGTATGGTAGTTATCGCGCACCTTTTCGGTTAGCGATTCCGTCATGTAAACTTCGACACCGTGCATATACTTGATACCGGCGGCGCGGCACAGCTCATATTTGGAGAACCAGCCACGCTGCAAACCATGTTCGGAAAACCCAAGCGCAGTCATACCTTGCGACTTGGCAAGCTCTATGTATTCGCTTGGCTTGGTTGCGCCGTCAATTAACGAATAGTCTGAATGCAAATGGTATACGATATAATTAGGAGGCAGCTCCAAACACCTCACTTTCTACGTCTAACTGCGGTGCGCCGTACGGCAGCGGCGAATCACCATAGTCCTTTTTGTCCCATGCGTACCTATGATCGAGACTTTGGCGGCTTGTAAAGAAGCGCCTAGAGGGGCGGTCGTAATACAATTCACACGAATAACCCTCCCATCCAAGCATACGATCTTTTAGCACATCGGCAATGACATCGCATTGAATCGGCGCTTTACTATATCCGTCACCGCGCCGATTCAACTGACCACGTTTATCGTCTTCTGTGACACGGTATAAGCTAATAATCCGATGTGCCAAATCAATCAACGCCGATATGCCTTGAATATCCATCTTGTTCAATCTGCGCATACAGTCGATTTTGTGCGGATGAATAACGAGCACCGGACAACACGAAAACTTTTTCGCAAACTCTAAAAGCCACTGTACAAACTCTGCTTGCTTTTGATATTTGTTTTCGTCATTCCCTTCGAGATTCATCGAAGTTAAGTTGTCAATAATTAGCAGTTTACAGCCATATTTTCTCACACAGTCTTCCATTGACTTTTTAATTGAAGAAACTCGATTGTCGTACCCATCCTTATAAATAAACAGCTTGCCACGATAATAATCGTTAATCTGCTTACGCGCCGCTCGACTGACCGTATAATATGTCGACTTATCGGTAGTATGCTGCTCCATATTACGCTGCCCGGCAAAGATCATATCGACCCATCCCTTAGATTGAAACGTCGGCAATTCGCCGGAGTACATAAAAACATTTTTCCCGTTATCCATTGCGTTACACGCTATCTGCGACAAGAACGACGATTTACCACTGTTGCCGGTAATATTGATGCGTCCGTGACGGCGCAAGACGAGCATTCCGCTTGGCACTGTGAAGCAATACTTAAACCCATCTCCGGTCTTAACGCGTGGTATTTCAATCTTATGCTGCGCATTTTTGATTGTTGGATAAATAGAATTTGTGATATGTACCTCGTATTCTGTATGTCGATGTCCAGGTCGGTCGGCGGCATGTATTGTAGCGCGACAACCGCAAGCAGAAAATGCAAATTGCACGAAATCCGCCGACCGCTTATCAATCGTTGAAAACGATCTCCGACCACCAGCGCCAAACGAACCATCCCAATGTAAAATCTCATCGCAAAGTACCTGCAACTGATGCTGAGAACATCTATACCACATTGAATCAAATACTTTTGTAACAATCGGCGCATAAAACAAATAGCTGTTAAATTGAGGATCTTTTGGATTATATTGTTTCTTACGGTACGCAATATTCGCTTTGTCCAGCAGCATTTCGAGCCTGTCTTTTTTACGCTGCTTTTTAATGTTGATACGGCAAACAGGCGTTACCTTTTTTCGGGCTTGAAAATGACCGTCTGCAATCACTGCACACATGACACGCAATTCGTCATCTGTCAACGGCAACCCGTCTCCGTTAAAACTAAATGTGGTGATAAATTGACCGCTAAATCCGTTTATGCTATTATCGTGCAGCTCCTTAACGTGCGTAAACGGAGCCTTAAACAAGTTTCCCTTGCTTGTCAGATAGACAAGATTGTGTTCGTCCGACACCATTTGCTCAACACCGTATACCGAATGGATGTGCCAGAATTCGTCGCACGGATACTTGTGATAAGCAGACGGTTTAACTAGCGACGCAGTTCCGTCTGAGTCGTATTGAAGCACGAAATCGCCGTTCGCATAATTAGCGACAGACTTCCATTCATTGCCGTTGAAAAACTCCGTCTCATAGTCGACGCATCCGTTCACGCCAGTCATTATGGTTAGCGTTCCTTCAAAAAGTCTCATAAGTCTACTATCTAATCCGTCGAACCCCGTTTCAATCCCATCAATATCGTTGAGATCCACATTATCAACGTCCGCAAAATCAACCACACTATCAACCGGCGTATCTTTCGCTTCAAGAATCATATGTAGCGTCGCATCTTTACCGTGACGATACAGGCATTCGTTAATGTCCTTGCAATCCGCTGGCACAACGGCGACCTTGGTTCTCCACGATCCAAGTCGTGGGACGATTCCTTTGCAGTATTTTGTACCAGACTCGTCATTGTCGGGACAGATAATGATCTCCTTAAACTGCTCAAGCCAGTCCCAGCACTTTTCCACCCAGTGCGTGTTGCCGTCACCAAGCGGAATGGACACGGCGTTCATCCACCCGGCTTCAATTGCCGCCGCGCAATCCAGTTCGCCGCTCGTAATCAGTAACGGCTTGTCCGTATTGATGCGGTTCATGTTAAACAGTAACGGCATTGTATCCGACTCCGGCTGGCACCACGTCTTTGGCTTGCCCTTTTCGACGCGGCGCGACGGGCGGTATTTCACCATCGTCAAAGTATCGTTGGTGTCGTAGTAATTCAGAACGCAATTCCCACGGCTATCCTGACGGATATCTAGATAATCGACAGTTTCCCGGCTGATCTTACGCTTTGCAAGGTAAGCGTAGACCTGATCTTTGTTGCCGAGCGGTTCTTCGTGCGGATAACGGTAATTATATTCTGTCTTGGCGTGGTGCTCACCAAATGGGACTTTCATATCAGCGTACTCGAAGAGTTTCTGCAACGCTTCAACGTACGTCATCCCCATTTTCATAAACACGTCGATAATGTCATAGCTCTGTCCGCAAGCACCGAAGCAATGAAAGCGCCCGGTCTTTTTGTTCCAGATAAAGCTCGGTGTCTTTTCCTCGTGGAACGGACAGCAGCATTTGAGGTTGCGTTCGTCAAAGTTCTCGATGCCGAGTTCTTTGGCAATGATCAGCGCCATCTCATCGCCAAGCTTTTGCTTGGCTTGCTCTATGTACTTCTTATCGACAATCGTTACGCATCACTCCCTTCCTGGAACGTTTCACCTACCGTTTTGTCGTTCACCGGGACGATGTAAAAGAACTTTGCCCAACTGCCATAATCGACTACCGTCGTACCTTCCGGCGTCATCCAACGGCGCTGATAATACGACTCGATATTACGCTCGTTCAGATAGTTGACAATGCGCTTGTTCACCTGTTCCTCTGTGTCGCAAACGGCGATCTGCTTGCCCATGTCCTCTGAGACACCATACAGAAGTTTATACATCGCTTTCTCCTTTCTCCTCATCAATATAAAAGAAGTGCGTCCAACTGCCATAATCGATTACTGTACGCGCTTCATTTTCTTGCCAGATATTCAACTGATTCGACGGTAAATGATTAGCCGTCAGGATGGCGACCGCCTGTTGAATGAGGTCTTCTTTATTGGTCGCCAGTCCGAGTATTTTCGGACGATAACAATCGTCTAAAACGAGGCGATACATTTCGTATCTCCTTTCCTTGCAAAATGGTTACACTTGGGTGTACTCAGTACCACAGTATTCGCATATGTTCCCATGCAATACAGCGCCGCAATTTTTGCAGTTGGTTGGGTGTGGATGAACCAGATTGCTACCAGAAGTTGGCGTGGAAGGTCGCGCAAATGATTTGTCTGGATAGCTTATTACCGTCCATCTACCATTAGCAAATATATACGTCCATCCTATA
>Ga0310690_10003140_pt1 | contig 25302 bp, 16 predicted proteins | sample AusTroGonzalo_MG_2_FD_207661 | JGI IMG/M metagenome (GOLD analysis project Ga0310690, IMG submission 207661) | Bovine rumen microbial communities from tropical cattle in Woodstock, Queensland, Australia - Gonzalo_04 (v2) (version 2) | ecosystem: Host-associated > Mammals > Digestive system >... | reverse complement strand
GGCGCTGCCCCCTTTGGAAACCCCCGCAACAAACAGGTGCTATGCACCCAGCCGGGAGCATAGCGCCGTTTGTTGTCAGCAGCCCGTTTCACGGTCTGCGTGTAGTTCCTTGTAAACTGACCTAATAAACTCTCGAAAACTCTTGCATTATATAGTATAATTTGATGCTATTCTCTCATATGTACTAATAGCTGCCTTTTGCATCATCTCACTCACCATAGCATTTCTTTTTTTTATTTGGTTGTTCCATAATCTTCGTTCAATGCTTTCTTTCTCTTTCAGCTTCTCTGCTCTGCGTTTTTCATCAATTATTTCTTTTGATTTATTATCCCTGTTTGAACGTCTTACCCAAAATGATTTAGAACTACTATTCTCCCATATTCTGCTTCCGCTACCATTCTGAAAAGAATTTCCCCAACTCATACCATAACACTCTTCTTTTGTAGCTCCAAAATGCATCACGCAATACCTATTCTTTCTAATCGCACGAGCCCACGATGGATAGGGAGTGGCAAATGTCGTCTTCAGCTCATTTAATACCCACTTTTCATATTCAGGATCATTTTGCATTGCCTTAAATCCGTCATCTGAAATGTCCACAGAATATGAATCATTTAATGCATCTGAGCAGAACTGAAATGATGATATCTTTTCACTAATATATTTCTTGTACTCATCCAGTGTCATATCTTTCTTAGATATCACCTCAGTATGATTCACCTTTTGCAATCCTTCAGTATAATTGGCTTCGACCTTACTATCTATCACAGACACAAACCCCGTCTTACTTGACACATTGCTATCTTGAACACTGGAATCAGTTTTTTTTATATCTGAGCCCCTATTTACTGCTTGAATATAGTTATTATAATAGCCCATCATTCCTCCAACATTAATCATATTGTTCATATCAATACCTCCTCGTATAATATATGGATTTATAAATTCTAAAAAGAAAATCTTCCTTGACATAGTTCAATCGTTCCATCTTTTTCAACTACTATTTCGGACTTTTATCAAAAAAACAAAACACTAAATTATATTCTTTGCAGAATTCGGCTATTTTTTGCAGAATTCGGCCATAATACAAAAAAGCATAGAGCCAAAGCCCCACGCCCTATAATCAAATATTACATTGCAAAGCTAATACCTCACGTTGCACCTTTCGCTGTTTTTCGGGTTGGGGGACTGTACCTCTCTCTGCCACGATAGCTTTCTTCTCAGCTAACCTTGCTCTAAGAGACGGTCTTCCCCTATATCTACGCTTCCGTTCTTCTTCCTCAATCCGCTCATGTTCGACATTTCGGATTTCCTTGCGCTCTTCAGCCTTGGGAACGGTGTTGCTCAGATAGTTGTCAATCTGGTTAAGGTTCTCCTCTTCCAGCTCCTCAACCTTGGCAAGCGGCTTATATTCTGCAAGCTTTATCAGTAGTTCTGCAGCCTTACGAACATCCTCAATATTATCACTCTGCGATAGCACATCCCCTAAATACTTCTTATAATCCATGGAATTGCCACTACGGATATCAGCAGCGATATTCTGTACCTGCACCTCCCAGTTATCTACCGTATCTTTGTACTCATAAGGATCAAAATCACTGGAGAATCTGTCTATCTCCGCCGCAAGTTTAGCCGCTTCGTCCACATATACAGGCTTAATGGCATCCAAATCCACAGTCTGATCTGAAAGCTGTCTGCCATATTCCCCATGCCCAGGCAGATTACCAACAACCTCTGCATCAGGAAATGCCTCAATAAGTTGTGTCAGTTTCGATACTGCCTCTGCATTATTTCTGATATCAGGAAGGTATCCAAGGTCATTGAGGCCAATCCTGTTTCCATATAAGAAATCCCACTGGACATCATCCATTTCCTCTGCCCCAACGGTATGCACATTGATTCCAACTGCCGGAATCATGTTCATATGCTCTGGCGGTATAGCATCATATATTGCCTTTGCTTCTTCAATAGTTGCTATGTTTTCATGGTACTTACCCATGCTGTGAAACTCACCGCATTCTGCCACCGTATAAGTTACAATCGTTTCAGCCTTCTGTGGAAAATCTAATGCCTTACTTTGTTCCTCTTCCACTGCCATCTGCGCCTGCTTCTCCGCAAGATAAGCCTCTACGCCTGTCAAATACTCTGAAAGGCTTCCCGACTGCTCCTGCGATATGGGGTTTATGTCAAGAGCTACGCCTCCCATGACAATTCCATCCTCATGGAGCAGATTAAACAAGGTATCCTCCCTCTCCGAGCCGCTGAAATACAGAACAACATCAAGATCGGAGCCTTCCATTTCCATCCCACGGCAACGGCTTCCCGATACCACTACATCCTCTATTGTCACATCAAGGTTGTATTCTGTTATCAGCTCCTGCACATGATTTTTCACAAAGGATTCAATTGTATCCGGGTCCATCGTCCCAAGTTCATGGAACATCTCTTTTGTCTTATCCTTAAATGCGCTTATGACTGCCGCATCATTAAGGCTGCTATTCATGTTTTCATTATCCATTACTGTCCGCCTTTCTATGGGACTTCGAAGATTTCTCCCCGAAGCCCCATGTAATTTAAGATATAACTGTCTCTTTTTTCTTCTGAATATCAGGACTATTCCTGTCCATAGCTGCCACGATATCTTTTTTCTCATTAAGTCTTGCAATGAGAGACCGCTTTTCTTCTTTTTCTGCAGGTTTTGAATCAGTTTTATCCTCGCCATCAACATTCAAATGATTATATTCCTCTGGAATATCCCCATCAGAAACAGCCTCTGCCTCATCTGCATTTACATCTGGTTCTGAAAGTTCTTCTTTTTTCTCAGTTTCAGGCTCCTGCTTCGGTGCATCTTCATCAAGATCAACTGCATCCTCGCCTTTTTCATCCATATCCAACAGGCTGTTCAGTTCAGCAAGCCTTGCGAGCTTATCTGAAAGTTCCTGTTCCTGCGGGAAAGGCTTTTCAACCTCGATTTTTGCCGTTTCAAGCTGCTGCTCCACGTTTGCGAGCTTTGCTATCGCATCCTCAAGCTGCTTTGTCATGCCCTCCATGACATTGCCGATACGGGTGATGTTACCGAACGGATCGGAACCAATTTCTACAGCATGACTTAAGTTCCCCTTCATATTCAGAGTGAACTTCCTGCTGAAAGAATCAAAGGTAACGTTCATCTTCATACCAAGATACTCACCGATTGGCACAGGCACATTTGCCTGCTTCATCTCCTTGCAGATGCCGATAATCGCCGTACCGGCTTCCTTCCTGTCATCATAGGTCTTACCGGCTACCGTCATGGTAAAGATATCCTTATCGGCAGGCTTGTTGGCATTGTAAGTGGCAATATCTGCCTTCATTCCGGCGATACGCTCCTTTAGTGCCGATATCTGCTGAGGATAGTTCTTTGCGATATTATCCTCCAGTCGGTATTTCTGACTGGTATGGTTCGCTTTCATAAGCTTCAGCTTCGATACCTGTATGTCGAGGTCCATCTTTTCCTTAATGTACGGATTGCCCGTAGCAAGTGCCTTGACCTCCGCATAGGTGAGTGCTGCCTCGTCGATATCCTCACAGCTTCGGACCGGAGATTTGCTGGTCATGATCTGCCCGATGAACTTCTGCTTATTCTCGATAAGCTGCCAGGAGTACGCATCAAACGTACCCTCAGTAACATAGCGGAAAATCTTTACCTTTGGGTTTGTATTGCCCTGTCTGAGGATTCGCCCTTCCTGCTGCTCAATGTCAGAGGGTCTCCATGGCACATCAAGATGGTGCAAAGCAATTAGCCTGTCCTGCACATTCGTACCGGCTCCCATTTTCTGCGTTGATCCCAATAAAAAACGGACCTGTCCGCTTCTTACTTTGCTAAACAGCTCCGCTTTCCTAGTTTCGGTATTTGCATCATGGATAAAGGCTATCTCTTCCGGTGGTACTCCTTTTGCTATCAGCTTGTCCCTGATATCCTCATATACATTGAAGGTTCCGTCTCCTTTAGGTGTACTCAAATCGCAAAAAATGAGCTGGGCCGACCGCTTATCTTTTGTCTCCTCCCAAATCTCAAATGCTTTCTCCACGCATACACTGGACTTACTGTTAGGATCATCCGGCAACATATCATTCATGAGTCTCTGATCCAGTGCCAGCTTACGCCCGTCGTTTGTGATCTTAAGCATATTATCGACGGATGAATCCACCATACGGTTACGCACCCGCTCTGCTCTGTCTGCCAGAGATGCCACCATTTCCTTCTGCGCTTCGGACGGCTTTAATGTCACATTTTCATACTCTGCCTCCGGCACAGGGAGTTTTAACATATCTGGTGTCTGTATATCGGCACTCTCCTTAAAGAGTGCGATCAACTCAGGCAGGTTAAAGAACTTTGCAAACCTTGTCTTTGCCCTGTATCCGGTTCCCTCCGGTGCAAGCTCTATCGCCGTCTGTGTATCACCGAAGTTAGCCGCCCATGCATCGAACTGTCCCAGTCCCAGCTTCTGAAGCGTACCATACTGTAAATATCTCATATTGGTATATAGCTCCGTCATGCTGTTGCTGATCGGTGTTCCGGTTGCAAAGGTCACGCCCTTACCACCAGTCAGTTCATCGAGGTACTGACACTTGTTAAACATATCCTGTGACTTCTGAGCTTCAGTCTGTGCAATACCTGCCACATTCCGCATTTTCGTATATAAGAACAAATTCTTGTACGAATGCGACTCGTCCACAAAAAGCCTGTCTACGCCAAGCTGTTCAAAGGTTACAACATTATCCTTACGGCTCTGATCATTTAATTTATCAAGCCTTGTCATGAGCTGCTTCTTGGATTTTTCCATCTGCTTGATGGTATATCGCTCACCCCTGTCAGCCTTTGCCTGTGCTATAGCCTCCGTGATCTCATCTATCTGCCGCTCCAGTATCGCCACCTGCCTTTCCTGTGACAACGGGATCTTTTCAAACTGCGTATGGCCGATGATCACGGCATCATAATCGCCTGTTGCTATACGGGAGCAGAACTTCTTGCGATTTGCAGGCTCAAAGTCCTTTTTCGTAGCCGCAAGGATATTCGCTCCGGGATACAGACGCAGGAAATCTGATGCCCACTGCTCTGTCAGGTGGTTTGGTACTACAAACAGCGACTTCTGAGCAAGCCCAAGCCTTTTAAGTTCCATAGCTGCCGCAGTCATTTCGAAGGTCTTGCCAGCACCTACACAGTGTGCAAGGAGCGTGTTATCTCCATACAGCACATGAGCTACCGCATTCTTCTGATGCGGCTTAAGCTCTATATCCGGTGTCATACCCGGAAACTGCAAATGTGAGCCGTCATATTCCCTTGGTCTTGTGGAATTGAAACGCTCATTATAAACCTTTACAAGATCAGCTCTCCGCTCCGGATCCTTAAAAATCCAGTCCTTAAAAGCTTCACGGATTGCCTCCTGCTTCTGTGCAGCAAGGGTGGTCTCCTTCTTATTCAGCACCCTCTTTTCCTTGCCATCCTCCACGATAGTATCATAGATACGCACATCCTTAAGGTTCAGACTGTCCTCCAGTATCTTATAGGCATTCGCCCTGCCGGTACCAAAGGTCATGTTGGCAAGGGTATTGCCATAGTCTGCATTCTTACCCTTTACATTCCAAAGCCCGGTCACATCCGAATACTGTATGCCCATGACATTCCGGTCAAAAAGATATCCCGGTGTCTGGAAAGTCTCACGCATGAAGTCCTCGATATACTTCGGGTCAACCCATGTTGCCCCAAGACGGACTTCTATATCCGATGCTTCAAGGTCTTTCGGCATTACCTGTTCAAGATGCACCACATTCACCTGATACTCAGGGTGATTTTCCGCATAGTTCTTTGCTATGGAAAGCTTCTCACGGACATTACCGGACAGGTATTCATCCGCTGTCTCCCACTGGTCGGTCAGCGGATTCCGGAAGATAACTCCTGCAAGCTCCTCAGTTATGGCTTCTTTTTCCTTTCCCGTAAGCTCTGCCATATAGTCAAGGTCTACCTTGGCTTTTTCAGCCAGGGAGACCGCCAGAGCCTCGCTTGCGGTATCAACGCTTGTCACCACCTCTGCGTGTTTGATGGTACGCTTCGTGAACATATCCGCTTTTCCAAGGAACTTGCCCTCATCATCCAACTTCTCCAAGGAACAGAGCAGGCAGTATGAAGAGTCCTGATTAAAGGCTCTCTTATTGGTCTGGGAACTGATAAGCCCGTATTTATCGGAGAACTTATCATATAATCCGTTCAGTTCTGCCTGTTTTTCTCTAATAGCTTCGTCGGGATAGTCCTCCATCTGCATCTGAATCAGTTCCTGCGTACAGTCACGGATAGAGATCATCCCCTTTATGCGGTCTTCCATGGTATCTGACACATCGGCAGGCTTCATGACGGAATTCTCACGATAATACACATGATCATCCACCATACAAAAGCTGTAATTCTTTACATTCGGATCCGCCGGTATTACTTCAAGGTCAGACTTTCCAAGCTCATCCGCCGAAAGCTCCACCGCTTCATATTCTGCATGGATATTGCTGATTGCCTCACGGAGCTGCTCTTCAAAAGGTCTGCTTTCATCAGGTACACAGGTACTCTCCATACCAAAAGGTCCTGACACCATTTCCATCTTTCCTACGATCATCTCCGGGTGGTCTGCAAAATACTGGTTCATGGCGATGCCGTTTGCATCCATGCCAAGATGCACCCAGTCCGGCTCGATATCCATCAGCCTGTCCCTTTTCTGGAAAAAAAGAATGTCGGACGTTACTTCTGTTCCGGCATTCTCCTTAAAGGCTGTATTGGGTAATCTAACCGCTCCGAGCAGCTCTGCCCTTTGAGCAAGATATTTCCTCACCTGCGGGCTTTGCTTATCCATGGTTCCCTTGCTTGTAACAAATGCTACAATTCCGCCCGGTCTTACCTTATCCAGCGTCTTTGCAAAGAAATAATCATGTATCTGGAAGTTAAGCTTATCATAGGGCTTGTCGCTGACCTTATAATTTCCAAATGGCACATTTCCCACGGCCACATCAAAGAAATCATTCTGAAAATCGGTCTTTTCATATCCGCTGATACGCACATCTGCCTGCGGATAAAGCTGCTTTGCGATGCGACCTGTCAGATCATCAAGTTCCACTCCATACAATTTGCTGTCCTGCATTTCCTCCGGCAGCATACCGAAGAAGTTTCCTACACCCATAGCAGGTTCAAGGATATTTCCCTTTTCAAAGCCCATTTGCCCCAGTGCTTCATAGATATTTCTTATGATCACGGGACTTGTGAAATGTGCGTTAAGGGTACTCTCCCTAGCAGAATTATATTCATCCGGTGTCAGCACACTCTTTAATTCCTGATATTCCGCAGACCAGTTGCTCTTACTTTCATCAAAGGCATCCGCAAGACCTCCCCAGCCGACATACTGCGATAAAATCTGCTGTTCCTCCGGCGTTGCTGTCCTATGTTCGTCCTCGATCTGCTTCAAGGTTGTAATCGCCCTGATATTGTCACGGAACTTTTCCTTTGCACTGCCTTTCCCCAGGTCATCATCTGTAATACGGAAATTCTTCGCTTCAACCTTTGCCGTCTCAGACAGTTCCGCTTCCCTTGCGTTATAGGACTCCCAGAACCTCCCGACAAGTCTCCTTGGAAAGCTCTCATCATCCATAAACTCATACTGGATGTTCTTAACTGCATCAAGGCTATCAGCCTTTTCAATCTTCTTTTCATACTGCCCGACCCTGACTTCATCAGAAAGCTTCTCTTCCAGCTTGCGAAGCTCCGGTTCAGAAAGCCTTTCGTAAATATCGTTACCTTCAGTATGGATGGAAAAGCTCTCTTCATCCCCGTCATGCCTTGTGACCTCATAACGGATCTTCTGACGCTCTCCACGGATATCGGCTTCAAGCTCATACTCCGCTGTATGCCCGAAATTACTGTACTCCGCTCCGATATAGGAAATATTCTGTATATCCTCTGCGGTAAGCTCCACGTTATGGAACTTCTCCCAGTCCTCTTCCGATACATAGGTAAGCTCGTCAAAATCAAGGTACTTTAGCTCATTTTCTATAAGGTCAGTAAGGGTATCATATTCATTCTGAGAAATGATCTGCCCGTCAATCGCAAGACGAATACTGTTATGCTCAAGGTCTACAGAAGCCTGTATCGGGTACTCTTTTCCATCTGCTTCATCTATAAGGTCGGTATAGGCTATCTCCACATTGGAAAGATCCGAGAAATCTGCATCATGATCATACTCCCTGTAGCAGAACTCATTGATAAGCTCTTTTGCCTGCTCCTGCTCCGGAGTAAGGACTGCTTCTTTTTCCCGAAGAAACTCCGGCACTTCCGAAAATCCAAATGAATCCACGAAATATGCCTTGTCCTCACCATTCTGATGCAATACCACCACATCCGATACGGACATGGAGCGTCCCTTGTAATCTACGGGATGGTCTATGTTGAACTTCTCATAAAGATCTTCGAGGGTAGTACCTTCCTCCAGTTCTCCGGTATATACCGCCTCATAGTTTGCCGCATCAACAGACAGTCCTCTGTTCTGCAGATGCTCCAGATTCTCAAAGATGATATCCCGCCTGTCCTCAGCCTCATCTGAAATCTGATAAATTGTATATGTCGGAGACTCCTGCTCTAAAGCCTGCTCTTTAAGCACATCTCCCCGCATGATCTCATCAACATACTCCTGCGCCTCTTCAAGAGTCCTGAAGGTCTCCGTAGGAGCAGCAAAAGAATTAGCAACCGGATGAATCCCATACGAGCCATCTTCCTCACGGTCTATCCATACATACTGACCGGAAGGGAGCTTTGTTGCCCACTCCTGGGGATTATCATTTTCATCATCCGCTTCATGGACTATCGACCAGCGGCTGTTTTCTCCCCGTCCGACAGGCGGACCGAATTCGGGATTATGATCTGCCTCTTTGCTTTCAGGCTCTTCCTGTGCATCCCCGGCTTCAATGGCATCAACAAGTTTTTCCTGCTCATCCGCAAGAGCTTCTTTTTCCTGCTCCTTTTTATACTCTGCATAGGCTTCCTTTGCCTTGGGAGACAGGTACTTATCCCCTGCGATCAGTTCACGGATACGCTTTTCTACCACGTTCCAGTTAAGAAGCACGGATGTATAAGGCTCCATGATACTTCCCTTGTCAAGCTGAATGCCCTTTGCATCATGGTCTTCCCAGCTCTTATCATTTCCGATCAGGGCATCCGACTGTCCGCCTGTACCATATTCTTTTTTAAGGAACGCTACATTATCTTTGCTGTCATGCCCCTCCTTAAAATAATCATAGATACGGAAAAGCCCCTGTGATACGCCGCTTCCATGGGTGAGCCTGCTGTCAATCTCATCCTGGGTGATGAAGTTTTCAAGCCTTACATTTACCTCATCTGCAAGAGGAAACTCCCTACGCTCTGCATCGAGGTCGGCAATCTCCGAAAGTAGGTATTCTGGCTCTTTTACATATCTCCATCGTATCTGTAATTCTCCGCTCTCTATCCTGTCCGCAGCCCTGCCGATTTCCTCTGCAAGCAGCTCCCTTCCCTCATGGGTAGATAATAGCTCTGCGATATGTGCCTGGCTGTCGGGATAATTACTTCCCTGGATAGAAAGAGAATCAGGCATATCATCTATGCCGTCACGGAAAAAGAAATAAATCTGATCAGCCACCCTCGCCCGTTCGGTGCTGTCCACAAGAAAGGCTTCATTTCTCGACATATATGAGCCGTTTTCTACCATCTGACGGGTGAATTCTTCCACAAGGCTCCAGCTATAGGTAGTGGCAAAGTCCACCTGAGCAGAATTGCCCGGTGCGATGCTCATACCGTTTTCGTTATACCAGACAGATACCCTCTGCCCGTCAAATTCAAAGCCCTTGCCTGTCGTTCCAATCTCGTTCTTAATGAAATCCGTCATTTCCGCAGCATCTTTTCCTGCCTGGTACTTTGCATAGATGCGCTTACGATTATTCTCTTTACCGCCACCAGACCTTATCACATCAAGAAGCTGGTCGTCTTTTAACATAAAAACAGCGGGAGCCTTCGTTTTCACGCTTGCTTCCGCTGCTGCTATCGTTCCCACCTGCTCCGCAAATGACGGGAACAGATCAAACATATTCAGTTGCTTAAGTTCATCATCGGGAGAATTTAGCTGTAGATCAGCTCCGATAAAACTATCTCCTCCGCCGATGCCCGGATGTTGTTCATCAGGCCCACCCACTTCATCTGGTCTGATGCTTTCAGGGCTTCGTTCACTCCCTGCGACTTCGCCATCTGGGATGTCAACCGATCCATCCTCTCCTCTGCCTGCTTCTGAATCATCAGACAGTGCTCCTTCAGATTCCCCTCTAACATCATCCCGCTGTAGGTTCCTCTCCTGTGTTCCTTTAAGAAGTTCCTCCGCATCAGTCCGTACTTCGTTAAGGGTTCCTCCGGCTCGCTGTTCGCGATCAGGTTCGGGATCAGATAATCCCCGCTCTGCATGTAAGTCAGTTCCATGGTCATTTCCTCCTTGTTCTGAAATATTAGCGCTTTCGCCTTTTTCATAATCATCGGTGGAAATATCACCTTGCCGCTCGCTTTCACGCTTTAAAGCATTATATTCATTCTGAGCCTCATTTGCAAGCGAATTTTGGCTTTTTTCTACGGCTTGTGATATATTCTCCGTTTGTCTTTCTACTTCGCCATATCTGGCGATATGACGTTCCTGTACCGTTACCGCTCTTCCGATTTCCATGAGTACCGGCTCAGTCATTTCCGATACTGCATTTCCAAGTACCGACAGCGTTTTCACATCGCTGAACTCATGCAGATAACGAAAATCAAAATCATAAAGTTCTGTATCCACACCGCACCTTGTAAGAAGCGTATATGCGATGGAATCTCTCATGGTCTCTTGCAAGCGCAGTTCAAGATTCAGTTCATCATATCCATGCAGAAAGCTTCCATCCACCCGGTCCTGCAGATCAGGCATTACATCCCTGTAATAATCATCCGCAATACGATGTGCCAGCTCCACCAGCCTATCTCCGAAAGGTCTGCTTTCATCCGTTTTTCCATATATGTTTTCAAGTCTGTTGAGAACTGTCTGTTCATTCCGTTCCCTGACCTGCCATATGTACGGGAGTCTTCCAACATTCCATCCGGGATGCACATTTGACACATCAAATACATACCGAAGTCTTGGTCTGCCGCTGCTTTCATCCAAAAGAGCGATACCCTTGGACCCACGGTTGACCCAGCAGTTCATCTTCTGATTCCATGTTTCAAGCTCTGCACATGCTGTGGCATCCGGTCTCTGGGCATAGATAAGCAGCTGATCCATGAAAGGATACCGGTATAGCCTTCCGGCAGTGGTAAGGAATCCTTTCCACTTTTCCATATCTGCCGATAAATCCTGTGCCGTAGCCTGTGCAAGCCATTTGATCTCATCATATTTTCTTGCCATAGCCTGTTTCTCCTTATAAAGATTATGGGAGAAGGACATCGCTGCCCCTCTCCCGTTCCAAAACAAAAATCCTTATGCCAAAGCCTGTCCTCTGTCCTTATTCATCTGACGAGGCTCCCTGGTTGCCTCATTCTTGGCAACAATGTCTTTCTTCTGAGCAAGTCTTTCCTTAAGGGAAGGACGCTCCTGCTTCTTTTCCTCTTTTGCCGCAGTCTTTACTACAGCAGTTTCTTTTGAAGCCTCGGTTTCCTTTGCCGCAGCTCTCTCCTCTGCCTTGTCAGCACGGAAAAGCTCATGCTCCTTTGCGTCATAGGCATATACGTGATCGGAGAGTCTTTCCTCCGGTGCTACCTGTGTGGCATTCACATCCTGCACCATGCTCTCCAGTGTCTTAAGATCCATCTGGTCATTCTTAGGTACGATCAGCACCTCATGCACACTCGAAGGTAAAATGAAGTAGTCCTGACCCAGCTTCTCGGTGATATCATCCATGACCTTATCGTTAAGGAGAACTGCCGCACCGTTAAGCTTATCCTCATTGGAAAGTACATACATCATCTCATCAGGTGTAGGCGGGATCATACCGGCGATGGCCTCCCTTGCCTCTTCCTCAGACATTCCGCTTCGCATCATATCGGGAAGCATCATATCAACCATGGTCTCCGTCATGCTCTTAAAGGTTGCCGGAGTAAGTGTGTCCATGTTATCGAGGGCAATCTGATGAAGCTGTTCTACATCCACACCGTATCCCTCCATGAGCCTATTGGTGATAGGTGCGCTCATTGTGCCGCTCTCTTCTTTGCCGATTGCGATATGGTATGTAACAGCCAGGTCATCCACCATGGTATGAGGCTTATCTGCAAGATACTCCGCATTCTGCTCTGCATTGATAAGGCGGCAGGTGATACGATCCTTCACGCTGTCAAAATCGGTAAGCTTGCTCACATCAAAATCCTGTGACATCTCATGCTGTGTGCGGACATCTGCGATTGCAGCCAGGATATCATCCATAGGTCTGCCGTCCTCATGCTGTTCATAAAACTGATTGAGGTAAATATTGGGAGCGATATTGCTGTCCTCAAGCTTTACCATAAGACCATCCAGCTTCTGATCATTGTTCTTCACAACTGTCTGAATGGAAACATCCGCATCTGCGTACTTCTCAGGCAGAAACTCCTTGATACGGTCTGCCACTTCCTGCTTAAATTCTTCGTAATTCATGCTTTTGCTCCTCCCTTCATCATAGCTTCCTTCTGCATCTGTGCCTTACACTCCAACTTCTTCATGCCCTGCATATAGGCCGTAAAGCGAGCCTTGCCACTTGTCTTTGGCTTTTCTGCAACCTCTGTTGCGATCACGTTGTTATTCTGCATCGTTTTCGTCCTCCTTCTTCTTTGTATAATCTTCAAGAAAATCCCAGAAATCCTCCGGGGTATTCTCGCTTACCATATCTGAAATATCTTCAACGCATCCGTCCAAAAGATCTTTGTTATCCTTTCCTGCCATGCAAATAGCTCTGATCTGCTCCAGCTTTTCTGCATTGGAGATATTTCTTCTGCGGCAAAGTCTTTCAATATCCTCAAATTTCACATTCATAAGGTATCCGACATTCCTGATTCCTTCGAGGATATACTTGATAAAAGCAACCTCTTCTTTTTCCAGAATGCTAATATCAGCATATTTACCGGGATAGTAATCATCATCAGATGCTCCAAAATCATGATCATCCGTGCTGATAAGCTCCTCTTCCTCTTCGGGTGTAAGATGATATTCTTCATCAAAATCATCCGACTCATCATCGAAGTAGTCATCATCACATTCATCACAGACATACTTCTTTTTACTGTCCCTGTACTTCTTTACGGCTAAAGCCGCAGCAGAGACCGAAGCCCCTGCCGCCGCAATGCCCAGTAATACTTTTACTGCTTTCTTCATGTTGCTCACTCTCCCTTCTTCTTACGCTCTGGAAACTCAAAGGCAAACTTGAACTGAAAGCCGCTCTTTTCCTCACCATCCTTGTTGGTGTAGTCATACGCCTCCACACCTTCAGGCTTTAAAAAGCATCATAGCTCTTGCCCTTCTTGCTCTTAAGACCTTTCATAAAGATCTTTTCTCCTGCAAGAAGCTTCTTGATCTGCTCCTCGTCAAGCTTTCTTCCCATGGCATAGTCAAGGCTCATGCCGCACTTCTCGGTGCAGTATGCTCCATACTCGCCAACAACGACATCTCCGCCACACTTAGGGCATTTTCCGATTGCTTCTTCTGAACCAAACATCTTCTTTTCCTCCTCGCTTACGCTACTGTATGTTTTTACCAAATCAGTTACCATGTCCTTAATGCCCTTCATAAAGGCATCCGCACTCATCTCACCCTTGGAGACAAGGACAAGTGCGTTTTCCCAGTCTGCCGTCATCTGCGGAGATTTGACCGCATCAGGCAGGATGGTTATAAGCTTGATCCCATCATCCGTGGGAACAAGCATTTTCTTATCTCTTTTGACAAAACCGTCTTTTACCAGCTTCTCGATGATATCCGCTCTTGTGGCAGGTGTACCAAGCCCCTTACGTTCCACATCATCATCCATTTCCGAAGCTCCGGCAGTTTCCATATACTTAAGGAGCGTGTCTTCAGTAAAAGCCTTTGGTGGCTGCGTGAAGCCCTCCACCACTCTCGGATTCACATCACGGAATGACTGTCCCTCATGTACCAAAGGCAAAGACTTTTCCTCATCCTCCGCATCGGTCTTTACCTTAAAGCGGTTCCTGAGCATCTTTTCATACTTCTTGAAGCCTTCTGATATGACTGTCTTTCCGCTTGCATGGAACTTAAAACCGTCACAGTCAAGCTCCACTTTTACACCCTTATAAATGTGTCTCCCGGATGTAGCACACAGGACACGATATGAAATGAGGGAAAGAATCTTCTTCTCTCCCTCTGCAAGTGTATCCATATCCAGTTTTGTTATTTCCATAGTGGGAATAATGGCATGGTGGTCAGTGACTTTCCTGCTGTTAAGGACTCTTCCGATATCCGGAGAATAGTCCTGCGGCATCTTCACCACATTTTTGAATACAGCCCCAATTACATTTTCAGCAGTCTGTCCCATATCATCAGACAGGAACTGGCTGTCAGTTCTTGGATAGGTACAAAGACGCTTTTCGTATAAATTCTGGGTATACTCCAATGTCTGCTTTGCTGTGAATCCGAAAATGCGGTTCGCATCCCTCTGGAGAGTAGTAAGGTCATAGAGCCTTGGCTGTGCAACGCTCTTGTTCTCCTCTTCTACCTTTGTGATACGAACCGCATCAAATATAACCGCTCCTTCCACGGCTGTTGCTTCATCCCTTGTCTTGAACTTCTCGGAAACAGCTTCCATACCGTTCACATCTATGTGGCAGGTATAAAACGGTTCCTTCTTAAAGTTTTGTATTGCCGCTTCCCTGTCCACAAGCATTGCAAGGGTAGGTGTCTGCACCCTTCCGACTTTCAAAAGCTTGTTATAAAGCACCGTGAAAAGCCTCGTTCCGTTGATACCAACAAGCCAGTCTGCCTGCTGTCTGCATAATGCACTCTGATAAAGGTCATTGTACATGTATCCGGGTTTAAGATTGTTAAAGCCATCACGTATGGCGCTTTCTTCCATGGATGAAAGCCACAATCTCTTGATTGGCTTATCGCAGCCTGCCATTTCATAGACAAGGCGGAAGATAAGCTCTCCCTCACGCCCTGCATCAGTGGCGCAGATAACCTCGGTGACTTCTTTATCATGCATGAGCTTTTTTAAGACCTTAAACTGTGCCTTGGTATCTTTTTTTACCTCATACTGCCATTTGTCCGGCATGATGGGAAGGGAACTATAAGACCATTTCTTTAATGCCGCATCATATGAATCTGCCTTTGCCAGCTCAATCAGATGCCCGACACACCATGAAATAATATAGCCCTTACCCTCAATAAAGCCTTCCTTCACTTCCTTTACGCCAAGTGCGTCGGCATAAGCCCTTGCGACACTTGGCTTTTCTGTTATAACAAGTTTCATTTTACCTCCTAAAAAAATCGATTAAGATTTCTCTTAACCGATAGTATAAAACCTCTATATTCAGTATTTTATCCACCACTCCGCTGACAAGCACAACTACACTCTACGTCATAACTCTTTTTCGTAAAAAAGAGGGAACAAATATCGTTCCCTCTAAAACATTCAATACATACCATATATTTACTTAAAATATAATCATATGCATTAATTGCTTTGTGTATGCGAATCCAAAGATTTAAATATCAATGTTTCCCCATACTCTCCTTGTGCTTTTTCCAAACTATTATCAATGGCTTCTCTTGTTAAGCCTTCCAATGCACCACTTGGTATATCTTTACCCAATTCCCATTCTGAATCTACTTTCTTGCACGCATCATAAAAAGCCTTTCTATAAGCTTTTTCATACTGTTCAAGTGTCCAAGTTCCTTTTAACCTATCTTCATTTGGTACACTCAACTGATACTTTTTGAAAATATCAGATCTTCGGGTTGTATCACCATTAGCCACGCCCTTTTCCGCCTTAAAGTGTCGAAGCGTTTCATTAAACATATTTTGCCTTGCTTCTTCTGAAATACTGATTATCTTATGCCTTTGAGATATCGGAATACCTGTGGCATCCATACCAGCAATTCCAAAGCCATTAATCATTCTTCCATTTGAATCATACAGCTTCATTTTATTCTGAATGATACGCTCACGCCCCCCGAAAGTTTCATAAATTAACCTTTCTTCATCTGACATCATCATTTCGCTTTCCATGATGCTTGACATCGAGTCCCTGACAACAGCTTTATATTGAGCACTATTTTTATTAACCCCAGCCTCGATATTATTCTTATAGCCGTTTATCCCATTTGCCTGTGAGTTGATTTTTAATGACATAATATAACCTGCCTCCTTGTTTATTTTTATATAATTCACCTGCCATCTTTGAAAATCATTAGAACAATCACATAATATTAGTCATATCTATAATACACTTTTAACGTGCATGTTACAGTTGATACAGTGCCATTAGACGAAATCCCGACATTCCAAGTTCCAGATGGATCTTCACCATTAAAATCTGTAAACGTATATGTAGTACTCGTAGTTCCACATGATTTATATGCAACAGTTCCAGATGGCGATGTAACAATCAATGTAAATGGTGAACTACCGCTACTCACTCTACAATATACTGTTACAGATGTTATCTGTCGGTTTGTTCCGAGGCAGCTACCAGAGGATAAATTAACCGAATCAACGGCTCCATATAAAGAATTAAGTTTACGAGTAATTTTTGAAAAATAAGTTGTACCCGAAGTGATTGCTGTTATATTATTACCTTCAACAGAATCAGACGACTCAGCTGCCGAAACTGGCATCACACAGGTCATAAACAACACAGCTACAGTCAATACTACCGATAATAAACGTTTCATAAATGGTCTCCTTTCATAATCTAAGATAGTTTGTTTTCAGTCAACAAGTGAATAATCAACTCTGAGGCATCAACAGAATACTACTCTATCGTTATCCAATGATCTTCCACCCAACATCCCTGAGTTACATTCCAATGTCGGTACTGAAGCTTTCCATTGTGCATGCGATATTTAGTTTGAATAACATCACCTCTATTTGAGCAATCGACAATTTCATAATGTATTGCCATATCGCTCGCATATAATGTGATAGTATTTAAATTAATACATGTCAGTATCCCAAGAAAGAAGCATATAATCATTAATAATCGCTTATTTTTCATAATCTCGTCTCCGTTTATTCTTCCTCAACTACACTAAAACCATCGCTTTTTAACATATCAACAGTTTCTTTGCTCAATATTTTCTCTTTTCCAGTTTTAGTATGTAGATAATACTTGCCATCCAGTCTTTTTATTATATAACTATTGTTAGTATCAACCTCATACGTTTCTGTTCCAATACCTATCTCACTATCCGGCACATCATAATTTGACTGAAAAATAAAAGAGTAGGATATGACCATAAAAACTGACGCAATAACTATGGCTGCAATCTTTCCTATCGTCCGTTTTCTTCTATGCTGTCCCTTTGACAACATAATAAAACGTTCCTTGATATCATTTTCTCTTCTTTTATGTGTTCCCAGTAAACCAATATCGTAACGATTGGGGATTCTCCGCTTTTTCTTATATACCTTAAGTAGTACATCTAAATAATCAGCAATCTGACTCTCAGACATACTCTGAGTTACATTACTGTCACATCGAAGTTCAAAGTACTGCTCCAGATCAAGCCTTAACAAATACACAAAAGGATTCCACCAATAAATCGCACAAAGCATATTGATGAGAAATTGCACAGCCAAATCATTATTAATCAAGTGCATGTACTCATGCCGGATAATTAAAGCTCTGTCATCATCTGAGTAGTCCTCATCTGGAATGAGTATTATTCTGTCAAGCAATCCAAAACTCAAAGGTGTATCAACTGCCTGTGTTTGAATAATTTTTACCGAAGGAGCTTTTACGCCATAGTTGGACGTTTCAAGGCTTTTACCATTCTCTGCAAGTTTAGCAATTTGATTTTTGTACTTTATATATCTAAGTACCAAATCAGCCGTTTTAACAATTGCCCCTGTAATCCATACACCGGCTACTATGTGATAAACCTTTACTCCTGAAACACTTACCTCCTTCCTGATTGCCAAGTACAAAGCATTAAATAAAGTTTCTGCCGGTATAACCTTAACCCAAGGCAATTCTACAGGAACCATCATCCTTACGGCACAGAATATATATAAGACTATAATGCCCGAAACACTGCATATATCTATCAACTTGCTTCTTTTTCTCAATATGGTAAACAATACCATTAATGCACTGCCCCATATTATGCTCATCGCTATTGAGAAAAAAGTAATTTTCATATCATTTTCTATTTCCTCTCAACTGCTTTATGATATTTTCCAACTCTTGTATAAGTTCTTCGTCTGCCTCCTCATCGCTACTCGAAGAACCAGTCATGGCTAATGCAATGTTTCCAAGAGCACTTCTCTTTATTCCCTTCTCTGTCAAAAATAATGCTGCATATTCCTCTTTGGTCATGGCGTATTCAAATTGCCTTGCATATTGAGTGTGGCTTCTTTCAACACCACTAACCTTAATGTAGCCCTTCTCCAATAAGGACTGAATTGTATTAAAAAGAGTCGATTTATTCCAGCCTTTACCCTTAAGTACAGATCCTATCTCGGCAGTAGTCAGCGGTCTCTGTTCATCCCAAAGCAGTTCCATCAGGTTCTCTTCTTTTGGATTCATCAGATTTTTGTCTTTCATATCGTTATCCTTTATTCCATTATTTTTGGAGTAGTTCCATTTATATATTATCATCTATAAAAATCCATGTCAATTCATTTTATATAGTTATGCCTTAATTTCCGCTGACTACTCAAGATAGTGTATTGAATCACAATGCCGCTTCTTTGGACTTTGTGGCAGTCTTCTGAGGCGCATCGTGCTTCTGCTGTGATACTTCTGCTTTCTTCTCTGAGAGCCTGTCTTTCAAGGACTCTCTCGGCTTTTCCTCCTGTTCCTTGCCTCTGGACTTATAAAACTCCACCATGCCCTTCAGCTCTCTGTTGGATACCTTGGTCTTTTCAGTCTCCCAGATCTTCTTGCCATCAGCACCTTCTCCGACGCAGTGATCCTTGCGTACTGTGGTATGACCGTCGGCAGGTAGCTTCATCCACATACCCTTACCATACTGATCCTCATGCACTGCATTTGACCTTGCAACAAATGTTGCCCAGGGACTGTGATCATTTTCATCCTTGTTAGGAATAAGGATCTGCTTATACTCCTTGCCATCCTTTCCCGTAAAAGGCTCTCCGACACATCCCTTGCCAAATTTGATGGTGATCTCATCCATCTTCTTTTTTTCTGCTGTCTGTTCCATAAAACTCATTTCTCCTTTCAAAAGATGACGGAGAGGTTATCCTCTCCGCCGTAAATGTGTTTATTCATCTTTTTCTGATACATCTGCTGCGCTCTCCTCTTCCGTATCAGCTATTGTTGCATCTTCCATATCCTCCGCCGTAGGAGCAGGTCTGTCTTTCTGTTCTTCTGTAGGTTCAGGATAATCTGCCGCATCATCGGCATTATCAAACCAGGCGTCATTAGGATCCTTTTCCTGCTCATCTGCATCGTCTGCATATACTTCCTCTTCGGCTTCTTCATCTTCATCCTCGACAAAATCGCCGTCCTGCTTTTTCTTAACTACCTTGAAATAATATGCAGCTCCGATCACACCACCGCCAAAGATTGCCATGATGATGTATCCCAAAAGCGGATTGCTCTTAACAGGCTCTTCCGGCTCCTCTTCGGCAGGCTCCTCTGTTTCAGTCTCCTGTGGCTCTTCCGGTGTTTCTGTCGGAGTCTCAACCTCGTGGGTATCGTCGATATCCGTATTGTTATTAGGCAATGCGCTCTCCGTCACAGGGATCTGCGATTCAAGAGCCGCTGAGTTCTTAGGCAGAGTCTCCGAATTATCCGTTGTTACATTAAGCAGGTCATTTTCTGTAATCTCTGTCAGGAAGTAAACCATTTCCTCCTGTCCGTCACGATCAATGATCAAATAAAAGACCTTGCCGCTTGCAGCTTCGATGGTATAGAACTCTTTTCCAAGGTTCATATCCTCTCCGTTTTCTCCATCTGATAAAGCGGCTTCTTCCGCATCAGCCTTTGCAAATTCAGCTTTCTTCTGTGCCTCGGGAGATGTATTGGTGCTTGTAGTTGTACTCGTGGTATTTCCATTGCTGTCAGTCTTAGTATGGTCTGTCACTGTAGCTGTAGCAGATGAAGGCTTGGTTGCCTCCGCACTTGCAGGAAGCTGTTCTGCCGGATTACTGTCATCATCAGAATTAGGGTCCTTGTAGTAAGGATTCTTTGTCTTATAAACCTCCGACACATTCCCGGCATTATCCATGGCTGTGATCGTGAAATACTCATAGCCTGCATCAAACTGGGAAAGGCGGATATTCACGGTTCCGTTTGTAACATCCGTAAACTCATACCCATTCACATAAATAACCTTTACACCGGAGTCATTATCGGATGCCTGGATAGTAAGAAGTCCGTCCGATACCGCCGCATTAAGGGTGGGCTTGCTTGTATCAAAGCATTTGATGGAACGGCTTCTCTCATAACTCTTATCATTAGCATCGGTAACAAGCACATACACAGTGCAGTTCTCGGAAATTTCAAGGAACATATCCTCTGTTACATCGTTATAGCTGCCATTCTGTCCGATCTTTGCTTTCACGGACTTTATGGCAAAATTCCCGGTATCAAGGATATCTTCGACCTTAAAAGTGACCTTTGCAGATGTACCGCTTGAATACCATCCAGAAGGAGTATTGATCGTAATCTTTACGCTCGGCTCCTTATATGCGCAGTCCTTATAGTTCTGACTACATACAGGGCAGTCCTTGTTGTAATCATACTGGCTGCACTTGTGGTCACAGATACACTCAGGTTCCGGCTCAGGTGTAGGTTCAGGAGTCGGTGTGGGATCATCTTCTCCAGTCTCACCACCGTCCTCACCATCCCCGGATTCATTTTCGGAGGCGCTGTCTCCTGTGTTGGAACCATCCCCGGCACCGGAATTATCCCCGCTCGAAGGATTTTCAACTGTTGTATCTGTTCCTTCATCTGTAGAACCACTATCTGAAGCATCATCACTTGATGACGAATCATCTGTAGTTCCTGCTTCATTACCTGTCACGCTCTCTTCGGCATATACCGATACCGCAGTGGAGCTGTTCGCAATGAATGCCCCGACCGGCAGTGCAAATAGCATCACCGATAAGATCAGCGATGCAATAATCCTAACTGATAACTTTCTTTGCATTTTCGTTTGTCTCCTTTTCATTTTCTGCATGAAAGGCCCCGCCTTCATCGGGCGGGGTCTGTTTTGATTCCTTATCCCTTGCAGCTATCATGTCCGCAACCTCTTTTTCAGAAAGGCTGTTAAACAGTGCCAGCTGCTCCGGTGTTATATGTTTCTTTCTGATGATCTTCATCGCTTCCGCATCATCCGCTTCCTGTTCGAGTCTCGCCCAGTATTTCTCACGTTCGGTGTAATACTCTTTCTTCTCGGCAGCATGAATGCGGTTTTTCTTGATTGTTTCTCTTTTCATCTTGCCTCCTTATACTTAATGCCCTGGAACTCTCGCAAATGAATAGAAATGCGATTGCCAGTACGGTGTGTTGATGGAAGAGTATTTGATCGGATCGCCTGCGTGTATCATCTGACCATTGCCGGCATAGATACCGACGTGAGTTACAGGATTACCGGAATTGTATGTACCCGTGAAAAAGATAATGTCTCCGGCTCTCGCTTCTGATGCACTGATCGGAGTACACTGGTTATAAATGCCCTGTGCCGTGGTCCTTGGCATGTTACAGTAACCACTATGTGTAAGCACATAGCACACAAATCCCGAACAGTCGAAGCTCGTTGACGGATTGCTGCCGCCCCATACATACGGGTATCCAAGGTAGTTCTCTGCTTCTGCTATAAGCGCTGCCACATCACCACTGCCACCGATAGGATCTGTCGTACCGTAAATAGATCCGTTACCGTTTTCAAAATAGAAAAGCGGATTATAATACTCTCCATCCGATAAGCACTCCAGATGTAAGTGGCTTCCCGTTACGGCTCCCGTACTTCCAGTCTTACCTATAATCTCTCCATGCCTTACTGTCTGCCCTGCGCTGACATTCATACTTTCAAGATGCGCATACTTCGTAGTAAAGCCTTTTGAATCCGTGATCACGATATAATTCCCGTAATCATCGTCATAGGCTGCCGTGGTAACTGTACCGTCATGCCCGGCATAAACCTCTGTCCCTTCCGGTACTGCGATATCAATACCTCTGTGGAACTGGTTCTCTCCGGTGATGGGATTCTTCCTGTATCCGTAGTAGCTCTTTATCAGGCTGTACCAGTCCGTATCAAGAGGCGTATAAAACTGCTGAAGCGCACCATTGGTCTGCTGATATGCCGCATAAAGCGTACTTGCATCATCATTCCCGGTAAGACGCTCTGCTACGATATCCTCCAAAGGCTTACGGGTAAGCTCCACATCAAGGATTGTTACGGTATATTCCTCTTCCACTTCTTCCTCTTCACCGGTTTCCTCATTCGTAACAGTTACCGTGCGGGTTCTCGTCTCTTCCCTCGGTGTAAGTGTCAGCTCATACATTTCATCAAAAAGTGATTCGATCTCCGCATCCACATCCGCAGCCACCACATCAACCTTTATGGCTGACAGGTAATTGATCAGCGTAAAAGGGTTATGCCCGATTTCTTCAAGGTTATAGTTGTACTCATCATAATCGGGATAATCTTCCTCGATACTGTCTATGGTGTTCTGCAATGCCATTTCCCTTGAGGTCATGGCTTCATCCGATGCATCAAGCTGAGCTGGCTGACTCTGATAGCTTCCTGCCATGGTTGCCGACAGACCACCGTTTAAGACTGCTGAGCAGCTTGAAATACCTGCCGCTATCAGCATAAAGAAAAGCCCGAACAGTCCTATAGTTGCAATAGCTCCTATGTGCTTCCGGGCAAATTCCTCTACTTTTCTTGCCATGTTGGTGGTTGTCGTTGCCGCTTTCTTTGCATATCCGGCAGCCTGCTTTGCTTCTGATCCTTTTTTCAGGGCTTTGGCATACTCACGCTTGATACGCTGCTTCTGCAGACGCTTCTGTATGGCTTTCTTTTTGACCTCCGGGTTTTCCTCCAAATACTTTTGATATCTGAAGTTCACCTCCGCCTTGAACTGCTTCTTTTCAAGAGCCGCTACCTTATTGCTTCGCTTTGCCTGTACGCCATGCTTTATATTTCTCGCATGAACGATAACGGCTTCACCAGCCTCTTCTGTCCTGTGGGCAGCTTCAACACCGGAGTTATCCTTTTCATCCTCCGATATCTTGTCATGCACCAGTCCCTGCGCTTCCATCATCGCCCTGCGGTTTGCGGCAGTTATGGGATTATCTGACTTCGGCTTTTTTAGTACCTTATTGGTCTGAAGCTCATAGGTTACTTTCCCGGTCTTTTCATCGAAATGCCGCACCAGCTTGTACTCCTTACGCTGTGGTAATTTCTTTCTCGCCTTCTGGGTTTTATCAGCAGCCTTTTCCGCTTTCTTTTCAAGCATCTCAAGCTTATGGCTCTTTGCCGTTTCAGCACCTGCTTCTTCCACAAAGCTGGTCTTTCCATGGAAATCTCCATCTGACTGGATAAAGCTGTCCTTTACCCTTGTACGGCTCTCATGCTGCCTGTGCTTGCGAAGTGCTCTCGTTTCCTCACGCTGAGAAGCATACTCGGTATTCTTTTCATCCTCATTCTCATGTCTTTTAAAGAATTCCTGATTGACCTTTCTGCTCTTTTCTTCTGCCTGGGAAACCGTATTTGCAGGCGCAGCATTAAACATCTCCTGTGCTTCGCTTACAGCCTTACTTTTTACGGCACTGCCCTTACTTCTTCCATCAGCGGATCCCGTAGGACCCGCCCGTGCTTTCTTAAAATCTCCGGCATCGGCTTTCGCATCAAATCCCTCGGGTTTAGCCCCGGTTATATCCGATACTGCCTTCCTTGCCGTATTATTCTTTTTCTTCGCCATCCGCATCATCTCCCTTGTCAGCAGTATGTTCCTCTTCCTCCTGTGGACGAGTGTTCATGATCGCATACGTCTTGGTATCTGTCGGATACCTGTCCGCAAATGGAATGACCACATCATTAAAAAGAATGAGTCCGCATCCGGATTCAGAGTTTGTTACATACTGGAGCTGCTTCTCTGAAAGTCCCAGCTTGTCTGCCAGGATCACCTGATCCTTTGCGTTCTGGTTAAGGAGATATACAAAATCGCTGTTACCAAGGATACCCTCGATCTCCTCCGAACGAAGGAAGTCACCTACGTTCTGCGTAAGCCCTGTTGGAATACCACCCCACTTTCTGAAACGCTTCCAGATCTCCACTGAATACTGCGCTGTCTGCTTATCTCTTAACAAAAGGTGGAACTCATCACAGTAATAGCGGGTAGCCACCCTGCGCTCACGGTTACGGGAAACCCTGTTCCATACCGCATCCTGCACGATAAGCATTCCCAGCTCTTTCAGCTGCTTTCCAAGGTCTCTGATATCAAAGCAGACAATTCGGTTCTGACTGTCAACATTGGTACGATGATTAAAATAGTTCTGAGAACCATGTACATATAAAACAAGGCTGTTTGCGATACGCACCGCCTTCTGCTTTGCATCAATGGCAAGCTCCTCTGATACTGCCTTATCCGGCTCATACTTAACCAGTGCGTTATATAAGTCCTCCAATATCGGCATATTCTCTGGTCTCGGGTCTTTGAAATACTCATCATAAATACCCTCGATACAGCGGTCGATGATACCCTTTTCATCATTTGCAAGACCTGTCTCCCCGCCTGCGATAGCATCACAGAGCGTGATAAGGAAATCACTCTTAAGCTTAAGAGCCTCCCTGTCGTTCTTATGGGAAAGCTGAATATCCATCGGATTAAGATAATCCTTTGAATTGGTTGCCAGCTTCACTACCTCGCCACCAAGTGCCTTAACAAGCGGATAATACTCGCCCTCGGGATCACATATCAAAATGTCATCCCTTGATACAAGGAAGCTTCCAAGGATCTCACGCTTTGCAGAAAATGATTTACCGGAACCGGGCGTACCTAAGATTACGCCGTTCGGTGTACGAAGCTTCTTACGGTCTGCCATGATCATGTTGTTACTTAGGGCATTCAGTC
>Ga0310690_10003139_pt1 | contig 25303 bp, 14 predicted proteins | sample AusTroGonzalo_MG_2_FD_207661 | JGI IMG/M metagenome (GOLD analysis project Ga0310690, IMG submission 207661) | Bovine rumen microbial communities from tropical cattle in Woodstock, Queensland, Australia - Gonzalo_04 (v2) (version 2) | ecosystem: Host-associated > Mammals > Digestive system >... | reverse complement strand
ACATGAACCTGCCGCTCCAGATGCTTCCGCTGTACTTCCTCTCGCGCTTGTACCACACGTTGAACGTCTCCTTGAACGTCTTCATGAACTCGCTTATGTCGTTCATGCGCGAGCGCAGGCGCTCCTGCGCCTCCGAGACGACGGATTCCATGCCGCACCTGCGAAGCTCCTTCCAGTGCAGCGAAAGCTCCTCCGCCGCGCGCTCGCCCTTGAGCGCCGCCACGCGGCGAAGGATCTCGTCCTCGGGGACAGGCCCCTCGGCGCGAACCACCTTGCAGACCACGTGGAAGTGGTTGTCCATCGCCACGTACGCGTCGATCTCCACGCCGGAGAACGCCGCCGCGCGCTTGAGCGCGTCGACGAGCTGCGTCTTTATCTCCCCGTCCTCGAACAGGAACCGCCTGTCGTTTGTGCGCGACATGAGGTGGTAGTATGCCGTCCCGTCGCATGTTTTCTTGACCCTTGCCGTCCTTGCCATCTTCAGCCTCCTTCTTTATTGGCTTTCGCGGGGCCTGTCCCCGCTTGACGAGGACATGATAGCAAATAACCCGGGAACGAACATTTCCCGAATCTTTCCTGAATCTTTCCCGAATCTTTCTTGGGTGGTGAGCCGGGCGGGGCTCGCGGGGTCTGTCCCCGTAGAATTCCCGTAGAATTGTCAGGACGTGTAGAACTCCGTGTTGAAGAACCTGAGCCATTCGGCGTTCCGCATGACGAAGCCATGCCCAACCTTGCGATCCCACGCCGCGGCACCGTGGTGCCTGTAGTCGGGCAGCACGTCGTCGCCGACTCGCCTGAAAGAGCAGTCCGTAAACGTGCAGTTCCTAAGCGAACGGCTGTTGGTGCGGACGACAAGCAAATCATCACCGGTCTCGATGATGCAGTCCGACACCATTACATCGCGCGAGCAGTCCACTTATATGCCGTCGTTGTTCGGATACTGTAATCTGACGCTTCAGTGTTTGCCGGCCATGCGCAGCCAGGTGCGGGGAGGGAGAGTCCCTTCGCCGGAGACGTCGGGGGCGCTCAGCTTCCAGGCCTGAGGCTCGCGAGTCCAGTTTACGAGAACGGCGGCGACGCGGCCATCCGGCGCGCGCCAGACGGAATGCATGACAGCGGGCAGAGAAGGCTGCTTTGCGACGCGATAGCTGCCCTCGGCGGCATAGACGCCGCGGATGAGGAAATCGACCTTGCGAGACGCACACTCCATAGTCCCGGGATCGCACATCTCGCCGTCGAAAAGGAAATCACGGTTGGCGTGATGGAACCGCGCCGTGTCCACCATGAACTTGTAGTCCGCCGCATAGCGCGGATCGTCCGCCGCCGAAAGGCGGAAGTTATGGACGGTCGGCTGCATGCCCCATACCGTTCCGCGCGCAAGCTCAACTGCGAACTGGTCGGGGAAAAGCCGCTCCCAATCCCGCTCCTTCTTCCATCGCCTCTCGTCCGGCCACTTGGGATCCCACGGCGGGATGCCGTCGATCATCGCATACGAGCCAAACGTCGCGACCAGGCCGTGATAGACGGCGTTGAACACCGGCACGCATTCAACAGCTGGCCCCGTCCCGAAGCCGATGCGCTCGTAGCTCGGAAAGCAGCAGATGAGCGAATCGAAAAGATCGAGATACGCCTCGCCGGCGTCTTCGCTCGAAAGTGCAAGCCCCGGATGAGCCGATTTAAGCTTTCCAAGGAAATCCCGCCATCCTCGAGCCTGCGCCGCGCCGTCGCCCGGCCCGTGGGAATGGCGCGGATTGAAGCACACGGCCTCCTGCGAAGCGCAGGATATAATGTCGAGATATACGCCGTCAAGCCCGCTTTCCGCAAGCTCGCGGACATTTTCCGCCATGCGCCTCTGGAAGCGCGGCGACTCTCCGCAAAGATTGGCAAGGCGGTGGCGGTCATAGACGTTGTACGCCGTCGCCTTGAGCGGGAGCACCGCGTCAAGCTCCCCTTCGCCGCGCCATGAAGGATCGTCGGCATCCCACGTCATTCCGTTCATGTAAGCCTGCGAATATATCCCCTTGTCGGCAAGACGCTTCACTGCGGCGCGGAACGCCCCCACGCCCTCGCGCGGCGGCCAGAAGTTCGGGTAGCCGCTGTCGTATGGAATAGCGTGCCACCAATACCAGTCGAGGGCGACCGGAACGCCGGAGTCTTTCTGAAAACGTTCGACAGGGGGAATTACGTCGCCGGACAAACCGCGATTCCAAAACCACATTGATATCTCGCGCAGGCGGCGGAGGTCTTTGCCGCACGCAGCGACGGCCCAGCGCTGGCGAAGCGCCCATTCGCGGTATATCTGCGCCGCGGCGAACCAGCCGCCCTTGAACGGACGCACTACGCCGCCCGCCGGGGAAGACACAGCCCCATGCTCGGCCTCCATCACGACCTCCCCTTCCCGCGCACCGGCAGAGAAAACGAACTTCACGGGCGAGAAGTCTGTCTCGCGGCTATCGAAATAGAGGGAATCGCCGTTCGCGCCAATGACTGCGGCAAAGCGGAAGCCAGGAGAGTTCCGGCATTTGAAAAGCGGCTTGCCGGGCGCCTTTCCTGCGGTGTTTACAAGCCGCAAGTTGCCCTGCGCCCCAAACGTCTCGGAATAAAGCGCTCTCGCACCAGGACCGACATTCAACGTGACGGACGGCCAAGCCACAGCCGATATGTCCGCTTGGCGGTCGCCCGCAATCTCAAGTGGCCCGCAGGCAAAAGAGCCATCGTCGAGCCGCTTCACCTCGGCGCGGACGGAAATCCCCTTTTCCGCCGCGTCTGACGCCATCACGACCGAACCGTCCTTCAGCCGAATTCTCCAGCCCACTTTGGGGGAGATGTCCGCCGCCTGCAAAGCGCAGCATCCGCAAAGAGCGACGGCGAAAACGAAATCAAGTTTTGCCGACATTGCAATTGCTCTCACCGCCAGTATCTGCCTGGCGACAGGAACAGGTAGCCGGAGGTGCCGGGAACGTCGATCTGGACCGTGCGGTGGATTCCCTTGGGGCGCACAACCTCCACATGTCAGAGGCCCTCCTTCACGTCTTCTGCGGCTCGAGCATGATGTCGCGGATCTTCTGCATGTCCGCCTCGGTAAAGCCAAGCCAGAGCACGTATTTGCGTATGCGCTCGGCGAGCGTCGCCCCCTCGAACCTGTCGAACGACTTCACGAAGTCCGTGAACCACCTCAGGTGCTTGGCATCGTTGACGCCGCCCTGCCAGGCGGTTATCTGGTAGTCCTTCCATATCTCGTCGTCGTCAAGGCCGAGGATCCCGTGCAGAATCGTCGCCACCGTGCCGGTGCGGTCCGCGCCGCCGATGCAATGGAAGTCGATCGGGTAGTTCGAGGGGTCGAGGAAGACGCGCAGCACACGGCGCGTGTCGTCGGCGCCAATCGTGTGAACCGAAGCGTATCCATGGTAGTTCGTCGGCATGGTGACGAACTTGACGCCCGGCCCAAGCGGAGAGCACGTCATGCCGAAGCGCTCGCGTGTGCTCCTGAGATCGATGTCTGTCTTTATCCCGAGCTGTTCGACCATGTATCTGCGCCACTCCTCCGTGAGCCGCGCACTCCCAGGTTCGGTAGGCTCCGACTTGATCAGCCGCAAGTATTTCCTATCCAGCTCCTTCCCGCTTTTCAGTTTCGCGGAATATTTCGCTCCAAGCTCGCCCATCGAGGCGAGCCTGCCCTCCGCCTCCAGATTCTTGATTTCCTCCAGAGTGTAGAAGACCGTAGCCGCGTTGTTGTTGAGGCCCGACGAACGATAGACCAGCCCCTGCCTCACGCGGCGGCCGCCGATCATCCGTCCGCCGATGTCGCGCACGTTGGGCACTTTCGGGATGCGCATGAGGCGCGGCGCCTGGTCTTCCGTAGTGAACGAGCCCCTCGCGGTCTCGCCCGCGCAACGCACGCTCCAGTCGTATGTCGCGGCAACCTCAAGGTTCCAGACCTTGACGCAGTTGGTGGCGACAGTCGCCCTGAACCACGGCGACTCACTGCCTCGACGCGTCACCGACACCTCGTACGAACCGCCCCTCCCCTGCCATTCCAGCACGACAGGACGCGGCTCAGAACGATAGCGCTTGATCGCTTTTTCCATCTTCGGCTGCGCGTCGTCGAAGAACTTCGCGCGCTCGTCGCGGGCCATCGCCATGAACGCCTTCTGCTTTTCGCTCAGAAGCGGAACCGTCGCACCGTCCCTCGGCGAAACAAGCGTAATCGCCTCCGCCAGGGACGCGATGCAGACCAAGCTCGCCGCAAACATCTTCTTCAGCATGTCACTCTCCTCGTTGTGTCGTATTGTAGCATTGCACCAAATGCACTCACCGCCGCCAGTAGCGGTCTGGCGACAGGAACAGGTAGCCGGAGGTGCCTGGAACGTCGATCTGGACCGTGCGGTGGATTCCCTTGGGGCGCACAACCTCCACATGCCAGAGGCCTTCCTTGACGTCTTCTGCGGCGGGCTGGAACCTCTCCCATTTCGTCACGGGATTTCTGCTCCACACCTCTGCGCCGTCAGGAGAGAACACCTTCGCCGCGCTCTTCTCGTATGAATCGCCCCCCACGAAAAGCGCAAAGGGCTGCTTTGCGCCCGTCCAGAAATACACATTTCCGGAAGACGCCGCAAACGGCATCGCGCGCTGCTTCACGACGACTGCCAACGGCACGTCCGCCTCCAGAATGCGGAAGGCATGTCGCCCGGCGTCGAAATGCAATTCGTGGAATCCGGCGGCAGGCACGTTGAACACAAGCTCCACCGGCTCCTCCGCAACCTGCGGAAGGCGAGCCTTGAGCTTCTTGCAACCCATCCATATCTCCACCTTGGAAGGAATCAACGGACGCTTGGAGCGCCTCTCCAGCTTGGCGAGCAGGCGCACCTTGCGTGGGCGGTCAACATGGAAGGCGAACTTGCCCGCCCCCACCGGTGCAACGCCCTGCAGCGCATATTTCTCGCCCGGAGCGGGATCGACAACACGCGCATTCGACAGCAACGGATCCACCCCATTGTATGGCTTTGCGATCTCGGCAAGGCGCGGCACCGTGACGCCGGGAGCAGTCCAGTCCGTTTCCTGTTCGGAAAACTTCTGGCGCGGGAACGGCTGGCATATTTCGAGCCCGCTGAAATCGACGCCTCTTACAGGCGGCGTATCCCAGAGGCGCGTCTGAATCCTCACATCTGGTCCATTCGTCGAAGCCGTGCAGCAGTCGACGAGGCGGCAGTTCCTGAAGGACATTTCCGCCGACGTCGCCGGCTTGTCGATGATCACCACCCCTGCATGCGACGAACGCTCGAACGTGCAGCCGGAAAGCTCAACCTTGCCCCCCGCAGGAAGGTCGTTGAACTTCGCTCGCCTCTGCTGGTATTCGAAGCCGTTCACGTTGCCGCGCGTGACGCAGTTCTCGAAACGCGCCGTCACGGGGGCGGAGTGCGAGTTTAGATTCCCGAGATAGAACTCGAAGCCGCGCCCCTTGTTGTTCTCGAAGCGGCAGTTGCGCACGACTATGTCCTGCAGGACTTCGTCGGGATGGTTCGGCTCGAAGTCTATGCCTGACTCTGGCGGCGTTCCAAGCGTCTCGGAAAAGTCGCAGTTCTCGCAGAGGAGGCCCTTCACGGCGATGACGCTCAGGCCCTGTCGGTAGTTGCGGACGCACTTCACGTCCTTGAGAGTGATGTTCTCTGGAGGCAGCACAACGCCCCTTCCGAGCCGGAGCGTGACGAGATACACGCCGTCGCCGCCCGACTCCGTGCATGTCAGCCCCTTGACGCGGATGTCGCGCCCGCCGCGTATGCTAAGCGTATGGCGGTGCTCGCTCTTCGAATACGGCGGCCGATCGTAGGCGGCGCGATCCATCTTCAGCGTCGCGCCGTATCCAGAGAGCACCACGTTGGTGCAGCCTACGTAGCTCAAGAGGCAGTCCATTCGGCCGTGGAACTCGCCGGGCTTTGCGCGCAGGACGACGCCGTCTTCGAAGAGGATCGTCTGGTTCGAGGCGCCCTTGAGCGGCGTCGTCGCCCAGTCGGACGCCTGCCTGTCGATGACGACCTTCTTGGCTCCGCTCGACAGCGCCGCCTGCAGGAAGCGCGTGGAGTCCACGGGGTCGAAGCCAAAGTCGCGCGAGACGACGACCTCGCCCTTGCCGCCCTCAGGGAACGTATTCGCCTTGCAGTTGGTCACGAACGCGTCCGCACCTGCCTTGCGGTAGAACTCGCCCGCCGCCGCGTTGTTGACAAACCATATCGAGACCCAGTAGCCGCGGCGGTGCATCTCAGCGATCAGCCAAGGCGTCGTGTCGTAGCCTCCTTTGCGTTTCGTGTATGTCGGCGCGGGCAGGTTGAAGCCGTGGAGCCCCAGCGCCTTGCCGTGCGCGTCCAGGGCTTCCGCCACCTCCGCCTCCGTGGCGCAGACGACTTCGCCGCCCTCGCCTGATGCTGGGGCGTTTACGCGAAAGCCGCCGCCGTCTTTTTCTATGTAGGTGTGCGCGATGCGCCTTACGCCCGGCCGATTGTCCCGAACCCACTTGAGGGCCTTGCGGTTCCACGTCGCCACCATGAGGCGGTCGTCTCCGTATCCGGCGGCGGCGACCTTGGCAAAGACCTTCGCCGCGAACTTCGGCGTAAAGTGCTTGAAGTCGATCCAGAGACCCTTGCGCATCCCCTTCGCAATCTCCAACGCGTCCGTGAGCGTGGTGATTGTCTCGTTCGTGTATGCCGTACGAGTGCGGCACCGGCCCTTTGCGACGATCTCGGCGAGCGTGAGGCCGGATATCTTCGCGTCCCAGCCCATCGTTGCCTTGAGAGTCGCATCGTGCTGAAGGACAACGTGGCCGTCCTTTGTCTCGCGCACGTCAAGCTTCAGCCAGTCAAGCCCATGCTCCGCCGCAAGACGATACGCCGCCCGAGAGTGGCTTGGCGCAAGCGCCTCCTCGCCCTGATGCGCAATATATTCCACATGGCCGCCTGAGTGTCCCTTCATCGCCAAGACGGCGACGACAGCAAAAAGAAGTATCTTCATACGTCTTAGCGGACGATGAGGAGCATACCAGGCGAGGTAATCGAAAACCCAGAGCCGGATGCCGTCAGCCGCTCGGACGGTCTGCTCTTGCCATTGACAGAAAGCGACCAGCCGGAGATGTCATCAAGCCCGGATACATTACTGAGCGTCATCGGCACCGCAATATTTCCGCTGGACGGCGCATTGACGACGACAAGCTCAGTATCAGGCGCAAACGCAAAGCCGTCGACAGTTCCGCCACCTGCGCAGTCAACGACAAGCCGCCTGATTACCGGCTTCTCACGCACGTTCTGCGCCTTCAGCACAGCACCCGCCGCAACGGAGACAGACGACGCGGCAAACGCGACATCGTTCGTCGGCCCCGGGGAAATCGGCATGCCGGTCGTGTGCGTCGTGTAGCCGACAACATAGGCCGTCGTGTTGTCAGACTGCCACTTCCCCTTCGCAGGCTTCGTGTCGTTCGTCACCTCGTCAAGCTTAGTCCACAAGCGACCGTCCACGCTCGCTTCCAGCACGCAGTTGCTTATCATCTGATAGGTCTGGTTATAGTATTCATTCACATAGTCCCAGCTCGTGATCGGCGCACCGCGCACAGGACGCATCGTGAAGACTATCCAGTTCTCTTCCGTTCCATAGAGAGGCGGCATCTGCGGAGTGCGGCTGTAAAAATACCGCGCGTTGCAGTTTGCATGCGCAAACAGGTTAGACAACGAGGATTTATCCGACTCGACCGTGAACGACTTTAACGTGCCGTTGTACTTGGTCACCCTAAAATGTCCTTCGTCAATCGATAGCGACTGGATGTCGCTTGCAAAGACATTTTTGGAATAAGAGTACGGGTAGCTACAATAATAGCCGGACGAATTTGCGTACCAGTCCCCTTCATGCGACAGGCAATAGACCCTGTCATTGCCGTTGGCGTCAAAAAGCCCGAAGCTCTGAAGCCCGACATATCTTTCTTTGCCAGAGCTCCCTGTCGTACTATATGTCGCCCTGATTACCCAACGATAATAGTTCCAGAGCGGATTGCCGACGACGAGCGTTCCGCCCGTCACGTCTATGGAGCCGGTAAACGTGCAGTTCGTTCCAAGCCTCCATGTGCCAGAGCCCTCCTTCACCACAGACATTGCAACGTCTGCGCCATCGGCAATGTTGTCGGCCACGTTGTCGAGCGCGTTAGTCCCGCCGAGGACGAGCGTCGCCGTGTTGTTCGTAGCATAGAAGTCGGAAAGGCGCAGGAACCCGCCGCCGTTGTTGATGACTCCGCCGATGCCATCGACGGCAAAGCGCCGCGTCGTCGAGACGCAGTTCGTCTCGCCGACATATTCGAGATTCGCCCTGTTGCCGCCTTTGCCACCACCGAGCCAGAATGCGTAATCAACCTTATTCTCGTCAAGCGCAAGTGCGCCACCGATGTCTTTGTAGAGCATAGTCGAACTGCCGAGCGCGGAGTTGACGCCCTTCTCGGCAATCGTGTCGTAGCGGAGCGTTCCGTTCTTGATCCGCCACGCGCCATGCATCTGGGAGGCGCTATTGTGCTGCATACGCCACGTCCCCGTGCCGGCCTTGGTGATGTAAAACGTGTAGTTCGTGCCGCCGCGATCATACGGGACCTCTATCTTTCCGGACATCACGCACTCGGCCGTATTCGAGCCTTGTATGACGAGCCGCTGCATCTTGTGCTGGTAGGTGGACACTGTCGTGTTGCGATGTCCCCAGATGCCCGTCCAGACAAGCCCGCCATGCGGACCGCCGTCGAGATAGGTCGGATGGTCTGTAGCCTGCGGCCATAGCCGGAGATCCTTGTCGGTCGTCTCGCCTGTGCCGATGTAGCGGAAGGCTCCGCCGCTGTCGCGCACAAGGCACGTAACTGCATAGCCGATGGACGACGGCGTATTAACGTCGTCCACAGGCTTGCGCCCAAACAGCGCAACTTCAGCACATCCGGACTTGCTGGAGGCGACTCCGTTCCCGAAGTTCTGGTAAACCGTGAAATCCGAGCCTGATCCGGGTGCCGTCGATTCCGTGCCTGAAAGCGTGATCCATCCTGACGAATAGTAGTTGATCCGGCCTCCCAAGCGCCCGGAAAACACACTTCGGGTTACGATTTCCAGACGGCTGGTCTTGACGTCGTTCGTCACCGTGCCGGAGCCAAAGAGAGAATAGAATACCGTCGCCTTGGAAGTGCCGGTCGCCACCGTGAACAGGGTTCCATTCGCGTTGACAGTCGTCTCGCCAATATGGTAATGGTCCGCCACGTCGCTTTGCGGGAGCTTCAATACGCCCTCGTCAACCGTGATGGCGCAGTAGTAGTCGTAGAACTCTCCGCTTGCAGTGACCTTGCCGACTGAGGTCAAGTCCAGCTCGCCAGTGCCGCGTTTGATGAGACGCCCCCTGTTGTAGTACTTCTCCGCTGTGCCCCACGTGATGGCGCAAGAAAGCGCCAGGGTCTCGTTCGCGGGAACCGTGATGTCAATGACGCTGGTGTCGGTCGGGTGGATTTGTTTCACGGCGGCAAACGCTTCGCAGCTCGCCTTCTTGGCGTCATCGTTGGTGTCGTATTCGAGCGTGACCGTTGCGCCGCGTAGATAAACGACATCGTCCGCGCCGGGTGCAACCGTTGCGACCTCGCCAGAGGTATCGCTACCTTCCACAAAGTTGCCGGGCTTTGTCCAGTCGCCGTCGCCGCGCGCGTTGGTCCAGCAGTATGTTCCCGCCTGCGACTGCGACGACAGACCGGTCATTGCCGCGAGAATGGCAAATGTCACGAATATGCGATGGTGTTGCATAGCATCTCCTTAAAGTCCATTAAACCTTTTATACTGTGAATTTTATCAAATAAAGCCCCTCCTTGTCATCCCCCATTTCTACGGGGTGCGCGGGGATCCGGCGAGGCCAGGCGATTTATGGTATAATTCTTCCGTGAAGCATTGCGTTGCCATCGTGATAGCGCTTTTTGCCGCCTCCGCACCCGAACTCTCGCCCGGGGCCGAACCGACGCTGTGCAACGCCCACGCCGTCGCCCAAGCCGCGTTCTACAGGCCAGCCGAGACAAACCGGGCGCCATTCCACTTCGCGGGGCGCGTCACCTACATCCGGGATGCGCACGACTACAACAACCGGATTATCGCCGTAGAGGATGACTCTGGAGCGGTGGCACTTATGAGCGCCGAAAGCAACCAAACCTGCACAGGCATATCGCCGGGCGACTTGGTGGAGTTTTCCGGCCGCATCCGTCGCCCAACGTCCGCGATTGTGCGCAGTTGCCGAGTCCTCTCGTCAGGTCCGCATCCAAAGCCAATCGAGTCGAACATAACCGACCTTCTTGACGGCAACTACGATTTCCGCCTCGCCAGCTTTACGGGAACCCTCCGCGACGTAGCAGAGAGCGAGACCGCGCCCAGATGGCTCATTCTCGTCGTCTGCGACCGCCGCGACCGCATGTTCGTATCCGTCCCAGACACACCGGGTACGAAAAGCCGGCTCGTCGGGCTTGTCGGCCGAAGGGTCGCCGCGACAGGAGTATGTCTCCCGAAGGACCCGAGCCGACGCATGCGCGTCGGGAGGACATTCAAGGTCGCCACCGGCGAAGACGTTCGCCTCGTAGATGGAGAGTCGGCGTCGCCAGTTCCCGACATCTCCGACATACGCTTTGCAAGACCGACGGAGATACTGACTCTCGGCCGCCACTCCGCCACAGGGCACATTATCGCCGTCTGGCAGGGAAAGCACGCGCTACTCAAGCGGAAAGGATATGTCACCGGCCTCGAGTTCGACGATGGAATCGTCCCGCCTCGCTACGGCGACTTCATAAAAGCAGTCGGACTGCCGGAGTCCGACCTGTACCGCATCAACCTGACAAACGTGGAGTGGAGCAGGATCAAGGCTGACGATTACGATTTAGCGGAGGCGACTCCCGTTTCCGCCCAGGACATAATCGCCCGGAAATTCGGATACCGGCTCGTCAGAAGCGAATTCCACGGGCGTGCAATCTCCCTCCGCGGCGTCGTCCGCAGCCTGCCGAACGACGGCTCGCGGCAGATGCACGTGGACTGCGACGGGCTCCTCGTCCCGGTGGACGCCAGTTCGCAGCCCACATGTCTCGACGGCATAGAGATTGGATGCCGCGTCGCCGTGGCGGGCACGTGCGTCGTCAACCAGGAGAAGACGCGGCAGTCCGCCGCCTTCCCGCGCATGGACGGATTCACCCTTGTCATCCGCGTCCCAGGCGACATCGTCGTGACCGCGCGTCCCTCGTGGTGGACCGCCGCGCGGCTCATAATCGTCATAGGCGGGCTTCTCGCCGTCTTGGTCGCGATCGTCGTGCGAAACCGACTGCAGAAAAGCAAGGCCGCGCGCCTGGCCAAGCTCGCCACCGACCTGAAAGTCGGCGAGCGCACTCGCCTCGCCGTTGAACTCCACGACTCGCTCGCCCAGAACCTGACGGGCGTTTCCCTTGAAATCGACACGGCGGGCAAACTCGCCGACAAGAACCCAAAGGCCATGCGCGACCACCTCGGCCGGGCCGCACGCACTCTCAAGTCATGCCGCGACGAACTCAGGAACTGCCTCTGGGACCTCAGGAACCGCGCCCTCGAGGAAGGCAGCATGGACGAGGCGATACGACAGACGCTCGCGCCGCACGTCGCGGGAATCGAGGTCGCGCTGCGGTTCAACGTGCCGCGCGAACGCATTTCAGACAACACGACGCACGCCATCCTCCGCATCATCCGCGAACTCGCCATCAACGCCGTCCGCCACGGCCATGCGAAGAAGATATGGATCGCAGGCGGCGTAGATGGCGACAGGCTCGTGTTCTCGGTCCGCGACAACGGCTCCGGCTTCGACCCGGCTACCGCACCCGGCTTCGCCGAGGGCCACTACGGGCTCGTCGGAATCACCGAGCGCGTCGAGTCGTTCGAAGGCGAGTTCGACGTCGAAAGCTCGCCAGGCAGGGGAACCAAGACAAGTGTAAAATTGAAAATGGAAAGTGTAAAATGATCAGAATCCTCATCGCTGACGACCACCTGATCGTGCGCACCGGCCTTGCCGCCCTGCTCGGGACGGAGAAGGACATGGAAGTCGTCGGACAGGCGAAGAACGGCATAGAGGCCGTGCGCGAGGCAATGCGGCTCAATCCCGACATCGTGATCATGGATCTCATGATGCCGAAGAAGAACGGCGTCGACGCGACGGTCGAGATAGCGGAGAAGGCGCCGGGGGCGCGCGTAGTCCTGCTTACCACTTTCGGGGCATCCGACGGCATCGCCCATGCGCTCGCCGCCGGAGCAAAGGGCGCAATACTGAAGAACGCTGACAACGCAGAGCTTGTGCGGGCCATACGGAAAGTGGCGCGCGGCGGCGAGTTCATATCGACGGAAATCAGGCAGCAGCTCGAAGCCGACCCGCCCATTCCCGAGCTTACGCCGCGTCAGCTGGAGATACTTGCGTCGATGGTGCGCGGCCTCACAGACCGCGACATCGCAAACCAGCTTGGCATCCGACAGGACGGGGTGAACGACCACGTGAGGGCGATTCTCCAGAAGATCGGCGCCGCCAACCGCACCGAAGCCACCGCCATCGCCATCCGGAAGCACCTGCTCGACACATAACGCAATCGTTGCAAACCGACGCCCCAACGTCGTCGGTCGTCTTCGCACAAGCCAACCCTGTCGTGCTTAAGCAATGCGCCTCATGTCAACCCCAACATCTCCCGCGCTGAGATAATGTATCCGAAGTAGCCATCTGCAGGAACTCGTTTCGACAGGTCGCCATCATAAACCAGGACGGGGACGACGGAAACCCTGCGCGACGTCTTAAGCCTCGAAACCTTCTCATCGACCTCCGACACCACCCATTCCCCAACGGACTCCCTGCGCTTGATTTCCACGACGTACAGCATCCTCCGCGTCTGGATAAGCAAATCTATCTGGCACCCCGCCGCACGCGTCGTAGGATTCTGCACATACGGAGCCGCAGACAGAATCAACGTCTGATCAAGTCCTATGCGACGAACGATTTCCCTGAGGTTATTGTATATAAGGCTCTCAAACTGCAGTCCAAGCGTGGCATTCCAGCCCGGAAGCTGCGCAAGCGATACGAATGTAAACGTTCCCCTGCGTATCAACTCGCGGTTAGGCTCGATAAACTTGAGGTAGAAGCGCGTGTAGTTGTCGGAAATGCGGTAGCGCACCACATTAGACCTTTTCCCGGTGATCGGGTTCAGCCCCGTGTCCTTTGCGACGAATCCAGCCGTCTCCAGTTCCGCAAGGCAAGCAGAAAGATGTCCGTTGTTCTCCAGCCCAAGCGCCTCGGCGACTTCGGTCGGCGTCTTCATCCCATCGCCAAGCGAAATGAGCATACGCTTCTTAAGTCCCAGGTTCGCATCCAGCGCATCGTTGAATATTTCGTCGAATTCGTCAACCAACAGAGCACCCGCCGTGAAGCACAGGCGTTTTACGTTTTCGTCGGCCGACATAGACGGATCAACATTCTCCAGATACTTCGGGACTCCTCCAGTGACGGACAAAACGTCAATCATCTCGGTGCTCGACACCTTGCAGCATCCGCGACACCAGAATGCAGCGCACTCCCTCATGGACAGCTCCGGCACAAGGAGATTAAGGGACGGCCTTCCTACAAAGCCCTTGCTTTTTAGTATCTTCTTGTCAATCCAACTAGACACTGATCCACATAGAACCATTATCAACTTAGGATTCTTGGAAAACCTGTTGTCCCACGCATATTTCAGTTCTCCAGGAAATGCGACATCGTACTTTCCCATCCATGATATCTCGTCTATCAGCAATACGGCCTTTTCGCGAGGGTTCAGTGTCTTTGCAAGCCGTGCAAACGCATCAAACCAATTTTCCAACGGAGAGCCATCGCACCCTGTCTGCTCTGAAAGCTGTCGCGCAAATGCTGCAAGTTGAGTTTCGTTGGTCACCCCTGGATTCGGCTCGACACCCTCCAACTTTATGAAGCGCACACGGTTTCTTCGGGCAAATTCCTCAATAAGCGTCGACTTGCCGATGCGCCTACGTCCGCGGCAGGTAACTAGCGAGGCAACAGGCTTTCGCCAAAGTGCCTTCAACTGTTCTAACTGTTCTTCTCTCCCAACAAACATCTACGACCTCCAAATATGATATGTGCATTAATCATGCAAATAATAGCATATTTTTGGCATATCCGTCAAGCACGCCTCGGGCGAAGAATCTGCAATCAGCTAATTCTTCGCCCGATGGCAACCGCCCACTGTGCCCAATTAGCCGTCAGTTGCCTTCGCACAGGTCAACCCAGTCGTACTTTAGCATTGCGCCGTGTACAGACGTGGAATAAAGAGACTGGGCGCGCATGCGAATCGCATTCTCCCAGGACGGCGGGGGATCAATGAAATCATGGTCTGTGAAGAGCCCCGGCTCAGCCGCTATCGCGTGTGCGGCGGCAACGGCAAGGCGTCCCGTAGTCACGACGGTCGGATTCTTACCAAACCTGCGCTTCGCCTCCTTGCCAAGCGCAATGAGCTCCCCGGCGCGGCGTCCGACGAGCGATGAACCCAGGAGGTAAAGCATCTTCGCAGTCTCTTCGTCATCGTGCGGACAGGCATAATGATGACGCGCCGCGCCGATTTCGCCGCAAGCGCAGAGATCAGGGATGAAAACCGCTCGCTTCCCGTTCGCCCGGACAAGTTCCGCGCAGTTCGTCCTCGGCCCGTCAATCGCCAAGACAAGTGGCTGATACCGTTCTGCACCATGAGGAACAAGTTCTACGACGGGCATCTTGTATCCTTCGGAGGTCTCGTAGAACGCCCGAACGACCTTTGTTCCGTCGGCAAGCGCCGACTCAGAAACTACCGTCCGTGCGCCTACGCGGCTTTCGTCGATGTCCGCCGCAGCGCGAACCATCCTAGCGCGCTCGGGACGCGTCATGTCGCCGCGTGCCTCAAGTGCCGCGTCAAGTTCGTCCTGCAGATAGGAATACACGCTCTTGAACCCCTCTATCGACTGCACACGCCCTTCTGGCACAACCCACGCGTCCCTTTCGTCTGGGCCGAAATCCTGCTTCGTTTCATCGTACTCCGGCTCGTCGAATACCGCCTCCTCGCCGCGCAGCCGCCGGACAAGAAAGCCTACTGTCTGCCGCATCAGCTGTTCGTTGTATCCGTGGGGACCGGGGCTGCTGGCAAAGGAATACCAGTCCGCCCGCCCTATGTTCCGCCCGACATTCTGCAACAGCCGAGCCGTCGCCAACGTGCCGGAATACGGTATCATGTCGTCGCGGCGCGCAAGCATCATAAGCGGATTCCCGCCAAGAAGCGGATATGCCGCATGGTTGAATCCGTCGGCAAGTTGCCCGAATATGATCTGCTCGCTGTCCGCAAGGAGCCGCCACATCGTCTGCTCCCGCAAGTTGCAGAGGAAACAGCTCGTCGCCGTCGCCTTTACGCGGTCGTCGAAAGAGGAAAGCATCACGCTTTGCGTGCCGCCGCCGGAATTGCCCATCGCCCCATAGCCGTCATGCCGAATGTCAGGACGCGTATCAAGATAGTCGAGCGCCCGCATGGCGTCCCATATCTCGAACGCGGCGAGGTTCCGCCCAAGCAGCACGGCATTGACTCCGACGCGCAGGTGGTTGATGACCGGCGAGCCTTCGTTTGCATCCTCCTCTGGCGACTGGCGCCGCTCGCCCTGGCCAAGGGGATCAACGACAAAAGCCACCATGCCGTTTCTTGCAGACAGCACGGCGAGGCGCTGGTAGTTTGGCGAATGCTTGCCGCTGCCGGAATGTCCGCATACCTCTACGGCCGCATGATAGGGCGGACGGAATCGCGAATCATCCGGCAAATACAAATTGGCCGTCACAAACGCCCCTGGACGGCTCTCGAAAAGCACCTTCTCGACTCGGTAGCCGCTACGCCGCAGGACACCCGTCACCTTGGCGTTTAGGGGCGTCCTGTCGGGGAAGCCGCCTATCCGTTCGATCATCTTCCTGCGCAAGTCTGCGCGACGCTCGTCGAAGTCGGTGAGCGTCGCGATCTTCGCCCATGCATCGTCGGCATTCGCGTCGAGGGAAAATAGCCTCTCGTAGAACGCCGTCCAAGTGGAGAACCGGTCATTCGGACTTAGCACGGGCACCGCCAGCGCGCTCCTGCGCTCCTCTATTTCCGCCGCGTATTTCTCCGACAGCGCGAACGAGACTCCAGACTTTACGAATTCATCGACATTAGCGGCGCTCCCCTCGCCAATCGCAACCTCGCCGACGCGAATGTCTTTCAACGTCACTCCACGAACCGGCAGCCGCAAATCGCCCGCCAGATAGTAGATCACCTTGGCACTGCTCGCCGTTACGTCCTGGACCGAGATGTTTGATATCCTCGTCCGGATGAGTTCGCGCGGCTTGTACTTCCGCCACTGAAAGTCGGCATCAGTGGCTATCGCAAGCACAGCGCCGCCAAGTGCCGCGGCAACGACGTTGGAAACCGATACGTCCTCTATGAACGCGCCCCTGCGCGCGCTCGTTTTCACCATTACGAGCGAAGACATCGGGCCTGTCGCCCGGCAGTCGTGAAGGCGGATGCCGCGCACTCCGCCCGACACCTCGCTGCCGATGGCAAGCAGGGTGTGTCCCCCGCGAGCGGTGCAGTTGCGTATCTCCACGTCTTCGCACGGAACTCCCACGCGCCGCCCGTCGCGGTCGCGGCCCGACTTGACGACAATGCCATCGTCGCCCTGGAGAAATGTGCAGTCCTCCACGAGAACGCGGCGACATGAGTTTATGTCGATGCCGTCGTTGTTGTGCCCCGTCGCCTCAAGGTCAAGCCCGCGCACGATGACATCCTCGCAAAGCCGCAGATGGACGGTCCAAAGCGGACTTTCCCTGACGCGGAAACCCTCGAGCCGCACGTTCCGGCAGCTATCGAACTCGACGCAGCATGGACGGAACCTTGCGCCCGGCAAGTCTGCTACGCGGCGGGACTCCACCGGCGCGTCTGACTCGCCCCATGCATACAGCCTGCCCATCGCCTCGAACATCTCAGGTGTATTGCGGTCAAACCAGACGCGCCAGACGTCCATCTCGGGCGCAAGCGTCCCTTTCCCCGTCAGCGCGACGTTTGTGCACCCATAGGCGTACACAAGCGGCGAAAGAGCCATGCACTCGATCCCGGCGAAGCTGGAACGCACCAACGGACGATAGTCGTCGGGATCGCCTGAAAAAACGAGCTTCGCACCTTCCTCAAGGTGAAGTTCGACGTTGCTGCGAAGATGTATCGGCCCCGTTCGCCATTCGCCGGATGCAATCACTACCCTTCCGCCGCCAGCCGCCGCACAGTCGTCAATCCTTTCCTGGATCGTCTGCGCATAGGCGGCGAAAACTCCAGACACCACAATCGATGCAAGACAAGTCTTCATTCGGCGGCGCAATAAAACACGTTGTCGAACCAGCTTCTCTCCCCCGGCGACTGCCGGACGTGCAGCTGCAAACCAAATCCGTTTGCGTTCTCCGGGATCCGAATCGCCATAAGACCACGCCTCCAGCCTTTGGCGCTTGGCGCGGAAAGTGGGATCGAGATCCCAGGAATCGAGAAGTCCCACTTGCCGTTGCGCTGCCACTCGACGCTGCCGCCCACGACGTCGCCTTTCGCGGAAAAGCCGACGATGTATATCTTGCCCGGCTCAACTGCGCCGCTTGACATGACAAAGCAACCGCTCGGAACGCCCTCTGCGAGAAGTGACGAGGTGTCGTGTTCGCCGACTGTCGCATCAAACGCAAAACGTCCCGCGATTCCGCCCGAGGGGTCTGCCCAACTTGAATACGGCTTCGCCAGATCGTCGCCGTTCTGCGGATCGCTGCGGCATCTGGGGTTAGCGTTGAGGGGGGCGAACCTCCCGGACTGCCTAAGAAGCGCCAACCGCTCTGCTGCGAAATTATGCGGGCTTTTGCAAAAGCTCATCGTCTCCATGATCCCAGGCAGCTTCTCCTCCCACGTTTCCAACGAGATGGATTTGCGCTGCGGCATCTTTCCGCGCCAGTCCGCCCAGCAGTGCCGCTCGCCCCAGAGCCACACATACTCGTCAGCGGCATGGACTGCCTGCGAGATGTCGGCGGCGAAGCGATTGGCACGCGAACCATTCAGCGGCGGAGCGTACCAACGGGAGGTTTCGGGGTTGACGTACTTGTCCATGTACATCGCCGGCGCACTCAAGACCTGCGCAAGATATTTAGCTCTGTTCGCGGCGTCCGCCAAATTTGCGAAGCGCGACTTCTGGAGCGCATAGCCCATGTAGTATTCGTTCTTCTGAGAATCGAACCTGTAGGCATATTCGCATCCATCGACAAGTCTTGCCGTCGGCGGCAAAACGTCGAGAAGTCCATTCAGGAATGACGGCCAGACGTCGCCGCGCGCACGGCTGGCACTCGCCGTGTCGTCGCAGTTGAAATAGGCGTGTACACGCGTGAAGAATCGGAAGAAGAAGATCGTGGCACCGGGATATTCCGAGAAAATCGCCGAGAAAACCTCGCGCCCGCGCCCACGAGCCATCTCGCAGAGGCTTTCGTACGGCGGGTCGCCCGGCCGCCAGTAGTACTGGCTCTGCCTGTGGTATTCCTCGTCGTCAACCCAAAGCCCCTTCAAGCCGCCTTCGCGCGCAAGACGCGCAAGCCGCCGCATCGTCAGCGACACGCGCCGCCACGCCGCGTCATCCGTCCAGGCGAGCCGGTTCGTCGGCGCGCAGATCGATTTCATTAGACTTTCGCGCATGGATCTGTGGGACGACAGTTCGCGCAAGACAGGCACCCATGGTTCAAGGTCCTCCCACTCGAGGGCTGGCATGTCCATGAGCTTTGCCTTAATCATCCGTCCTTGGCGGTCGGTGAAACGCGGATACAGGCCCACCCCGTCGAGGTGTGTGCGGTCAAGCGAATCGACGATCTGCAGAATGTTGGAGGGCGTCGCGTTCTCGAACTCCCATCCGAATGCGACGTATTTTCTGCCGGCGAACGCCGAGGACGCAACGCAGGCAATAAGCAGTAGCAGACACGTTTTCATCTGTACATCAGCAGGAAACCAAGGGGTTCAATCCAACACTGATAGCACCCGATGTCGCACTGCCCATCGCGCAGACGCGGGTATTCAGACTTTCCACGAACATCTGTGGCCTCAGCCGTCATCCAGTCCAGGACAAGCCCCGCGCCAAATGCCGGAGAGCCCCGCTTAATCTCGTATGGGTCGGTATCAGAACCCTCGTTGAACTTTGCGCTGTCTGCCGTCACTGTGCCCGTCTCGGACTTCGGCGTCCCCTCGCGGGACTCACCGATCAAGCAGTTGCGAAGCGTAATGTTAGATCCGGAACCAAATCTGAAATCGCACCGCGCTCCCGTATCTTGTTTATAGTTCCGAGTGAAAACACAGTTTACCACATCGGCGGCTTTGGCCGAATCCGTATCTCCATCGAAACCGTAGAACGTTCCGGTCAAGGTGTTGTCGGCAAACGTGCAATTTTCAAAGACCGTCTTGCCGCTGTCATACGCCTTGCAGATGTAGCTGGCCGTATTGCCGGTTATAAGGCAGTTGCGCATGTGGATGTTTCCGGAACAGAGATACGGCGTAACAGGATCACTGCCGGAGAGATCCGACGCCATTGACGCGACATTATGCCCTGCAGGAATTCTCCAGCTTCCGTATCCCCGGAAACGGCAGTTCTCGATACGTATATCGGCCGAGCATTCCACCGCCTGGGAATAGAGGTCGCAATTCACAAGCGAACCCGTCGGCTGCCTGATCTGGCCGCCGCTCCATGTCGCGTTCGCCTGGTTGTTGGAGAACACGCATCCGTAAGCCGTGCCACCATTCATTCCCGCGCCGTTCGAGCCTTTTGCACTGTAGTTCTCATAGATCACGCTATTCGTCGCCGCGCACGAATAAAGCCCCGCGCCAAAACGGTTCGACCCTCCTTCGAGGATGGCATTGCCAAAGACATTGCATCTTGTCAACGTTGAACTATACGCACCCGCGCCGTACGAATCACCTTTGTTTGTCGCACGCTCCGGAAGCGAGTTGAAGCAGATGTCGCAGTCGAACAGGCGGCACGAATCGGCGCCGCCACCATATGCATTATTTGACGAATTCGCCACAACGGTATTGTTGCTGATCACGCACTTGTAGCACTTGGCGCCATATACCCCGCCGCCGCGGTTGAACCCGCTGTTGCTTATAAACTGGGTATTTGTCACGAATCCATCTGCGTTCGGATCCGTGTAGAGTCCGCCGCCATAGCTTGATGCCGAGTTGCCGACAACGACACATCCCTGCAGACGATACTTGTAGCTGCTTGAAGCAACGCCCATCCCTCCGCCGCCAGACGCCGAGGTGTTGTTGCTGATCACACAGTCATACGCATAGCATTGTCCAAGGCCTCCGCCTCGCGAACCGGAACTGTTGGAATGGACAAAGCACCTGTACAGATTGCACTTGTTGGCTGCGCCGAAACAGTTGCTCCCTGTCGTCTCATTGCCGCAAAGCTCGCTATCAAGGACTTCCGCCCATGACACGGCGCCTCCGCCATGATAAGAACCATTGGCATGGCAACACGTCAACACACAATTGGAAACCATCAAAGTCATCTCAGTCCCGAGGTTGTATTGATTATATCCCACACAGCCGCCCCCGCTCGCCGAAGACGCCCATCCGTTCGATATCGTAAGGTCGCGCACCGTCGAATAACGCCCGCAGAGGACGCCCCGGCTCTTCGCCTCACCACCGCCGTAGATCACTGTGTCGCGCGGATTGACGGTCGCGCCGACAATCGTCACGTAGTTCATCGCCAGATGCGTTTTCTTGTCCGTCTGGCTGCCAGTGCCGTCGTCGCTGTAGTCGCTTGTCATGGCGCATTCGCTCACATCGTAGTTGCCCGGGGCGAGCTTGATTGTATTTGCGCGGTTTTTGCTGCCCAGCGAGTTGATGTAGTTGAGCGCCCCGACAAGTTCTGCAACTGTAGAGACGTTGGTCTCGATTGCCGCAAAAGAACTTGTAGCGAACATACTCAAAGCAATCGCGCACGTCAATACGCGGAACAATGAACTTCTCATGTGTTTACCTCCATTTGAATGACATTATCGTTATTGGACCACTGCTGGTTGCAGAAGATGGATCGCGCATGAAAGCGAATGTCTCTCGCCAGGCCCCAGGACATAGGCATCGCCCTTTGAAAAGGTTCCGCTCTCCACGCAAATGAACTTCTTCCAGTCGTCCGGCGCAAGCGACGTCACGCTTTTCCTGCAGTAGCTGTCTTGAGTTGGCCGCCATACGCGAAAGCCGCCGCCTTCGCTCGCAAGCGACAACTCCATCCCAGACTCTGGATCAACGAGATTGCAGTGAGGCGCGTCAACACCATTCACCTGGCATAGAGTCGAATCCCCCACCACGAAATAAGGATGGAGCGCCTCTGTTACCTCAAACGAGGAATTCCCCGTGTTTTCGCCAGTCATCGAAACATAAAGACGCTCGGCAAGGCGAATTGACACCGTCAGCGCAAAGTCGCCGGAAAAACTGTGCCTCGTTTCGGCATCGGATTCAAGGCGCAGCGTCAGCTCGGAGTTGGAAGGAGAATGGCATGTATTGGCGACTACAGTGAAATCGCAGTAACGCGCAACGCCATGTCGCCGAGATTCGGCGGTTGGCCCCAACCCCGCAAACCAAGGCCAGCAAAGAGGCATGCCGCCAGTACCTGTCTCGGACATAAAGAACACTTCGCATCCGCCAGCCGGAATGTACGAGACGACCCTCGCCCCAAGCGTGTCAACGCTCACCGACCCGCAGAGGTTGGTGAGCGTCAGGATTGCGGCAAGTAAAGGCGTTGTCATCTGGGATTGGTTGGGTTAAGCACCCCGGGCATTACCTCGGCGCCCGGGACGAACAGGAACAACTTCGCGCGGCGGTCGCTTTCGCCGATGAGGATCGTGCCGTCCGCCGCCGTCGCCATCGCGTCGAACTGGTAGGCGATCTTGGCATAGTAGGGCGAACGATCCACTCCAAGGACGCCCCAGTCGAGATAGCCGTCATTTTTGTCGAACGAGAACAGCCGGCAGACGTTGTCCTTCTCGCCCGCGATCATGTAGAGCCGGCCGTCCTTGCCGAGCGACGATGCTCGGATGCGCCTTTCCACGCGCGGCTTGCCCCAGCTGGAAAGACGGTTTTCGTTGGGACGAGCCGTGAACACGAATCCGTCGGACGTCGTGCCGACGAATGTTCCGTCCTCGCGAACGAAGATCTGCTCCACAACCGGGAAGGCGTTGCAGGCCTGGGTCTCCCAGTATTCGCCGGGTATGCGCATCATCGTGCCGCCGAACTCGCAGATTCGCGGATCGTAGAACCTGAGAAGCCCGTCGTCGCCGGACGACCACACAACTCCGTCCGCATCGACGGCCAATGCCCGCGGCACGCCGCGCCAACTGCGCTCCGGGCCGGGATAGGAAAGCTTATCCATCCATTTGCCGTGGCGCTTGAACGATTTCGCGCCGACGTCATACTCGAAGAACTCCGCATGCGGATAGGAAATCCCGTAGATTTTCGTCTTCTCGGCATTCATTGCCATCGCATAGATCGAATCGCCGGGAACAGGGATTCCGAGATCGACAAGGTCGGCCATGGCATCTTCGAGATAGACCGCCGCGTCGGACTTCTTTGGATCGTATGCATAGACGTGCCCGCCCTCGAAACCGTCATAGCGGCCTTCGATGTCCTTCCACAGCTGGCGCTCGATTGCGCGGCGCCCCTGCGGCATGTCGCGCGAAAGGAGGAGGAGCTCCGTCTCGTTAAGGCCCGAGCATACATAGAGCAAGCCGCCCTTCCCTTCTGCAATGCACGACCTTACGCCCTTTTGCGTCTCCGGCAACCGACCAAGCGGGAAGACCTTGTTGACGCGCGCATCCCACACGAAAAGGTGTGAGCGCTTGCCGCTCGTCGCGCCATACGCCTTTCCGTTCGAATGCGCCGCAAGCGCAGTTATCGGCGAGGAGTCGGCGGTGATTTCCGTCGCGCCCGGGTAGCCGAGGTCGCGGAAGTCGAGCCGCTGCGCGTCAAAATGAGGATTCACGCACTTCTGGGCAAAGGCGGGGAGGGCGACAATGACGACAAGAGACGCGATTTTCATTTTACACTTTACACTTTCCATTTTACATTTCTTTTGCGGGGTCGTACGCCACCAAGCCCATCGAGAACGGCCAGCGGCGGCCGACCTTCCCCACTTCCTTTGCAGGATCTTTTTCCTCCACGGCTCCGACAAAGTAGATCTTGCCGTCCTTCTGCCCAGAGCACGCTCCGCCAAGGCCAAAGCAGAGGCTCCCATTCTCCGTCACAATCAATCCCAGCGCCTCGCGCCGCTTCTTCTGGAAGTCGTAGCGAATCAGGTAGGATACCGGCGGGAAGTAGCCGCCGGCGAGCTTAGCCTGGAAGGCCTCCTCGTCGTGGACATCCCACGAAGTGCCGACATAGTCGAACGATCCGGAAGCGGTCGGCGCAAAATAGAGGCGGTGGTCCGGCGCAATCGTCAGCGCCAGCGTCGCAAATGGAATCTGGCGGACGTTCGCCTCGTTCCAATACTGCGGGGCGGTGAGCGGGATTATGTAGTCGAGGCGGCCCTCCGCGCCATCGTGGACGTCGTAGCGGAAGAGCATAGAGTTTCCGCCGATGACGCCGTAGGCGCACTTATCGACCGGATCCCACTCGATGACGCGCCATATCATCTTGCGGTCGATCATTGGCTTCGACATCGTGCGCGGCAGAATGCGGTTGTCAATCGAAAGGCGAATGTTGGGCAGGTCTATCACCTCGTCCTTCCTCACGTCATACTTCCATATCTGGGCAACGGGAAACGATCCATATATGTTGCCTTCGTCATCCGCAAAGATCGTGCGGCAGATGTCCCAGTCGTCAACCTTGCCAAGGTCGCGAGTGTACTTGCCCGCAATGTCGTGCATGTAGAGGTGGCCGTCCTCGGCAAGTCCGTAGAGCCGCATGTACTTCGGATCCATCACCATCCCGAGAAGCCCGAAGTGGCGGCTGATCTTGCCAAGCACTTCAACCTTGTCGGTCTTCGGACAGTAGCGGTACCAAAAGGCGCCGAGATAGCTTGAAGGGTCGATGCATTCGGGGCCAGTATCCTCGTTTAGCGAACCGAAATAGACATTGCCGTCGTTGTCCTCGCCCATGCGAACGTGGATCTTGCCGTTCGTGTTGATACCCTCGCCGCGCTCGCCGTGAAGCTCGGTAAGATCGACGATATGCCGCATCGTCTCCGTGGTGGGGTCGAACTCGTAGAAGTGCGCGGCCTCGGCATGCGTACACAGACCAATGTATATCTTTCCGCTTTTCGCCCCATATACCGCGCTCCACATCGATTCCTCGCGGTGGTTCCCCGGAAATCCGTAATGCCTGACAACAGCCTTCTTCTCTTTCGAGAACTCAATCTGCTGCGCCACGAGCGGATACGCCATAAGCATAGCCACACCCTTCAAGACTAATCCTTTCGTGTTCATACTTTGTGTAGTATATCAAAACCAATAGACATTTATTCACCTTTTTGCATCTTAATTTTTCACCCTTTTGCGAACTCATATTTGGTATAATACCTACTATGCATCCAAAAGAGACATCTATCTGCGTTTTCACAAACCACGCAACGATTGGCTTCCGATCCGTGATGAAAGGCATTGCCTATGCTGCACGAGAACGCGGGTGGGCCGTTAGGACAATTGAACTTGACCATACGGCCGCCAGCATTCACGAATTGCTCAGTGAATGGCATCCGGCGGGGTTCCTGAGCTATTACCTGCCCCCGGACTTGTTTCCGAAGCGCAGCGTCTGCGTCCACATCAGTCCCCAAAACGCCGTTGGGGAGGTCTGGACAGTCCGCCATGATTCCGAGGCGACCGGCAAGATGGCCGCACACGAGTTGCTGAAGCTTGCCGGACGGTTCTATGCGTTCGTCGGCGACCCGACATACGCGCCATGGTCGCGGATACGCGGCGAGCACTTCATGAAGATCGTCTCCCGGTTTGGATTCAAGTGCTCCGTTTGCGACGTCATGCGTCCTGCGGACAATCCCATCGTAGAGCAGATGAACCTTATGCGCTGGATCAAGGGACTCGACCTTCCCTGCGCGATCTTCGCGGCCAACGACAAGACGGCCGAAAGCGTCCTTGCAGCCGCCCTTGCCGCAGGGTTGCAGGTTCCGGACGACATCGCCATTCTCGGCGTAGACAACGACGAAGACAGTTGCGAGAATGCGCCTGTCACGCTCTCCAG
>Ga0310690_10003138_pt1 | contig 25312 bp, 24 predicted proteins | sample AusTroGonzalo_MG_2_FD_207661 | JGI IMG/M metagenome (GOLD analysis project Ga0310690, IMG submission 207661) | Bovine rumen microbial communities from tropical cattle in Woodstock, Queensland, Australia - Gonzalo_04 (v2) (version 2) | ecosystem: Host-associated > Mammals > Digestive system >... | reverse complement strand
ATTATGTGTTATAATCTCCGTGATGAGGTTTTTCCCGAGATTTTGGATGCCTTATTCATCATGAAGAAAGAGGGGAACGTCCATGCCCAGAAAGAAAATTGACCTGTCCACCTCCGGCAAAGGAAGTCTGATTGACATGAAAACAGGCAAGCCGGTCGAAACTCCTGTCCTTCCAATCATCTGTGAACGCATCAGGCACTATCGTGAGCGTCAGGGCATCGAGCAAAAGGAGCTGGCCCGGAGGCTCGGCATCACGCCCAATTCCATCAGCAACTGGGAAAACGGCCGGTCCCGTCCGGATGTGAATCTGCTGCCGAGAATCTGTGAAGCCCTGCACATCACTTTTTACGACCTTTTCAACAAGAAGGATCCGACAGCCAGGTTTACCGCAAGACAGCAGCGTCTGATCGAGCAGTACAGCGGCCTGAGCAGCGGGCATCAGCGGGTGGTCGACAACCTGATCGATACGCTCATCAAAATTGAAGCTGCTGAATCCTGTCCTGACCTTGAAATCCTGACCTACTACAGCCGCCAGCTTGCCGCCGGCATTGCCAGCCCGGACGAATTTGACGATGAAGGAGAAGCCGTATATGTGTACTCCTCGCCCGAGGTCCGGCGTGCAGACTGTATTTTCACCGTAAACGGCAACAGCATGGAGCCGGATTTCCACAGTGGGCAGGATGTCCTCGTCCAGCGGATTCCCGACGGTCCCGAACTCAATTACGGGGAAATCGGCGCCTTCATTATCGGAAACGAAACCTATATCAAAGTATATAAGGAGGACGGCCTGCACTCGCTGAACCATCGCTACAAAACAATGCATTTCAATGAGGACGAATCCGTGTATCTGATCGGCCGGGTCCTCGGCATCTTCGACAAGTCACAGTACGCAAAACCGGAGGATATTGAGAAATATGAACTGGTTCATGGAAAGGACTGAAAGCAATGATCTGTACCTGCGATAACTGCCGCTACACGTTCTGCTCTGATTCCCTACCCCTGGCCTGTCCGGACTGCGGGTCTGAAAATGTCCGGGAAGCCACCCTGGAGGAAAAAGACTGGTATCACGATCTGGAGCAGGAGAAAATGCACAATCCGATGCTGCTGGACAAGATCAAAGCCAGCTGAAGGAGGCCTCTATGCCAGAACGGATTTATGTCAACGTCAACTCCGACTTTGATTCTACCGGTTATATGCAGCCGCGCTCCATCACCTGGGCGGACGGCAGGACCTTCAAAATTGACAAAGTGAAGGATTTCCGGCCGGCATCATCCATGAGAAAAGGCATGTCCGGCGACTGCTATACGATTGAGATCAGAGGAGAAACCCGGCACCTGTTCTTTGAGAAAACCGGCGAACTGTTTCCTACGCGGATCGGCAGGTGGTTTGTGGAAGCCAGCCACTGATGCTTTCCCTGTGAACCGTCTGGGCACCTTCGAAGAAAGGAGGAAGCAGCATGGACCGGACCTATATCGCCATCGACCTGAAAAGCTTCTATGCATCCGTTGAATGCGTCGAGCGCCATTTTGACCCCCTGGCCACCAACCTGGTCGTTGCGGATGACAGCCGGACGGAGAAAACGATCTGCCTTGCGGTTTCTCCCAGCCTCAAGGCCTATGGCATCAGCGGGCGCGCCCGCCTGTTTGAAGTTGTGCAGAAAATGAAAGAAATCAATTCACAGCGGCTGCAGAACGGCATCCGGTCAGGATGCATCCAAAAGGACGAAAACGGACAGTATGCTTTCACATCCTCCTCCTTCGACGCGCCGACGCTGGCGGTCAATCCGAACTTTGAGGTGACTTATTTCACCGCTCCGCCACAGATGAAGCTGTATGAGGAGTACAGCACCAGAATCTTCGGAATCTATATGAAATATGTCAGCTCCGAGGATATCCATGTATACTCCATCGATGAGGTTTTTCTGGATGTCACCGGGTATCTGAAGACCTACTCCCTGACAGCGCATGAGCTGGCCATGGTAATGATCCGGGAAGTGCTGCATGAAACCGGCATCACCGCCACCGCGGGTATCGGCACCAACATGTATCTGGCGAAAGTCGCCATGGATATTGTGGCAAAGCATGTGACGCCGGACAAAGACGGCGTCCGGGTCGCGGAGCTGGATGAGCGGAAATACCGAAAGCTGCTCTGGTGCCACCAGCCGCTGACGGATTTCTGGCGGGTTGGGCGTGGAATCGCGGCCAGGCTGGTGAAGCTCGGCTGCCACACCATGGGCGATATCGCCCGGCTCAGCGTGAAAGATGAAGATCTTCTGTACAATACCCTGGGCATCAACGCGGAGCTCCTCATCGACCACGCCTGGGGCTGGGAGCCTACGGAAATTGCAACGATCAAAAGCTATGAACCGGAAGCAAACAGCCTGTCCTCCGGCCAGGTGCTGGCGGAGCCATATACCGCTTCCGACGGCAAACTCATCGTTCGGGAAATGACGGAGCTGCTTGTCCTGGACCTCGTCCGGAAGAATGTCGTCACGAAGCAGGTGACCCTGACCGTCTGCTACGACCGGGAGAGCCTGATTGTGCTGCGTGCCGGGAAAAGGATAACGGATACCGTTTACGGCGTGGCGAAAACGGGGATGCCCTACAAAGGGACCGTCATTGCCGATCCTCACGGACGGCCGCATCCGAAGCATGCCCACGGCACCGGCAACCTGGACCACTGGACCTCCAGCACCAAAGCAATCGTGGCAGCCATGATGGCGCTGTATGACCGAATCGTGGATCCGGACCTGCTGGTCAGAAGGTTCTATGTGGTTGCCTGCAACTTAATCAGCGAGAAGGATATCCCCACGGAAGGGCCGGTACAGCTTGACCTGTTTACTGATTACGCAGCGCTGGAACAGCAGGAAGCCGAGCGAAAAGCGGCGGAGGAGAAGGAACACCGGCTCCAGAAAGCCACACTGGTGATGCAGGAGCGGTTTGGCAAGAATGCCATCCTGAAGGGCATGAACCTGGAGAAGAAAGGAACCACCATCCAGCGCAACGGCCAGATCGGCGGGCACAGGGCCGGAAACGGCGCGCCTCCGCCGCGAAAGAAAGAAAAGAAGCAGGAGGCAGACGCATGACAAAGGACATCATGAGCACAGAAGCGGATCCGGAGATCGTTTATGCGGATATTTTCAATCTCCCCCATCATGTGTCCGACCACCATCCGCAGATGAGCCTATATGACCGGGCAGCACAGTTCGCCCCTTTTGCCGCGCTTTCCGGTTATGAAGATATGATCGGCGAAGAATCACGGCTGGTGGATCATAAGATTGAACCGGGAGAAGAGGATCTTACCCGCCTGAACCGCAAGCTCAGCCTGATCTCCGGCGCCATTGCGGAAGGAACCCGGCCGGAGCTGTCCATCACCTACTTTATTCCGGACCCGCTGAAAGCCGGCGGCCGGTATGAGACTGTCACAGAGAAGATCCGAAAAGTGGACCAGGCGGAACAAATCATCGTCCTGCAGAAGAAAACCGGAAAGTCCGGATCCTTCGAAACCATCCGGATTGCCGACGTGCTGGAGATTTACGGAGACCTTGTAGATGATATGGATTGAAACGGTCAAATTGCGTTTGGCTCTTGCCCTGCGTCGCTTCCCTGAGCTATAATATCCCATCATTAGTAAGGAGGCCGCCATGAAGCTTTTCTCCGATTCCCAACCCTTTTACAAAGCGAATTTCCACTGCCATTCCACAAACTCTGACGGGAGGCTGGATCCGGCCTCCGTTGTAACGTTTTATCAGAATGCCGGGTATGATATTCTATCCATCACAGACCACCGGACGGTGACACCTCCTCCGCCTTCCGAAGGAATCATGCTGCTTCCCGGCATCGAGCTTGACTACAATCTTCCCGGCCAATGGGTACATATTCTGGGCCTTGGGATGGATAGCAGCATCGGCAACCAATGGAACCGCTTCGGCGCACCGCAGGAAGGCATCGACCTGATCCGCTCACTTGGGGGTATCGCGATTCTGGCCCATCCGGCATGGTCGCTGAATACGCCTGCTTTCATGAGATCGCTGTCCGGACTATCCGGGGTAGAGATATGGAACTCAGTTTCCACACTGCCCCTGAACGGTGACCGTGCTGATTCCTCTTCCCTTCTGGACACCACCTGGGCATCCGGCGGCCAGCTTCTCCCGGTTTACGCCAATGACGATTCCCATCCGTACCGGAATGAAGCCGGTGTGGCCGCCACCATGGTGCAAAGCGAAGACCTGTCCGTTCCTTCCGTGATGGAAGCGCTGAAAGCAGGCCGTTTCTACGGAACCACAGGGCCGCAGATCTTCCAGATCGAAAACCGTAACAACCAGGAGATCATTGTCACCTGCTCCCCTGCTTCCGCCGTGATCTTCTACTCTGACTGTCCCTGGGCCGCAGGCCGGGCTGTCATGGGAACCGGAATCATGGAAGCGAATTACTTCATCCAGAAGAACGATCACTTTGTCCGGGTGGAGGTACGGGATGAAACGGGCCGGAAGGCCTGGTCATCACCGATCGGAATCAAGCCGGTCCGGATGTAAAAGCCTCCCGGCAGGCACAGTACCCGCCGGGAAAACGTAATCAATGACACAGAAGGCATATCAATCGCCGGGAAAACGAAATAAACGCCCCCGCAGGCATGGCTTCTGCCTGTGGAAAAAAACTGCGCCGCATGGGCGCAGTTTTTCAGGTGTGATTATTCAAGGGTTTTCCTGATTCTCCCCGACATCAGGGGCGGCCTCATCGTCGTTCGCATGCTTCTCCAGCTCCTCGACGATTGCCTCATTGGATGCAGGTTCCTGAACCGTTACATCTTCTGCTTCCGCGGTTTCTTCTTTCTCGGATTCCGCGGCCTCAGCTTCCGGGTTTCCGGATTCCGGAGCGTCCGATTCCGGAGTTTCTTCTTCCGGATCATCCGCAGAGATGGACTGCCACGCTTTATCCAATTCCTCCTTCACCTTTTTGGCTGTGTCTGCGACTGTTTCAGCAGTTTTCTGCACCACTTGCTCAACATGCACCGTTTTACCCTCATCATTTTCGAGGCGCACACTGTATCCCAGCAGCGGCGCAGCCATGATTCCCGCGATGCTGATGCGCGGCGCCATCAGCATGGCCGGCAGGCAAACAAGGCCGGGAACATCCACAACCGATTTGCCGTCCCGTTCAACCTTCACACGATACTGAGTCAGTTTCTGAAAGAAATCCCTGTTTTCCATTCCTTTTTTCCTCCTTTTCTTCTACGCTTTCCAATTTCCTTACTCCTCCGGCAGTACAAAGGCACAGATGAAGTAGAGCAGGATCCCGGTTCCCCAGCCGCAGGCCAGCACCGCCCAGGCGATGCGGATGATTGTAGGATCAACGCCCAGCCATTCCGCAATGCCGCCGCAGACGCCGCAAATTTTCTTATCCCTGCTGCTCTTGTGGATGCGGCCGTTGGTTGTTCCCTTCTGATTGGCAACAAAGTATTGATAAATCAAAATTCCGATGGCCAATCCGGCCGCGATAGACATGATCGTCTGCATATCAATTCCTCCTTTACCGGCCAAGGCTTGTTCGTTCCCCTGACCATGGCTGTATCTTACCATGGCAGATCACGGGAAAACAGGACAGGAATCGAAAAATAGCGATCGGTATTATGCTGTCGGGAGAGAAAACAGACAGTATATCACGCTCTGTCAACGCAGTTTTATCTTCGGTTTCAGGGGGGCCCCTTCGGGCTTGCCAGCTCTTCCAGCCTCCGGATCACGCGGTCTTCCCTGCCGGTCTGGAGGACGCAGGAATTGTCCGGCAAATAGAGGACCGCCTGCACGCCGGCGTCCTTTGCGCAGAGAACGTCCAGGGTTCGGTCCCCGACATACGCCGTGGTTTCCCGATCCAGGCCATACTTTTCCACGAGGTATGCCACGCCTTCTCCGGACGGTTTCGGCTGAAAGCCGTTCTCAAAGGTGACAATCTCCGTGAAAAACGGCTGAATCTCCAGCCTGTCCAGCAAAGCCCACGTCGATTTTCCCCTGTGGGTATACACAAAATGCTCCGCACCTGCCGCCTGTAATGCCGCCAGGATCTCCTTCGCACCTGGAATCAGCGTAATCTGATTCAAACGCTCATGGCTGACTTCCCGGTAACGCCGGTACAGCAAATCATAGACAGCACTGCTTTCGCCGGTTCCTCTTCCGTCAAGTTCAGCTGCCACTGTGCGAAGATAGGATGAAACGGCTCCCTGTTTCACTGCCTTCATGACATCCTCGTAGGAATCCATGATCTGAAACTCCCTGCTCACATCCACAAGGCTGGAAACAATGGAATCATACGAATCAAGCAGCGTTCCATCCAGATCCCAGATACAGGCTTTCAGTTCCTTCATGAATTCTCCCTGCTCACATCAATCCAAGCTTTATAGCCACTGCATTTTTCCAGTTCCGCCACGGTCAGCCTCACGCCGCTGTGGTTCGTGCCGACCGCGGGATAAATAACTTCATGGTTCCGCAGGCTTTTGTCCAGATACACTGTCACGCCGTCATTGACACCGAAGGGGCATACGCCGCCGATATCATGGCCGACCAGCGCCTCCACCTGCTCCGCAGGGATCATTTTTGCCTTGCATGCAAATGTGTCCTTGAATTTCCGGTTATCAATCCGGGCGACGCCGTCCGCCAGAATCAGGATGGGTTTGTCATCCACCAGGAAAGACAACGTTTTCGCGATCATGGCCGGTTCGCATCCAATCGCTTCAGCCGCTTCCGTTACCGTTGCGCTGCTGTGTTCTGTCACGATAATCCGGTCTGCCAGCCCGTATTTCTCCAAACAGGCTTTTGCCTTGTCAAATGCCATCCGTCATCGCCTCGTGTTAAAATACTTTTTTCCATATCATTCCGACAATGGAAACCGCGACCAGCGCAATCGCCCCGACGAGCAGAAGATAATATCCGGTACCGTTTTGCGTAACCAGTTTTACCAGCGCATCGACTTCCTTGATGCCGAGAATATCCCTGACCGCACCCTTTTCGATAAAAAACATGACAAAAGCTGCCACACCCGCCAAGGCGGACAGGAAAAACCAGCCGAACAGGGAAGCAACCAGACCGACTCCGGCAATGATCAGAACGATGGTCCCGTGGCCGCCATCCATCAGGTTCTTTGATACGGTCACATCCAAAGGCGAAGCGGAAATGAACGGAACAACCACGCTGAGCCCGATCACGCCGCAGGCCAGAATACAAAGCAGTTTCAAAATCAGTTTCATTGGCTTTCTCTCCCCCGTCTCCTCAAAATATCACAAAGCATTATAACAAGGCAGCGTAAATCCTGCAACGAAAAAAGCCCTGCTTCCGAAAAAAGCAGGGCTGTTTAGCATGACTTTCCGCTGTTCAATTCGCTGCGATTTGTTCCCGGACCCGAAGCATTTTTTCATCCAGCTTCGCGCTTTCTTCCGCACACGCTTCCAGTTCTTTCGCCAGCTTTTCAGCGGTTTCAGGGTTGAGATTCTTCTTATAGCGCAGCTTGTGTTCAAGGCTTGCCCAGAAATCCATGGCGATCGTCCGCATCTGGACCTCAACGTACATGTCTTTTTTCCCGTTTTCTGTATAGATCGGTATTTTGACAATCAGGTGAAGGCTGCGATAGCCGCTCGGTTTCGGATCCTTGATATAATCCTTGCGCTTAATCAGCGTGACATCCTCCTGTGCGAGGAAGTTTTCCGCAATCTTATAGATATCATCCACAAAAGAACAGATGACCCGTACGCCGGCCACATCCTTCAGGTTTTCCTCTACCGATTCGAGCTCGATGGGCAAATGGAGCTTTTCCAGCTTCCGAATAATGCTGTCCAGACTTTTCACTCTTGAGTGAATGGATTCGATCGGGTTGTGCTCCCCCTGAATGGAAAGCCGATTATTCAGAATATTGAATTTTGTTTCCACCGCCATCACAGCACACTGGTAATCCATCAGCATGTTGTAAACAGGATCAAAATCAGCATGAAATTGTTCAAGATACTGATCGATGTTCAGATTGTCGTTCCCCTGTAAGGGGTCATTTGAAGCAGAAAGAGCAGAATTGGTTTTGTTGTTTCCGGCCATGCGCAAACCTCCTCACGATAAATTGGTTCATATCATTTTTTTTCGTTGCAGGCACCTGCAATCCCTTCACAAACGCTTCGATTCTCATTTTATTCTCCGTCCTGGGCTTATCCTTCGGATCGATCCAAATCATTGCAGCTTCCATGTGCAGCATCTGTGCTTTCCGCAGCAGGTTTTTGACGGAGTGTTCTCAGGAATTCGGCTGTTTGTTGCGTTTATGCTTTTTCAAACCGTTCTGCGGCATCTTTTGCGGCCAGAATCAGCACAAAGTCCTGCAGGCCCTCTCCCTGCGGCGGCGTATAGATGCCGTTTCCGGACAATTCCACGCAGGCCAGGCTGCCCGTTTTTGGATTCAGCCAGTACGCCCGCTCCGGCGTGAACGCCAGCCGGTCCTCCGCGACATGAACCGCGTTGCCCAGGAAGCTGTAGACCAGCAGGCAGCCACTGCCTTCCAGGGCCACGAGGAACCGGTCCTCCTCCCCGTCATTGCCGATGAGGCAGTCCTGCGCGCTGCGACCGTTCGCGAAGTCCGCTTTTTCCAGCGTTTCCTTCATAAAACGCATCTCTCCGGCGCCTTCCGCGCTCACGGCATCCTTCCATTCCCGGCGAACGCCAAACTGCGGGGTGCCGATTCCGCACCAGACCTGCATCACACTGTTGTGCCCATAGGTGAAACCAGCACTTCCGGCCAGCGCGGACCACCAGGCATACCGCCGCACTTCCCGCGCGGTCCAGTAAGGCCGGGACGGGTCATGCAGCCCGTGGGGAATCTCCTCGTAGGAAGGTTCACCGTCCACGACAGGCTTTGTATCCCGCTGCGTGTCGCGCCAGATATAGCGGTAGTTCTCCTCGCCCATCCATTCCTCATCCGCCACGGCATTGTCATCCCAGGCTCCCAGCGTCCTCTGTGAACGGTCGCGGTGGCCGGACTGGACCATATGGAAATCCAGCCATTCTTCTCCCGCAAACCAGTTGGCGGAACTGGTGCGCCCGAAGGGATGGTAGCCCACCAGCTGGTTCGGGGACTCCTGTTTCAGCGTGCGGCCGATTCTCCGGAAGGTATCCGGACAGACGCTTCCCCGCACATCGCCGCCCAGCATCCAGATGATGTTGTCGTATCGGCCAAAACGCCCCGCCAGGAAGCGTGCATAGGCTTCCCCGCTTTCCCCGGTGATCAGCCCCTGCTTATAGAAATCTCCCCAGCACAGCACCAGCGCTAAAGCAATCTCCTCTTCCGCGGCCCACCGAACCGCCTGTTCCACCTGGTCCCAATAGCCGTCCTTTTCGTTCGGCCGCGCGAAATCCCCGTCCACCAGGGCAGCATGCCCCCGTCGGTCCGCGTAATCCTGTTCATGGTACAGGGTGGCCTGGATCACATTGAATCCCTGCAGATGGCGTGAATGCAGATACAGGCGCTGTTCCTCCGGCGTCATGCGGCCGAACATCATCCAGCAGGTGTCTCCCAGCCAGAAAAAAGGTTTGCCGTCCCGTTCAAAATGTTTATCCTTCACTGCCAGCATCGTCAATCTCCTCCAATCCCCATTCTTTCAGGGTTTCTGATACTTTTTCCACCTGGCAGGTCCGCAGGGACCGGGCCATGGTTTCCATCACGGCGATGGTGCGGATCCCTTCCCGCAGGTCCGGCTTCGGCTCCGTTCCGTCCGCCAGGCAGCGCGCAAAGTATTCCAGGTAGTTCTGGTATTCTCCCGCATGGTGGGTATCTCCCTCAAAGCGGTAATAGTACGGCCGTTTCTCCTCGTAGTTTTCCTGTTCCGTACGCTTGAATTTTCCCGGTTCCGAAAAATGGTAACCGTAATCGAACGGGCAATCCGCCCGGGAAGCCCCCATCGTTCCGCGCACGGCACAGGTGATAAAATGCTCCACCGGCACCGCCAGGGCGGGAATCGCATATGCTCCCGTCACGGAGGCCGTCACGCCGCTCGTATCCCGCAGAAGGAATTTCAGCGCGTCCGGCGCTTCAATTCCCCTGGCGGAAGAGTTTGCGCTTGTCACGCCGAACCCGACCACTTCCTCTACCCGCGGCAGATACCACACCGCCAGGTCCACCGCGTGAATCAGGAAATTGTACATCCATGAAAACCCGGGCTGATGGCTCCAGTCCCGTTCCAGAAACCAGCGTGAATCGCTGATATAGCTGGTTTCCACCGTCACCAGTTCTCCGTTCTTCCCCGCTTCATAGTCGGCCCGCTGATGCATTGCTGCCTCAAAGTAGCGAGAGGACTGGCCGATCATCACCCGTCCCCGATACTTCCACTGTGCCGCCAGCAGTTCCTTCGCGTTCTCCAGCGATACCATCAGGGGCTTGGTGCACACCACATGCTTTCCGGCTTCCAGCGCCATCAGAATATGTCTGGCATGGAGCTGGTCCGGCGTATAAATGCCGATCACATCGATTTCCGGGTCATCCAGCATATCCTGATAATTCAGGGTGTACCCGGACAGGCCGAATTCCGCGGCCCGTTCCCTGCACAGCTTCTCGTTCAGATCGCAGACCGCGCCGAGTTCCCACAGTTCGCTGTTCTGGACCGCGGAAATTACGCTTCGACCTTCCCCCAGGCCAAGGACGCCCATTTTTAACTTTTTCATTTTTCTTCTGTGCCTCCGCATTGAAAATGTTTTTCATCCAGCGTCCGTTCTCCGCTCTCCGGGAGCATGCAGGCCACAACCTGCCCGTTCCAGTGGATTTCCGGCGCGGTTCCCGGCTGCCCCTGCAGGATGAGCCGGATGCGTCCCGGCATCTCCCAGGACAATTCCTTCAGCCTCCAGGGCCCTGCCTGAATTCCGCAGATCCGCCCCTTCCTCCAGCACTCCGGCAGCGCGGGCAGCAACAGAATTTTCCCTTCCGGCGCCTGCACAAGCATCTCCAGCACCGCTTCCGCGAAACCCGTATTCCCGTCCAGTTCCCACACCGGCCGTGGATTTTCCGTTCCCGGAATCGCCGGATGCATCAGCAGCATCGACGGCGACCCATGGCAGTCCATCATGGCTTCCAGATGCGCCAGCGCCTGCTCGCCGTGCCCCAGCCTAGCCTCGTACAGGGCCAGCATTACCCGTGCCCACGGAGTGGATTCAAAGGCTTCTTCCGGTTCAATTCTCTCCCAGATCGTTCTTTCCGCAGCATCCGCCTCCGGGGTGCCCGGCCGGATCGACCATCCGGGATAAAGCCCGCTCAGATGGCTCATATGGCGGTGGTGCGGCACAGCGGAGGGCAGTTCATGCGCATACTCGCCGATTTCTCCCCTGCTGCCGATCCGGGCCCGGGGCAGCCGCCGGGCCGTTTCCTCCGCCTGCCGTACCATATCGTTTTCGATTCCCAGCAGGCGGCAGACTTTGGCGTATCCCTCCAGCAGAATCCGCATCTGCTCATTCTCAAAAAGCGTCCCCATGGATGCGTATACCGTCCTCCCGCCCGACAGAAATCCGTTTTCCGGGGAGATGGCCGGCCCTCCTGCCAGCTGTCCGCCGCCAATGTCCGTCACATAGGCCAGGGCAAACCGCACATACGGTTCCAGGATCGGCAGCGCGGTTTTTCGCAGGAAATCCAAATCCTCCTGGTGGCACAACGCGTGGCGGACCACCATCCCGCACAGCCAGAATCCACAGGCCGGGCAGGGCGCCAGCGGGCGGCCCCAGTATGGCGCTGCATACCCGAAGCAGTTGGTGGACAGCTCCGCGACGGCGCCCGGCAGGCCATAATATCCCCGGGCTGTCTTCCGCCCTTCCGGAATCAGCCGCTGCAGCATGAATCGGAACAGCGGCACCAGCCGGTCTCCGTCTCCAAGGGTTTCCGCACACCACAGGTTCATCTGGGTATTCACGTCCAGATGAAAATCATTCGTCCATCCCAGGCGGCAGGCTTCCCCGTCGTTCCAGACGCCCTGCAGGTTTGGCGGAAGCGGGCTTTCCCGCGTCAGCGCAGACCGCAGCAGGTAATGCCCAAACAGCACCTGCCGGTTGATCCGTTCCTCCCCTTCCAGCTCGACCCGAATGGGAAGCAAGTCCGCCGCATTCCCTTTCTCCGGCTCTCTCCGCAGGCATTCCTGCAGGGTTTTCAGAACCGTGTTTTCCATGGCTGCCCGGGTAGGCGGCAACTCGTCCGTCCCCGGCGTATAGTCCGTTTCCATGGACAGGTACAGCCGGATGGCATGCCCTTCCGCATGAATGCAGCCCGGCCCGGTTTCCAGGCTTCCATCCGCCGAAACAGCCAGGCCGCCCAGCAGGGAGATGCCTTTTTCCCCGTCCGAATGGACCGTTTCAAGCGCTTTTGCCTCAAACAGCAGGAACCCTTCCCGTTCCTTCCTGCCTGTGATGCACTCACCTTCCAGGGAGAAAGTGATCTGCATGCGTTCCGTATCCCGGAATTCGATTTCCAGCACCCGCGGATGCTCCAGGCACCGGGCTGTCCGGGTTTGCCGCGCCCCGCCATGGGTGAAGGCGCACCACGCTTCACCGGTGATCAGGTTCAGGCCGCGGCAATATGCTTCCGCCGCCGGCAACTGCTGTTCCATCACCAGGCAGCCTACGGGCAGGTTGGTGCCGTAGTTTTCCTTTTCCCCGATAAAATCCTTCAGCGCGTCATACGCACCGCCGTGATCCCCCTGCAGGGAAAGCTTTCTGGCTTTTTGAAAGGCGGGGACCGCTCCCCGCCTTCCATGTGTTTCCGGCGCGCTGCCGGACCAGAAAGCCGTATGGCTCAGCAGCACGCGTTCCGTCGCCGGCTGAAATCCTACAGACGCCCCGAAAAAGCCGTTTCCCAGCAGAAAGCTGTCGGAAAACCCGGCGCCCGGGATATCCAGCCGGACTTGTGTCCAAGACTGTTCCATCTTTGTCATCCCTTCACGCTGCCGGCGGTCACGCCTTCCATCAGATACCTGTTAAAGAACAGGAACAGCAGGAATACCGGAATCAGCGACAGGGTGGACATGGCGAACATGGGGCCGAAATTCGTGCCCTGCACATCCGCAAAGTTTTTGATTCCCAGGGATACCGTGTAGAGTTCCGGCTTGTTCAGGTAAAGCAGCGGACCCATATAATCGTCCCAGATCCAGTAGAAGGAAATGACGATCGTGGTAATAATGGAGGGCCCCAGCAGCGGCAGCACAATCCTGGAGAAGATCGAATACTTGCTGCAGCCGTCGATCATAGCCGCTTCATCCAGTTCCTTCGGCAGACCGCGGATGAACTGCATCATCATGTAGATGAAGAAAGGCCAGCCAAGGAATTTGGGCAGGATCGGAGGAATAAAGGTGGATACCAGCCCCATCCTGTTCCAGATGATGTACTGCGGAATCATCAGCACCTGGCCGGGCAGCAGCATGGTCATGATCATGCAGGTGAACCAGAATTTACGCCCGCGGAAAGGCACCCGCGCCAAGGCATAGCTCACCATCGCTGAGGAAATCACCGTTCCCAGGGTACCCAGGCCGGCAACAATGAAAGAATTCTTGAAGTAGGTGGCAAAGGTATAGACCCCGGCGCCTTTCCAGCCGTTCGGATAGTTTTCAAATACCCATGTGGTCGGAAAGAAGGGAACGTTGTTTCCGAGAATTTCCGACTTCATTTTGAAGGAGGACATGATCATCCACAGCACGGGATAAATCATCAGCAGCCCGAAAGCCACCACGAAAAGATGATAGAGGACCGTCATCGTTATTCTTCTTCTGCGCATGATGTCATCCTCCGTCAGTTTTCATAGAACGTCCAGGACGAGCTGGTCTTGAAGATGATCCCGGTGATCGCCGCCATAATCAGCAGCATGACCCAGCTCTGGGCGCAGGCATAGCCCATATGGGAATAGGCAAAGCCTTCCGTAAAGATGTTCAGGGCAATGTAGTTGGTCGCGTAGTTCGGACCGCCCTGGGTAATGATCTGCGCCTGCGTAAAGGTCATAAACCCGGAAATCAGCTGCATGATCAGGTTGAACAGGATAATCGGGCTCAGGCATGGCAACGTAATGGAAAAGAACCTTTTCACCGCACCGGCGCCGTCGATTTCCGATGCTTCATAGTAATCCTTCGGAATCTGCTTGAGGCCGGAAGCAAAGATCAGCATACTGGACCCGAACTGCCACGCGTTGCAAAGCACCAGCGGCAGGAACGCCCAGGTGGAATTTCCGAAGAAATTGAAACCTGTCGCGCCCATTCCCTTGATCAGAGTGACGATGGGGCCCCTGCTGCCGAACAGCTGCTTCCACACCAGGGCCACCGCGACGGAACCTCCGATCAGGCTCGGAATGTAGTAAATCGCCCGGTAGAATCCCTGCAGCCGCGTGGGCCTGGTCAGCAGCATAGCCACCAGCAGCGCGAAGATCAGCTTCAGCGGCACGCCGATCGCCACATACTGGATCGTCACCAGCAGGGACCTGCCAAACTTTTCATCCTGAAACAGGGTGATATAGTTGTTCAGGCCGATCCATTCCGGCGTCGAGGCAATTTTGTAATTGCAGAACGAATAATACAGGGACAGCCCCATGGGATAGATCGTCAGCCACAGGAACCCGATCAGGAACGGCAGGGCAAACAGGTATCCCACCGTGTTGTCATGGTTTATGAAAGCGCGGAGAGTCATGGGTTTCCGAGCCGCTTTCTGCATAGTGTGCTCCTTTCAAAAAAGAGACGCCCTGAAGTAATGCGTTCAGGGCGTCTCCGGGTAGACGGTGAATTACTGAGCTTCGTACTCAGCCCAGATCGCCTGCGCTTCTTCCCAGAACTTCTCCGCAGCTTCCTGCGCGCTGGCAAACTTGCCTTCCGCCAGGCCCTGGAAGTAGGTCTTCTTCAGGGTGTCGGAGATCTTCTCGTTGGCAGCGGGTTCCGCGGGGCTGGAATTAGCGGTATCCGGGAAGGAACCGATCTTGGCGATGATGGTGTAGACCTTGCCGGTCACTTCGTCGGTCTTCTCAGGATCAGCCTTCAGGGCCGCCAGCACATCGCTGTTGATGGATACGCCGCGTTCGCAGTTCAGAATCTTGTTGGCAGCAATGCTGTTCACAAAGAAGTTGATGAAGTTCGCAGCGATTTCCTTGTTTTCAGACTTCTTGTAGATGCACATTTCCTGGGAGGAGCGAACCACCATGCCGCTCTGCCCGTCCGCATGAACGCGCGGGATGGTGCACAGTTCGAGGGTGATGCCGTTTTCCTTGGCCACATTGGACAGGGCCTGGAACTGGTTGGAGGACAGCATCATGATCGCGGCATCGCCGAAAGCGATCCAGTCCGCTTCCACGTTGGTGCCGATTTCGTTCTGGATGCCGTAGTCCGCAATGCAGCCTTCCTTCTGCAGGGTGGTCAGCAGGTCAAAGATGTAGGCCAGGGGCTCAACGTCGCCGTTGAAAGCAAAGGACGTTCCGTCCATGCTGTAGAAGTTGTAGCCTTCCTTCCACTGGGTTACCACGGAGAACGCCAGGGAGTTGTACTCCAGCGTGGTCACAGCGGGATTGCCGGTCTTCTCATGGATGGTACGGCAGGCGGCTGCGAAATCGTCCCAGGTCCAGTTGTCGGTCGGATAAGCCACACCGCACGCATCAAAGATCGCGGGGTTGTAGGCGAAGCAGCGGGCGTTGGTGCCATTGGACATGCCCGTGATATCTCCGTTGGCCTGGTTCTTGGTGGTGGCCAGCATCGCTTCAGAGATCGCGGAAGTGTCGATCGTTCCGTTCTCGATGTACTCATTCAGGGGCTGAATGGTATCATAATAGGTCAGCCAGTTGTTGCCCATCTGGAAAACGTCCGGCAGGGAGTCGGAAGCCATCTTCGCCTGGAACTGGGTCCAGTAGCTGCCGCCGTCATAGAATTCATATTCGATGTCCAGGCCGGTCAGCTGCTCGTACAGTTCGATCATTTCGATGGTCATCTTGGCACGGGTGTCAGAGCCCCACCACATGATGGACATCTTTTTTCCGGAATAATCCGGGAACTGGTATCCTTCAGCGTTCACATTGTTGTCCGCGGAAGCAACAGCTACCATGGACAGGGCCATCACGGCCGCCAGAATCAGAGCCAACAGTTTCTTCATGGGTAAAAATCCTCCTTTTTATTTTAGTTCTCCATGGGGAGAACTTAAATCCGAAATATGGCCTCTCTGGAATATTTCTGCAGGCATTTTATCAGCTTCAGTTCTAAAGTTCAACGTAAAATTCAGCTAATGTTAACTAAATTCACTAAATTTTTATTCCGCTGTTCCCCGCTCCCTGTACAGATGATATTGCACCTTCCAGGTTCCGGAGCCGGCGGATGCCCGCAGCCGCCCGTCCGGGCCGGATGCAAACAGGAGATCACTTTCCGCTGCTTTCGCCCCTTCCTCCAGCAGGATTTCGGCATCACAGTTGACCGGCACTTCCACCGACAGGCATACGTCGTTTCCTTTCCGCTCCCAGCAGGATGCCACGGAGCCGTATTCGGTCTCCAGCCGTGCTTCCACCCAGGACAGGCGATGATCGGTCTGCGGCGCGAAGCGAATCCTGTGGTATCCGGGCCGGTCTTCATCAGATCCGATCCCCGCCGCCACACGGTACATCCATTCCCCCACCGCCCCGTAGGCATAATGGTTGAAGGAATTCATATCCGGGCTCCACATCGTGCCATCCGGTTTCAACCCGTCCCAATGCTCCCAGATGGTAGTTGCACCCTTCTTCACCTGGTACAGCCAGGAGGGGAAGTCCTCCTGCAGCAGCAGATCATAGGCTTCCCGGGTTCTTCCGTTTTCACTGAGCGCAAAACAGAAGGCCGGCGTTCCCATAAAGCCTGTCACCAGATGCCCGTTTTCCTTTTCCAGCAGGCGGCACAATCCCTCCACGGTTCCTGGAATGCCCTCCGGCGGGATCAGGCGGAATACCAGGCCGAGAATGTGAGCCGTCTGAGTCTGAACTTTCATCACGCCGCTCTCATCCAGGAACATCCGGCGGAACTTATCCGCAATCCCCTTCCGCAGGGCGCCGTACTCCTCCGCCAGGTCCAGCCGGTTCAGGACGCGGCACGCTTTGGTGAACAGTTCCGTCACATAGGCAAAATAAGCGGTGTTCGTCAGTTCCAGCGGCGTTGCGCCGAAATAGCTTCCCTCCTCCGCATCCAGCGCCACCCAGTCGCCGAACTGCAGGCGGAAGGACCACAGGAAATCTTCCGCGTGACCGCGCATGAAGTCGATCCACCGCTTCATGCTTTCAAACTGCTTTTCCAGGATGCTCCGGTCCCCGTAGACCCGGTAGAGCGTCCATGGCAGAATCACTGCCACGTCCCCCCATCCCGCTGCGGAATGCGTTCCCTGGCTGACCAGCCAGTCGCTCGACTCCCTGTACCGGAAAATATCCGGCACCATGTGCGGGATGCCACCCTCCCTGGTCTGGTCCACAGCGATATCCCGAAGCCATTTGGTGAAGAAAGGCTTGCAACCGCGAAGAAATGCGGCCGTTCCGCAAAAAATCTGCGCGTCCCCTGTCCAGCCCATCCGTTCATCCCGCTGCGGGCAGTCGGTCGGTATGTCCAGAAAATTGCCCCGCAGGCTCCACCCGATATTATGCTGAAGCCGGTTCAACAACGGATGGGAACAGGCAAAGGCTCCGGTTTCCGGCATGTCCGAATACACCGCACAGGCGGTAAAATCCTCCGGCCGTACCGGCCCCGGCCATGCCGCAACCAGCGCATACCGGAATCCCTGGAAGGAAAACTGTTCGTCCCAGACCTGTTCCCCGTCGCCGCCGCAAATGTACCGGATTTCAGCCAGTACGCCGCGCAGGTTGTCAAAATAGGCGTTCCCTTCGGCATCCAGCGTTTCAAAGCACCGGAGATGGGCCAGCTCTCCGCGTTTTCCCTTCACCCGGAAACGCACATAGCCCGTCAGGTTCTGCCCAAAGTCCAGCACCGTCTCCCCTTTGGGCGTCGTGAGCACTTCCTTCACCGGGATTTCCTCGTGAACCATCGGCCGGCATCCGGGCTGCGCCTCCAGCACATGCAGTGGAAAATCCACCGGTTTCACCGGACGCCACAGCGTATCCTCCGGCTGCCATGCCTGGGCCGCTGCCCGGTCCTTTTCCTTCTGTTCCCGGCTCAGCAGCGTTTCCGGCTGGCGGTACTTTTCCGTTGAGCCGACGGTTTCAGGTTCGCCGCGTACCATGGCAAGCCCCGGCATATCCCATCCTGGCTGGTCCAGCCTGGCATCCACCCGTTCCCCGTCATAGATTTCCGAGAAGGTGACCGGGGACGCGCATCCCCACCATTCTCCGTCAGTACAAACCGTTTCTTCACTGCCATCCGTATAGCGCAGGGTCAGCTGGGCCAGCAGGGCCGTCCGGTTGCCGTAGATGCAGCGTTCGTGCACAAAGCACATCATTCCCTTGAACCATCCGGCCCCGACATGGGCGCCGAGAACATTTTCCCCCGGCCGGACCAGGTCCGTCACATCCCAGGTCTGGTAACACAGATGGTCCCGGTAACTGGTCCATCCCGGCAGCATTTTTTCCCGGTCTCCGACCTCCTGCCCGTTCAGCCGCAGATGGTAGATGCCCAGCGCCGTGGCACACACCACGGCCGACCGGACCGGCTTTTTCACCTGCCAGGACCTGCGCAGATACGTGCCATGAGAATTGAATCCGTCCCCATCTCCTTCCGCGGTGATAAAGCCCGCCTTCCAGCCTGCCGTCATTCCCGTCAGGAAGGATGCAGCCCCGCTCCAGGGGCTGGTTTCCGTTCCGTCGTCGACACGCACGCGCACGAAATACCATGTGCAGGGTTCCGTTTTTCCGCAGTCCGCCTGCACATATGCCGATTCATCACTTTCCACGCGGCCGCTGTCGAAAAGCAGATCGCTGAAATCCCGATCCTTCGCAATCTGGAGCCGGTAAGCTTTCTGCCGCACATTTCGCCTGTCGCTTTCCGCCGCCCAGCTGAAGCGCGGCACGGCTTCCACGCCCAGCGGCTGATCCAGGTCGTCCATTCTCAGCTTTCTGACCGTCAGCATTCCTGTCCCTCCCTGCTGTGAATCATCTGCACCGCTGCATGCCACCGTTTCATCCGCTCCAGCCTTTCCTTTTCCGGCAGCCTCGGCATGTAGCTCCTGCGCTGCAAATGTTCCGGTATATCTTCATCATAGATTCCCGCCGCCATTCCCGCTGCGTACCCGGCGCCAATCCCGGACAGCTCCTCCTGGTCCGGCACCAGCACGGGCAGGTTCAGCAGATCGCTCTGAAACTGCATCAGATAGGCATTCCGCGTCGGCCCGCCGTCGGCCCGCAGCTCGCTGATCGGTGTATCCGCGCATCTCCGCATCGCCTCAATGACATCGGCAATCTGGCAGGCTATGCAGTCCAGGGCCGCCCGGACGATCTCATTCCGCCCGGTGGTACGGGTCATGCCGCAGATGCAAGCCCGGGCCCTGCTGTCCCAGTACGGCGCGCCGAGCCCGCTGAAGGCGGGCACCAACACGGTCGTATCCTCCGGCACCGCCGCGCGGGCCATTGCTTCCGTTTCCGCCGGAGAATCGATTAGCCGCAGGTCATCCTTCAGCCAGGAGACCACGGCTCCCGTGTAGTTGATGTTTCCTTCCAGCACATAGCAGGCTTTTCCCCGCAGCTTCCACGCCAGCGAGGCCACCACCCCGGGATCCGTCCGGGAGGGCAGCTCCCCGGTATTCATCATCACGGAGGACCCTGTACCGTAGGTCGCCTTCACCATGCCCGGCTTCAGGCATCCCTGCCCCAACAGGGCAGCATGCGAGTCCCCCAGAACGCTTCGAATCGGGATCGGTTTTTTGAGCCATCCGCCCAGGTCTGTCTCCCCATAGTCCCCGTCGGAATCGGTAATGGCCGGCATGCACCGGGGCGCAATGCCGAATACCGCCAGCAGTTCCGGGTCCCAGGTCAGGGTTTTCAGGTTGAACAGCTGGGTTCTCGATGCGTTGGAATAATCCGTCTGATGGTGTTTTCCGCCGGTCAGGCGGTACACCAGCCAGCTGTCCACGGTTCCCACCGCGATCTTCCCATTCCGGGCCCGTTCAGCCATTCCCTCCGTATTCCGGAATATCCACGCCAGCTTTGCCGCAGGAAAAAACGGGGACAGCGGGATCCCGGTTTTCTGGCGGACCAGGTTCGCAAACCCCTTCTTTTCGAGCTCCTCACAGATCCCTGCTGCCCGTGCGCACTGCCATACCACCGCGTTGCATACCGGTTTCCCGGTGCTCCGGTCCCAGCAGACAGTGGTTTCCCGCTGGTTGCTGATTCCCATCACGGCAAGGCAGGCCTTTTCAATCCCCGCCTTCTCCACCAGGTCGCGCACCACGCCCAGCGTATTCCGCCAGATTTCCTCCGGATCATGTTCCACCCAGCCCAGGGCATTGGTGATCTGGCGATGGGGCCGGTCCGCCCGGCACAGCAGCGTTCCCTTTTCGTCCAGCAGCAGCGCCTTGGTTCCCTGGGTGCTCTGGTCCACGGACAGCACATACTTTTCCATCGGTTATCCCTCCAGCGTTTCAAGAACCTTCTTCGCGATTCCTTCCGCGTCCAGCCCGTAATAACGGAAAACCTCCTGTGATGTTCCAGTAATCACCGGCGCGTCCGGCAGCGCCAGGCAAACTACCTTCTTCGGATCGTTCTCTGCAATCACCTGGGCCACCATGCTGCCCAGCCCGCCGAAGGGCGCGTGTTCCTCCGCCGTGACCACCATTTTTTTGCCCTTCGCTGCCTCCAGCAGGCCCTCCCGGTCCAGCGGCTTCACACAGTACATATCCAGCACGCCCGCGGAGATGCCTTTCTGCCGCAGCAATTCCGCCGCGTCTTTGGCCGGCCGTACCATTTCCCCGCAGGCCACCAGCAGCACATCTTCTCCCTCTTTCACCACAGAAGCCCGGTCCATTTCAAAGGGAACATGATCCTCTTCATATGTATCCTCTACCGGATTCCGGCCCAGGCGGACATACGCCGTCTTTTCATCCTTCAGCAGGGCTTCAAACAGCCTGCGCGTCTGGTGCCGGTCGCTGGGAAGGTACACCCGCATGCCGGGAATGGCGCTCATCGCCGCAATATCCTGGGCAGAATGGTGCGTCATCCCCAGCGCGCCGTAGCTGACGCCTCCGGAAATGCCCACCAGTTTGACATTCGTTCCGGAATAGGCACAGTCCACCTTGCACTGCTCATAGCTGCGGGTGGAAAGAAAGGAGGCAGGGCTGACCGCAAACGCCTTCTTGCCGCAGGAAGCCAGACCGGCCGCGATGCCTACCAGGTTTTGCTCAGCAATTCCCACTTCAACAAACTGATCAGGATACGTATCGGCAAAGGAAGCCAGCGAGGCGGATCCCCGGCTGTCGCTGCACAGCACCACCACATCCGGATCCTTCGCGGCCGCTTCCTTCAGCACTTCACACATGACGGCACGGTTGGCAATCTTATTCACGTTCCATGGCCTCCTTCCGTGCCTTCAGGTTTCTGGTAATCTGTTCATATTCTTCCCGGTTCGGCAGATGGTGGTGCCATCCGGCTTTGTTTTCCATCAGGGGCGAGCCCTTTCCCTTGACCGTGTTCGCAATAAGGACAGTCGGCTTTCCTTTTGTCCGCTCCGCCTCGTCAAAAGCGGCGTTCAGCTGGTCCACATCGTTTCCGTCCGCCACGTCGACCACGTGCCAGTTGAAAGCAGCCAGCCTGGCATGCAGGTCGTGGTGGCCCATCACGTCCTCCGTATATCCTGAAATCTGCAGGCGGTTCCGGTCGATCACGGCGCACAGGTTATCCAGCCGGTAATGGCCTGCCGCCATCAAGCCTTCCCAGACAGAACCTTCCGCCAGCTCTCCGTCCCCCATCAGGGTGTATACCCGGTAATCCTTACGATTCATCCGCCCGGCCAGCGCCATGCCCACGCACACGCTGAGCCCGTGCCCCAGGGAGCCGGAGTTCATTTCAATGCCGGGCAGGGTGTTGTGGGGATGGCCGATATACTCGCTGCCAAAGCGGGAAAACTTCGCCTTAACCTCCCCCATGTCCAGGAATCCCCGGTCCGCCAGAACCGCATACAGCGTTTCCACGCAGTGCCCCTTGCTGAGCACAAAGCGATCCCTGTCCGGGTCCTTCTGGTTCGCGGGATTCACGCGCATCCGGTGGTAGAGCGCCAGCATAATCTCCATGCTGCTCATATCCCCGCCGATATGCCCGCCGCCTCCGGCCACGATGATGTCCAGAACATCCTGCCGAAGCTCATAAGCCCGGACTGCAAGTTGATTCATTCCGTCCTCACTCCTCAAAGAAATCCACGTTTTCCCCATGCAGGTAAGCCTTCACCTTGTCCTCAATCGGGTCATACAGATCCGGCTTCACCCCGATATATTTGCACGCTTCGTAAACCACCGGAACCACATCCCCGTGGATCGCGGCCACATGGTGGATATAGGGACCTTCCACCACCTTGGCTTCCAGCCGCTTCAGGTTGGCAACTTCCACCCATACATAGGTGCCCCGGGTCCAGGGGCCGTCGATGCCTCTGGCATGCCCCAGCAGAATGGAATATTCCCCGTCATCCCCGTCAAACCGGACCAGGCTCATCGGCCCGTGTTTGGCTTCCGCGGACACGGCGCCGTTCTGCGGGAAGGCCACCGGCACGCAGATCGCCGGTTTCTCCTTCGCCACTGAAATCGGCCAGGGGCCGCAGTGCTGCAGCAGTTCCCCGTTGTCGTTGTCCGGATGACGCACCGTCCAGTCCGAGAACATGACCCGGCGCTCGTTCATGGATGCGGCCTCCGCAATCAGCTGGGAGACAGCGCCGTGGATATCGGTTTCGCAGACCACCGGAATCCCCTCTTCATTCAGAAGCGCGTTCGCCGCACAGGGCATAATGTGGATCTCGTCCTGCAGCGCGTTCCAGCACTGGATCGCAATCGCATTGCAGCCGTATTTCTCCGCCAGGCTCTTCATGGCGGCCTTCAGCTCCGCTACGTTGCGCAGGAATTCATCCTCAATCCGGCATTCCATGTTTTCCCGGCAGTAGGCAACGATTTTGTCAACTTCCGTTTTTTCCTCCCGCCATTTTCTCATTTCGGCATACAGTTCGGGCAGCGGAATCGGGGACAGCTGGATGTTGAACTTCTCCAGCAATTCTCCCTCGTTGCACATGGTGGACCAGAAATCAAAAGGCCGGGGGCCGATCTGCAGAATGCGGGTATGGCGGAATACTTTTACCACATTGCACACCGCCAGGAAATCCTTCACGCCCCGCTCGAACTCCGGATCGGTCAGATTGCAGTTATTCATATAAGTGAAGGGAATGTGGAACCGCCGAAGCACCTTGCCCGTGGCAAACAGGCCGCACTGGCTGTCCCGCAGGCGCATTCCCTGCGCGTCCGGCCGCTCATCCCGCGGGCCCCACAGCAGCACCGGCACATTCAGTTCCTTCGCCAGGCGCGCGCATTCATATTCCGTCCCGAAATTGGCATGGGGCAGGAAAAGCCCGTCCACCTTCTCCTTCCGGAATTTATCCGCAATGGCAACCATTCCGGCATCATCGTACAGGAGGCCCTCCTCATTAATATCGTCTATATCGACAAAATCAATTCCCAGCTCCCGCAGCCGTTCCGCCGTCAGGTTCCGGTATTCCACCGCCGCCGGTGCGCTGAAAATCGCCCGCCTGGTGGGGGCAAAACCCAGTTTAATCGTTGCTTTCATTTTTTTCGTTTCTCCTTCCCTGTGTTCAGCAATCCGGCCTCGCCGGCCTGTTCTACACTCTTCAATCGATTCTCTGGTTTCGATTATGCCTTGCCTTTTACTAAATCTCAATAAAAGATTAAGTGCTTCTTGAATAAATTTACTAAATTTTATATAATGGCCGCAAAGGAGGATACCATCCATGTCTGTAACCGCCAAAGAATTATCCGCGATGCTGGGCCTTTCCGAGGCCGCTGTCTCCCTGGCATTGAACAACAAGCCCGGGGTCAGCACCGCCACCCGCCAGCGGGTCATCGAAGCCGCCCGCCAGCAGGGCTATGATTTTGCCCGCAAGGCCAGCCGGCTTTCCACCTCCCGCGGGGAGCTCTGCCTGGTGATCTATAAAAAAAGCGGCGCTGTCGTTGGTGACACGCCCTTTTTCTCCCAGCTGATCGACGGCATCAGCCTCAGCTGCCGGAAGTACCACTACACCTGCAGCCTGCGCTATGTCCACGATGATGACGATATCGGAAGCCAGATTTTTGACCTGTGCTCCCGCTCCTTTGCCGGGATGATTGTGCTGGCCACGGAAATGAAACAGGAGGACCTGCGGTATTTTTCCAACCTGACGGTCCCCCTGGTCTTTCTGGATGTCTATTATGATGTTCCGACCTGGAATTTTGTCTATATCAACAACAACCAGGGCGCTTCCCTGGCGACTTCCTACCTGATCCGCAAACGGAAAGCACAGCCCGGATACCTTCGTTCCAATTACCCGATCAGCAATTTTGACCAGCGAGCCGACGGTTTCTACCGCGCAGTGCGGGCTGCCGGCATGTCGACCTCCCAGTGCATCGTTCACCGGCTGACGCCCTCCCAGGAAGGCGCCTATGAGGATATGAAGCAGCTGCTGAAGGAAGGGGAAAAGCCTGCCTCCTGTTATTTCGCCGACAATGACCTGATCGCCATCGGCGCCGCGGAAGCCCTTCGCGAAGCCGGCTGGCGGATCCCGGAGGATATCGCCCTGGTCGGGTTTGACGACCTGCCCGCCTGTGAATATATGACGCCCGCCCTGACCACCGTCAGCGTTCCCAAGCAGTATATGGGAGAGGTGGCCGTCATCCGGCTGGTTCAGCTGATCGAAGGGGAAAACTCCCTTCCCCTGGCGATCCAGGTTTTCACCAAGCTCATCAAGCGGCACAGCGTATAATGCAATTCAGCTTTGATTCATCCCAGCAGCACTTTGCTCCTGAACGGCTCTATCTCATCCTCCCGGATTTCAAGCTTCTGCGCAATATAATCCTTTCCCATGGCTTCCCAGGCAGACCGGATAAATCTTTCATCCGCAATATATGCCTGGTATACACTGTCCGCCATTTCCTTTCCGTGTTTTGCCAGCAACCGCTCATGAATCTTGATGGCTTTCGGCATATTCACCAGGTTCGTTTTCAGGTAATCCTCCAGGATCACGCTTCTGTCCACGCCCAGCATTTCAAGAACCAGTGCCGTAGTCATCCCGCACCGGTCCTTTCCTTCCGTGCAATGCCAGAGGATCGCACCGGTGCCGAAATCATGCTGCATGATGGTCTGCAGGACTTTTCTGAATGAGCCTG